>PPYE01627229.1_pt1 | contig 51520 bp, 40 predicted proteins | sample 1559881 | NCBI WGS metagenome assembly PPYE01 (sample SAMN08240022, study PRJNA423297) | Human gut metagenome, whole genome shotgun sequencing project.
TCATATAGTAGTCTCGCCGGGAATCGAACCCGGATCTAAAGTTTAGGAAACTTCTATTCTATCCGTTGAACTACAAGACCAACTCTTTTGAGATTGCAAAAGTATAATCTTTTCCTCAAATAGGCAACCGTTATCGGATGTTTTTCCCGCCTATCCGGAAGCTTCTCATTATTTCCGAAAAAACATGTACGTGTTTCCGGAAAAACATGTACGTCTTTTTCAAAAAACACGTACGTGTTTTCAAGAGCTAATATAACATCAAATAGATCAATCAAATAAGCTTTGCATCACCGATAACGATTTGATTTCCGGAAAATCCGGGAGATGTAGACGGTAATACTCAAGAATACGATGAATAATACGGGCCCGCTCTTGCCGGGAAAAACCATAAAGCGACATATTCTCAAAACTGATACGCAGCAAACGGGAAAAGAAAGCGCTCTCCACCTTATTTAAATAATGCCGATGCATCGGGATATGATCCGTAAACACCCCATTCAACATATCGAAATAATATCCCACCCTATGCGATTCCATATTCGGGAAAATACCGAGATGGTGGAGAAGACCTAACAAGAAAACCATATGAAAATTAGCGATACCTTTATCCGCATACTCCAATAGATGTATGAACTCGTATAAATAATCAAATAAACGGGGATCCGGCTCCGTATCTTTCACGACCCTAAAAAGAACCTCCGAGAGGAAAAGCGCCAATACATTCTTAACCGGATCACAACAAACATCATTCAGCGGAAAACAAATGCGGGTCTCCTTAATCCGGTGCAAGTCCCGCTTATTCAAGTGCTCCACCTCCATTTCCAGAACGGACAAAGGTATAAACAAAGCCTTCGATACCGTGCTTTTCTTCCCTCGGCTACGACTAACCAGATACGAGGCCCGGCCAAACGCCTCCGTATACATATATATAATAGAATATTTATCATTGTAAGGGATCGTATGCAAGACAATCCCCCTCGTTTTACACAACATAATTCGTATCTTTGCGACGATGATTAAGAACAAAGATACTCAAATTAACGTTATACATATAATTAAAGTATAGAATTATGTTGGACTTAACGACCCCTTCTTTATTATTTTCCGCCATATCATTGATATTGTTGGCCTATACGAATCGCTTCCTTTCATACGCCAGCGTAGTGCGTGCCTTGAAAGAAAAGCATCAGCAAACCCATGACCCCAAGGATATCGCCCAGATAGCGAACCTGCGGAAAAGGCTCTATCTGACCCGTTCCATGCAAATATTAGGAATACTCAGTTTGCTGCTCTGCGTGATCGCTATGTTCTTCATTTATGTATCGTGGCAGGTTTTCGCCGCATGGATATTTGGCATAGCCTTATTGCTATTAGCGGCGTCGTTATGTGTATGTATCTGGGAAATAAATATTTCCGTTAAAGCCTTGGAAATTCATCTGGAAGATATAAGTTCTAAAGAGAAGTTAAAACAGTGAGTAGCATTAAATTTTCCTTCGAAATGTTTTGCCAGTTCAGAGAGATCGTCTATCTTTGCACTCGCAATCGGGAAATCACTTTCTTAGAACGCTATAAGTGAGAGCTTTGACATTTTGGCCCATTCGTCTATCGGCTAGGACGCAAGATTTTCATTCTTGAAAGAGGGGTTCGATTCCCCTATGGGCTACAATAAACAGGATTAAAAAACAATAAAGAGAAGATCTAGAAATGGCAAATCATAAGTCATCAATCAAGAGAATCAGACAGACAAACGCAAGACGTTTGCGTAACAGATATTACGCAAAGACAGCTAGAAACGCTATGAAAGTTTTGCGCGCTACTGAAGACAAGAATGAGGCACAAGCTTTATTCCCTAAGGTATGCTCTATGTTGGATAAGCTTGCAAAAAAGAACGTTATCCACAAGAACAAGGCCGGTAATCTGAAATCTAAGTTGGCTAAGCACGTTAATGCGCTAGCATAAGCAGAAGGTAATTACTTTTACAAGTATAAAGCCGGACTCTCAATAAGCCCGGCTTTTTTAAACCTAATGGCCCATTCGTCTATCGGCTAGGACGCAAGATTTTCATTCTTGAAAGAGGGGTTCGATTCCCCTATGGGCTACCAACCAAAAGGAGAGAGATAAGTTCATGGCTTATCTCTCTCCTTTTTTATTATACCCGTCCTTTTTTCGCTATTTTCACATCCCCCACTTCGCTATCTCGATAAAAATCACTACATTTGTTAGATTTTTTTTGAGGACATAGATAATTACAGATTTTAAAGAAAGATAAACTCATGAGTGAAGAAATTAAGAATACTTCTACAGAGTACTCCGCAGATAGTATTCAAGTACTTGAAGGGTTAGAGGCAGTACGAAAAAGGCCATCCATGTATATTGGCGATACCAGCGAGAAAGGTCTCCATCACTTAGTGTATGAGGTCGTAGATAACTCCATAGACGAAGCGCTAGCCGGATATTGTACATACATCGACGTGGTAATCAATGAGGACAACTCGATCACGGTTACCGACGACGGCCGTGGTATCCCCGTGGATATTCATGAGAAAGAAGGTAAATCAGCTTTGGAGGTAGTATTGACGGTGCTGCACGCCGGCGGTAAGTTCGACAAGGGAACCTATAAAGTATCCGGTGGTTTGCACGGTGTGGGTGTATCTTGCGTAAACGCCCTCTCTACTTATCTGAAAGCGGAAGTTCGCAGGAACGGCAAAGTACATATGCAGGAGTTCTCTTGCGGAAAGCCGTTGCACGACGTACAGGTTATCGATAATACGGATAAAACAGGTACTACGATCTCTTTCAAGCCGGACGGTTCTATCTTTACGGTCACGGAATACAAGTATGATATCTTGGCTACCCGTTTGCGTGAATTAGCGTTCTTGAACGCTGGTATTACGCTACGTCTGACAGATAAGCGAGTTCTGAAAGAAGACGGTTCATTCAAGTCCGAGGTATTCCATTCGGATGAGGGATTGAAAGAGTTTGTCCGCTATATCGACCGTTCTAAAGAGAAACTGATTCCAGACGTAATCCATATCGTTACCGAGAAGCAGGGTATCCCTGTCGAGGTGGCGTTAACTTATAATACTTCTTACAATGAGAGCGTATTCTCTTACGTAAATGATATTAACACGATAGAAGGTGGTACACACTTAGCCGGTTTCCGCCGTGGCCTGACCCGTACGTTGAAAAAGTACGCCGAGGATTCTAAATTATTGGAGAAAGCCAAGGTGGAGATTCAAGGGGATGACTTCCGTGAAGGTTTGACCGCCGTTATCTCTATCAAGGTAGCCGAACCTCAGTTCGAGGGACAGACAAAGACGAAGCTGGGTAATAGCGAGGTTACCGGTGCAGTGGATATGGCGATCGGTGAGGCGTTAGGCTATTATTTGGAAGAACATCCGAAAGAGGCGAAAATAATCGTCGACAAGGTGATCTTGGCCGCTCAAGCCCGTCATGCCGCTCGTAAGGCTCGCGAATTGGTACAACGCAAATCTCCGCTGACAGGAGGTGGGCTTCCCGGTAAATTGGCGGACTGTTCCTCTAAAGACGCGTCGATCTGCGAATTGTTCCTTGTCGAAGGAGACTCCGCAGGTGGTACGGCTAAGCAAGGACGCGACCGTAACTTCCAAGCGATCCTACCATTGCGCGGTAAGATCTTGAACGTGGAGAAAGCGATGGATCATAAGATCTTCGAAAGCGAGGAAATCCAGAACATCTATCGCGCGATGGGCGTAACCGTCGGTACGGAGGATGACCCGAAAGCGTTGAACATGGAGAAGCTGCGTTACCACAAGGTGATTATCATGACCGATGCCGATGTGGACGGTAGCCACATCGCCACATTGATCTTGACCTTCTTCTTCCGCCGTATGCGTTCCTTGATCGAGAACGGATATGTGTATCTGGCGACTCCTCCCCTCTATTTGTGTAAGAAAGGTAAGGTTGAGGAATACTGCTGGACCGAGCAACAACGTCAGCAGTTCATCTTAAAATATGGAGGAGGCAACGAGAACTCGATCCATACACAACGATACAAAGGTTTGGGAGAAATGAACGACCATCAATTGTGGGATACGACCATGAACCCGGAAAACCGTACGTTAAAGCAGATCACGATCGACAACGCAGCCGAGGCTGACCAAATCTTCGCCATGTTGATGGGTGAAGACGTAGGCCCTCGCCGCGAGTTTATCGAGGAAAACGCTACATATGCTAACATAGATGCTTAAAATCATGAAAGTCCGTCGTCCGAATCTAGAGGCCCTATACAAAGAAGTTGATAATTATATACCGGCTAAAGAAAGCCTTCAACCTCCCCGAATAGGAATATCCGCTAACCGGAGAGACGGACTTTCCTGTATAGCCGAGACCTACGTGCAAGCCGTGCTGGACGCAGGGGGAGCCCCGGTACTTATCCCGGTGATCACGGATCTGAAAGCATTGACCGTACTGGTTTCCGAACTAGACGGATTAGTTATGAGCGGGGGTGGAGACATCAATCCGCTCTATTTGCATGAGGAGCCTATCCCGCAATTGCAAGACGTAGATACGTTACGTGACGAATACGATTTGATATTGCTTCGCTTGGCCGCTAACCGACAAATTCCGATCATGGGTATTTGCCGGGGGCATCAGATCATGAATGTAGCGTTCGAAGGAAGTGTCTATCAAGACATCCATTCACAAGCCAATCATGCTCTATTGAAACACAGCCAGACATTGGCTCGGGAATATCCGTCGCATACGGTAACACTCGAACCGGGAATGAACCGCCTACGTACTATTTTCAATGGAGAAGAACAAATCCTTGTCAACTCTTTCCACCATCAAGCGGTAAAAGAGGTCGCCCCCGGATTTAGAGCGACAGCGACCGCCCCGGATGGAATCAATGAGGCTATGGAACATACGGAGAAAACGATATTCGGTGTACAATGGCATCCGGAGGCCATGGCTCCGCAAGGGGATGAGGCCATGAAAGCCCTATTCGCTTACCATATCGAGAATGCCCGCCGTTTCGCAAAAGCCAAAGCGATCCATCAACGGATCGTGACGATCGATTCCCATACAGATACCCCAATGATCTTTCCCGGTGAATTTAATATCGGGGAGAAAGAAGGAGGGAAAGTGAATCTTCCTTTTATGGAAGAAGGGCGTATCGACGCAACCTTTATGGTCGCCTATATCCCGCAAGGTAAACGAGATGAGGCATCCTTACAGGCAGCGACAGCGTATGCGATAGAACGGCTGAATCAAGTAAAACGCCAGCAAACCTTACATCCGGACCGGATGGTTATAGCGACTACCCCCCAAGAGATCCGGACGATTAAGGCGCAAGGGAAAAAAGCGATCTGCCTCGGCATCGAGAACGGGTACGCTTTAGGGAAGCTGGTCGAAAACCTACGAATGTTCAAGGAGATGGGAGTTTCTTATATCACCTTATGCCATAATGGGGATAACGATATTTGTGATTCCGCTAGTGTCGCCCAAATCTGCCTATACAAAGGATTCATCAATAAGGAAGAGGAAAAAGCTTCTTTAAGCGACGCTATCCGCCATATCAATCATATCGTGGATTTAATCGGTATCGATCATGTAGGAATCGGCTCGGATTTTGACGGAGACGGGGAACTGATCGGTTGCTCGGCTACCAATGAGTTGATTAACATTACCGTCCGACTTTTAGAAGAAGGATATACAGAAGAAGATATACGGAAAATATGGGGTGGGAACTTGCTAAGGGTTATGACCGCTATACAAGATTTTCCAAACAAATAGCAAACGAAAACAACTACATATTATGAAAAATATCTTATACACAGCAATATGCGCCTGTAGTATCTTATGTGGAGCACAGGCACAGACACCCGGATCGGAAGTCCCCAACTTAAAAAAGCTATATGAGTTGACAGACTCTTGCGATGTAAACGTGCGGGCACGATTCTCCCCATTGATCGGGATTTCCGCCAGTATCTCAAGTGGTGCTTCCCGGGTAGGGGCCACCTATATCCAATCCATCGTAAAGGCAGGGGGAACTCCGATTATCATCCCGGCTGTTACTGACGGTAAAGTACTCAGGAATATCGTATCGAATTTAGACGGGTTAGTTCTTATAGGAGGAGCGGATGTAAACCCTCTATGGTATGAGGAGGAGCCTCGGGAAAAGCTGGAGGAAGTCGATCCGGTACGCGATTTGTATGAGTTGAAACTAATCAAGATGGCTACCGATCAAAATATTCCCGTCTTAGGCATATGCCGGGGATTGCAACTGTTGAATGTAGCGTTTGGCGGTACGCTTTACCAAGACATCCCCTCACAACGTGGCGATCATTCTGTCAAGCATAGGCAAGATTTACCCAGTTCGTATGGCTCACACCGTGTCTTTGTTGACGCGAACTCACAGCTAGCCTCTATTCTAGGGAAAGATACCTTAGCCGTAAACTCTCTTCATCATCAAGCGATCAAGGAGTTGGCGCCTATCTTCAAGGCTACCGCTTATGCGCCCGACAGTATTATCGAGGCTATCGACGCTTATCCGAATCGATCCATCATGGGAGTTCAATGGCATCCGGAAGCGTTGACTTACGGAGGCGACACTACGATGTTAAGGATATTCCGCCATCTGATAGGAAAGGCCGAGACTTTCCACCAAGCCAAAGAGATGCACAAGCATTTCCTTTCCGTAGATACACATACCGATACTCCTTTCTGGTTCAAACGTGCCGGATTCAGCATCGCGGACCGGGAACGTAACCGGGTAAACATCCCTAAGATGCAAGAAGGGAAACTAGACGGGGTGTTCCTTGCGGCCTTCATCGGACAAGGTAAACGTGATGAGGTCTCTTTACAAGAAGCCGTACAAAAAGTAACAGGCTTGATCGAAGGTATTCGCAAGCAAGCTGAATTGAATAAGGATTTATGTGGCATCGCCATTACGAACCAAGACTTCATCCGCTTGAAGAATGAAGGGAAAAAAGCGTTCTTTATCGGTATAGAGAATGGATACGGCATTGGTAAGGATCTGGCGAATATCGCTAAGTTCAAGGCGATAGGTGTCAATTATATCACGCTCTGCCACTCCTACGATAACGATATTTGCGACTCATCCACCCATACCAAGAAAGAATGGGACGGTTTAAGTCCGTTTGGTGAAGAGGTTGTGAAAGAGATGAATCGCCAAGGTATCATGGTGGATATGTCTCATGCCTCTGAGAAGTCATTTTGGGATGTTATCAAATTGTCCAAGGCCCCGATCATCTGCTCGCATTCCTCATCCATGGCGATGTGCAAGCACGACCGTAACCTGACCGACGAACAACTAAAGGCCCTTGCCCAAAATGGAGGCGTAGCGCAAGTTTGCTTGCTCGACCGCTATATCAATGAGGATTATAAAAACGCGAGCCTTACCGACGCGATCGAACATATCGATCATATGGTGAAAGTCGCCGGTATCGATCATGTAGGTATCGGCTCTGATTTTGATGGCGGTGGCGGAATTATCGGTTGCGAAAGTGACAACGATTTCATACAGATCACTGTTAAATTAATAGAGAAAGGATATACAGAGGAAGATATCGCCAAGATATGGGGTGGAAACTTGATGCGTGTATTAGACGAGGTTCAAGCGACTGCCTCCGTAAAAACATTATAAACAAAACAGATTTATGATCAGATTATTTTTTGCGTTATTGAGTTTTGCTCTTTTATCATGTGGAGCCAAAGGAACCAAAGAGACAGGTAATATGCCGGAGATCAAAAAACAACCGATCGCCTCAGCTGTTCCCGATTTCAACGCAGACAGCGCTTACGCCTATGTAGCGAACCAAGTCGCTTTTGGTCCCCGTGTACCTAACACGGCGGCTCATAAAGCATGCGGGGATTACTTAGCATCTGAATTGAAGCGCTTTGGCGCCAAAGTCTACCAACAGGAAGCGATACTGACCGCCTACGACGGAACGAAGCTGGAAGCGAGAAACATCATAGGCTCGTTTGATCCGGAGAATAGTAAACGTGTTTTACTATTCGCGCATTGGGACAGCCGTCCCTATTCGGACCACGATCCCGATCCTTCCAAGCACCGGACCCCATTGGACGGGGCGGACGATGGCGGTAGCGGCGTAGGTGCCTTATTGGAGATCGCCCGCCAAATCGGACAAAAAGCCCCGGGTATCGGTATCGATATTATTTTCTTCGATGCGGAGGATTATGGTACGCCGGAATTCGTAACCGATTATACACCGGATAGCTGGTGCCTAGGTACCCAGTTCTGGGCAAAAAATCCGCATGTCCCTAATTATACGGCGGAATACGGAATCTTATTGGATATGGTGGGCGGCAAGAACGCCACGTTTTTCAAGGAGCAACAATCCTTACGTGCGGCAGCCCCGATCGTCGAGATGGTATGGAGCGCGGCCCGCGATCTGGGATATGGCAAATATTTCATTAACGCCGCAGGTGGAGCCATCACAGACGATCACCAATATGTGATTAGCGGACGTAATATCCCGAGTATCGACATCATTAACTACGACCCTGAGTCAAAAACAGGTTTCGCCAGTTATTGGCATACGCAAAAAGATAATATGGAGAATATAGACCGTGAGACTCTAAAAGCTGCCGGTCAAACTGTACTGGAAGTAATATACAATCGATAAAATACTGATAAAATGACAATCAATGAACTTCAAGACAATGTAATCGAAGAATTCTCTGTCTTCGACGATTGGATGGACAAATATGCGTTATTAATAGATCTGGGAAACTCCCTTCCCCCGCTAGATGAGAAATATAAAACGGAAAGTAACTTGATCGAGGGTTGCCAAAGCCGGGTTTGGTTCCAAGCGGATTATGTGGATGGAAAAATTATTTTCCAAGGAGAAAGCGACGCCGTGATCGTAAAAGGTATCGTATCCCTTTTGATCAATATCCTATCCGGCCATACCCCGCAGGAGATACTGGATGCCGATCTTTACTTTATCGACAAGGTAGGATTAAAAGAGCATTTATCCCCTACCCGTTCCAACGGGTTGGTAGCGATGGTGAAGCAAATGCGTCTATACGCGATGGCTTACCGGGCAAAGGAACAACAATAAAAACAGGTATTTTCACACGTATATAGGCACGAGCCGATACGTATATGCGTGTAAGCCTACACCGATATAGGCATAGCCTCATACGTATATACGCATAAGGTTATGCCTATATACGTATTAAAAACCTAGTGTAAGCTGCTCCGGTAAGAGCGTAAAAGTCTTGCGATGATAGGGCGTGATCCCACAGGTACGAATCGCTTCCCTGTGGGCCTTGGTAGGATAACCTTTATTGTCCAGCCAATGATAAGCGGGGTATTCCAAGGCCAATTCATTCATATAATCATCCCGATATGTTTTAGCTAATACAGAAGCGGCAGCGATACTCAGGTATTTTCCGTCGCCTTTTACTACGGTCGTATGCGGAATATCGGGATAAGGGATAAAACGGTTTCCATCGATCAATAAATGTTCCGGCTGTACTTTCAATTGCTCGATCGCACGATGCATGGCCAAGAAAGAGGCTTTCAAAATATTAATCTTATCGATCTCTTCCGGGCTAACGATGCCTACCGCCCAAGCGATCGCCTCACGTTCGATGACAGGACGAAGCTTATACCGTTTCTTCTCGCTTAATTGCTTGCTATCGTTTAAATCCTCATTCTTAAAATCTTCCGGAAGAATCACGGCGGCGGCGAATACCGCACCCGCCAAGCAGCCTCTTCCCGCCTCATCACACCCGGCCTCTATACGCCCGGTTTCCATATATGGTAATAACATATCCCAGTTTATTATTTATCGTATATATAGCTTTGTAGAGACGGAGCACGCCCCGTCTCTACAAGGTTGTACATTATTTTTGCTCATTCACAATCCAAGGGCGAAGCACGAACCAAGCGAATGCCGTAGCGGCGATCACCCCGCAAGTATTCGCCAAGAAATCAAACCAATCCCCACCCCGGTACGTCGTACAATATTCTTGCAATATCTCAATAATCCCACTCATAACGATCGGGCATAAAACTGCCCCGATCCAAGCATGCCATAATACCGTCTCATACTTCCGGTGATTCCGCAAGAACTCCAGCCATAGCATACCCGACATCCCCCCATACATACAGAAATGAACCACCTTGTCCACACCCGGGAATAAAGGGATATCATCCATCTTCGGCGGCTTAAAGAACGACAAGTAAATAACGACCAATATAATCGCCAGTGAAAACGGATATTTCTTAATATAATACATCATACTCAAAACATCTTCCGAACTCGTTCCACACCTGCGATGAACGTATCGATCTCCTCTTTCGTATTATAAAAGGAGAAAGACGCCCGCACCGTACCCTCGATTCCTAAGGCATGCATCAAAGGCTGGGCACAATGATGCCCTGTACGAACCGCTATTCCCAGACGGTCCAGCAACATCCCCATATCGTAATGATGGATATTACCCACCAAAAAAGAAAGCACCGCTCCTTTATGATCCGCTTGTCCAAAAATACGCATCCCTTCAATCGTATTTAATCCAGCGGTCGCATATCGTAGAAGCTCATCCTCATAAGTAGCTATATTCTCTATACCGATCCGGTCTACATACCGCAAAGCTTCCGCCAACGCCGTACTACCAATATAATCCGGAGTTCCCGCCTCGAACTTAAAGGGAAGTTCATTAAAAGTTGTCTTCTCGAACGAGACCGTAGCGATCATCTCGCCTCCTCCCTGATACGGAGGAAGTTTATCCAACCACTCCTCTTTACCATACAAGACCCCGATACCCGTCGGTCCGTAAATCTTATGCCCGGAGAAAACATAAAACTCCGCATCCAAGTCCTGCACATCCACCTTCATATGCGGAACGGCTTGAGCCCCGTCTATCAACACCGGCACGTCTTGTTCATGAGCGATCTCGATCATCGCCTTTACCGGATTCACCGTACCCAAGACATTAGACACATGAGTCACGGAAACCAAACGAGTCTTATCCGAGAATAATTTACGATACTCATCCAGATTCAACTCCCCTTTCTCATTCATCGGGATCACCTTCAACGTAATACCTTTCCGGGCCGCTTGTATCTGCCAAGGAACGATATTGGAATGATGCTCCATCACGGACACGATCACCTCATCCCCTGCCGACATACATTCATCCGTAAAGCTGGAAGCGATCAAATTAATGGATTCCGTAGTTCCCCGGGTAAAAATAATCTCATTCGAGGAACGGGCATTCAAGAAATGCTGTACCGTTTTGCGAGCCTCCTCATGCGCCTCTGTCGCCGCTTGGCTCAAGAAATGTACGCCTCGGTGGATATTAGCGTTTACGTTATAATATCCATTCTCTATCTTTTCTACCACTTGACGAGGTTTCTGGGTAGTAGCGCCATTATCGAAATATATCAGCGGTTTATCGTATATCTTATGATCCAAGATCGGAAAGTCTTTTCGGATCGCTTGAACGTCTAACATAGTCTTACTTCTTTTTGTCTTACAATTACGAGAGCCAAAGATACAAAAAAAAGGCTTTCTCGCTGAAAGAAAGCCTTTTTTATCATTACCTAACAGATATTACGCCTACACTTTATTCTCTTCTCGCACGTTTACTTTTCTCTTCCAAAGTTAAAGTACGGAGACTCTATGCGGGCGTTGTCCATCAAGACTGCCAGTTCTTTTACCTTATCGGGATATTTCTCCGCCAGATTTGTATCCTCGTGTATATCATTACTTAAATCATACAGTTCCAATATAGTCTCACCCACGATCGGTTGCCGGATTAGTTTCCATTTACCGGAGCGTAATGCTTCCCGGCCATTCAACTCGTGAAATTCCCAATATAAATAATCATGGGCCTGTTGATCTTTCTTTGATAACAAGGTTGGTAAGAAAGAGATTCCATCCGTCTTCTCGGGCAAAACCGTACCTGTAAGTTCTGCCAATGTCGGCATGACATCCCAGAATGCGCTTATATGATCCGATTGGGCTCCGGCCTTGATCGTACCCGGGCACCATGCCACCATAGGTATACGGATGCCTCCTTCATATACATCCCGTTTGATCCCCCTAAAAGGTCCGTAACTCTTGAAAAAATCGGGATCAGCTCCACCCTCATGATGCGGGCCGTTATCGCTGGTAAAAATCACGATCGTATTCTTATCCAAACCTAACTCTTTCAATTCAGCCATTACATCCCCCACGTATTTATCCAACCGGGAGACCATGGCGGCAAAGGAGGCCAAGGGCTTCTCCGAGGTGTTATAACCGCCATACACTTTATCAAACTTACCAATATAAGGAGTCTCCTCGAATGAGTTCTCGTACATCTTATAAATAGAATCATGCGGAAGATTCAATTCCGCATGAGGCAGCGTATAAGTAAGCATCGCAAAGAATGGTTGCTCCTTATGATCCCGGATGAACTTCAATGCTTGCTCATGAATCAAATCTTGTGAATATGTCTTGCAAGCATTGTTCTCGTTTTCAGGAAAAAGAACCTTCTCCTCATTATGCCATAAATGATCCGGATAGAAGGAATGCGACTGCCGTTGGCAATTATACCCATAAAACTCATCGAAGCCCATCTTATTGGGAATGGAGACAGAGCCCGGATTTCCCAATCCCCATTTACCAAAGATACCGGTCGTATAACCGGCCGATTTCATTAATTTACCCAACGTATAGGTATCTTCCCGCATCGGCTGTTGACCTTCGGGCGTGATCTCCCGGTTTCCCCGGACTTGCGTATGTCCCGTATGCAATCCGGTCATCAAGGAGCAACGGGAAGGGGCACTCACCGTACATCCGGCATAATGCTGCGTGAACAACATTCCCTCCGCCGCCATCCGATCGATATTGGGCGTCTTGATAATCTGCTGCCCATAACAACCCACATCGCCATATCCTAAATCATCCGCTAAGATATACACAACATTCATAGGACGCTCCGGAGTTTTTTCACAACCGGACATTCCGACAAGCAGCAATGTCCCGGATATACATAAAGTCAATTGTGTTTTCATATACGCTTAAAATAAGAATGTTTTAGAAATTTATCATGATCTTCTGATCCTGATTCGTAGACAAACGGTTCGTCCGTACCTTAACCCTTCCCATACGGTCCGAGGCATCGAAGTACCAGCCTTCTTGTCCGGCATTGAACACTTCGGAGGAGATAGCAGATAGCGGCTTCCCGGCTACGGTTACGTTTGACGGGCTGGACTCCGAGCGGACATCCAATAGGTAAGTACGCTCTTGGTAACGTCCTTTATAATCTCCTTTCGCTTTCGCAATATCCACGGTGATCGTGCCTTTCTCACCTTTTGGGGAGGAAACAGAGATCAAGGTACGGGCAAACTCGCCTTTCTTATAATCACGGGTGAGACCGTCGTCTTCATATAAATTGAAAGAGGTGTTTCCGTAGGGATATAAGTCCAAAGTCAAGACATCCGCAGGTTTCTCGCCGACATAATTCATATCCGGGTACATCGGGATAATGGCGCCTTGACGGATAAATACCGGGCAAATATCCAGTTTAGCCTCATATTTATCCAACCACTTGCCACCCTCGTATGTCTTTCCGGTCCAATAGTCGTACCATTCTCCGGCAGGGAAGTAAATACTATCGCGTACATTCTTACGGGTATATACAGGGGCAACCATCATCCACTCGCCACTCATAAATTGATATTGGGTGGTCGTATCACGGGTAACCACGTCATCCGGGAATTCCAGTACCATCGCACGAGCCATCGGTACACCGGTCGTATGCGCCTCATGGCAATAGGTATAGGCGTACGGGTTCAGACGCATCTTCAGCTTTAGGAATTTACGGTTGATATCCGTGTACGGATGCCCATATACCCAAGGCTGACGGTCGGCATCTGCCCAGCCGCTCATGGTCATAAAGATCGGGGTGAAGACCTTCCATTGCAAGTCGCGGGTATAGGTTTTCGGGGAACCGCCGAAGATACCGTCCACATCGCTAGTAGCGGCGTTCATGGCGGAAAGGCCGGCACCCGTGATCGTCGGGATATGGTAACGGATATAATCCCAGTTGCTCACTTGGTCACCGCTCCATACCGTAGAATACCGCTGAGTTCCGGCCCAACCGCAAACAGCCCATACGAAGCCTCGTTCGTTCGTATTGCTCTCGATCCCCTCGAATGCGGATTTACAGCCGTTCAAGGCAAACTCATAGCCTTCTCCAACCCAAGCCACATCCAATTTACACAGGCGGGTACCACATTTACCAACCTCGTAGGCAATCTTATCCACACCATTCTCTGTCCACAAGCCCGTATGGAAGCCTCGTTTGCCTAATTCCGTCACAACAGAATCCAATTTCACATAGCCGCAACCATAGCCATCGTTCGGCAAGATCCAGCCACGGGGCATATCATATTCCACATATTTATCAGCAACTTGGCTGATTACGTCCGGGGTGGATTGAGGCCATCCGGTGCGCTGTTCCCCTTTGTTATAGCAGTCGGCATCTCCCATCGTAAGCATCCACATCGCCGGCATAAAAGGTTTTCCGGTGATATCCGTATAGTCGTTCAATAGGTCTTTCAAGGAAGGGCCGTAGAAGTAGAATGCGTCAAAGCGATTCTCGTTATGCGTCAACTGACTGGTGAAGCCCATCAGCTTAAAGCCATCATCATAGTTCTTGTCCAACATCTCCGTGCCGTTGAAGGCATAATGTCCCGGGGCAAACGTATTGCGGAATACGCCATATCCTTTCGTGGACATATAGAAGGGAGCCGGGTTAGAGGATTGATCCTCATCCCAACCGGTCACCTCGATATCCGCTTCCTTCCCAGCGTATGAGAAATTACCTTGTTGCATACCGCAACCGTAGAAATCCTCATCACCGCTACGGCGCATCGTTTGGGTCGTTTTTAGTCCGAAGGCAAGTGGTTCGGCCTCCTCGTAGATCACGGCACGGTTATTCTTGTCATACATGGCGAAACGAATAGGGTTCTTATAGACACGTACGACACATTGGGGAGTCGTGAACTTATAATAGCTGCCGTTGTCGGCCATGGAGACTCTCGGGTTCTTTACCCCATAATCCACAACGATCGAGTTTGCCGCCGGATTGGTATATTCCCCATCCGGTGCCAACCAGATACGGAAGATATCATCCCGGTAAAACATCAACTTAACCTTAGCGTACCCGGAGACGAACTCATATTCCGTGTTGCTGATCTTATTGAACTTCGTCAACTTACCCAAGTTCATACGGGCGGCGAACAGGTTCGCTTTTAATACGTTGTTTGACGAACGCTCATCCTTCGGGTATTGGATAGCGAACTCTATTTTATAGGAGCCCATCTGGGTGAGGTCGGTAGCGGGGAAAGCTACCTCATATTCCTCTTGTTTAGCGATCGGATGCCCGGAGGCGGTTACCGTGGCGGTTAGTTTCTGACCGTTGTTCAAGGAGGCGGTTACCGTGAAATCCTCGTCTACGGGCTGGGAACCAACGTTCTTCAGCTTCACTTTCAACACGTCTTCCTTCGTGAACGTATTCCCGGTTTCTTGGTGTGAGGTCACTTTCTCCAAGGCCAAGTCATGTGCGAAAGGCTCTGTCAGCTCAATATCATCGACCATCCAATACCAAGAGAAGATATCCCGCCAGAAGAAACGCAAGTAGACGGTTTTCTGATTCGCGGCTACCTCGCTGATGTTGATCTCCTCGTTCACCGGGGCATGAAGCTGGGTAGCGGCGGGGATCTTATCCATCACGTTATACTCTTTCCAATTCACCCCGTCGTTGCTGACGCCTACCCAAAGGCCGGCACGTTTTCCGGTGAACCAATTATTCCAACGAAACAGGTGCTGGAATTTCAATACCACATCGTTCTTTCCCGCGCAATCGATAGCGCTGGTCTGGAAATAGCAGTTCGGGTATTCCTCCCGTTGATTCCACTTCGTGATCTCCTCCCCGGTGACTACGCCCGGCCGGAATTGCATATGATAGCCACGGCTCGTAGATGCGATGGGAGGTGCTTGTTGCTCGAACTGGAAAGAGCCGGGATAAGGCTGATCGGTTACAATCCATTCACACTTTGCCGATTTCGTTGAATCGACAATCATCCAGCCGTCGGGTAATTTCCCGGCGGAGAAATCTTCTTTCCAAAAACTTTGTTGTGCGGACAGGGAGGAAACGCAACCTGTCAGAAACATGGATACAATTAGACTTTTTATCATTTGAATTAGTTGATTAGATTTAGGCAGTAAAGATAGTCTTAATTTACGAGGGTTCGCAAACGTTCGCGTGATTTTTATTACCTTTTCGCCGGGCGAAAGCGTGTTATTATCAATGGAATCCTTCTATCTTCGCGTATGTACAACCTTGTCATATAAATCAATAAACATATATCATGAACAGACATTTATTCTTGAGCCTTTTACTGGCCCTTTTCGCCTCCAGTACGCTTTCAGCCGATAACCTTAAAATCGAACCGGCTTTCTGGTGGAGTGGTATGAAGAACCCGGAACTCCAGCTGATGGTGTATGGTAAGGATATCGCCGGATATCTTCCTAGCGTGAAATATCCCGGCGTACAGTTGAAAAGCTCGGTAGCGTTGGAAAGCCCGAATTACCTATTGATCTATCTGGACGTGGAAAACGCCAAGCCCGGCAGGTTTGATATCACGTTCACGAAGGACAAAAAGAGTTTCAATTACTCGTATGAGTTGAAGGCCCGTAAACCGAACGCCGATCGGATCAAGGGGTTTGACTCTTCCGACGTGCTTTATCTCATCATGCCGGATCGTTTCGCAAACGGAGATCCCTCGAACGATCAAATCCCGATGCGTACCTCTTATAAGGTAGACCGTAACAGCCCGAACGCCCGTCATGGGGGTGACTTGGCCGGTATCGAGCAGCATTTGGATTATATCGAGGATCTGGGCGTTACCGCTATCTGGCTGAACCCGGTATTGGAGAATGACATGGAGGGAGGCTCTTATCACGGATATGCCACGACGGATTATTATCGGGTAGACCCACGCTTCGGCACGAACGAGGATTACGTCCGCTTGATCGAGAAGACGCACGAGCGGGGCATGCGTGTCGTAATGGATATGATCTTCAACCATTGTGGAAGCGATCATCCTTGGATGAAAGATATCCCTAGCCACGACTGGTTTAATAATCTCGATAACTACGTGCAGACCAACCACGATAAAGAGGCTTATTTCGATCCTTACGTGTCGGATTATGATAAGGAGACGATGCTGAACGGTTGGTTTGTCCCGAGCATGCCGGACTTGAACCAAAAGAACCCACATGTAGCCAAATACCTTATCCAGAACTCTATCTGGTGGATCGAGTATTGCGGCGTGGATGGTATCCGTCAAGATACGTATCCGTATGCCGACGTGGACATGATGCGGAATTGGTGCACGGAGGTCATGAACGAGTATCCGGAGTATAACATCGTAGGCGAGGCGTGGATGAACTACACGATCGGTTCCGCTTATTGGCAGAAAGGCAGCCGGTTGAACTTCGGGCAGGATACCGAGCTGAAATCGGTAATGGATTTCCGCTTGATGGGTATCGCGAGCAAGGCGTTCCATGAGGAGACCGGGTATTCCGGAGGCTTGCACACGATCTTCGAGCATATGTGCTATGATTATGTATATCCCGATATCTATAACGTATTGCGTTTCTTGGAGAACCATGATACGGATCGTTTTCTTCCCTCCATGCCTAAGTCTGTCGATGATTTGTACGCGTTCAAGCAAGGGGTGACATTCTTGTTGACGATCCCCGGTATTCCCCAGCTCTATTACGGGCAGGAGTTGCTGATGAACGGCACCAAGGAGAAGGGAGACGGATATATCCGTCTGGATGTTCCCGGTGGCTGGCCCGGCGACAAGGTGAATCAATTCGAGGCATCCGGTCGCAGCGAGGTACAAAATGACGCGTGGAATTTCCTCCGCACTTTATTGAAATGGCGCAAGGGCAACGCTGTCATCGCTAAGGGCAAGATGAAGCATTTCATGGTGAACCAAGGTGTCTATGTTTACGAGCGCAGTCTGGATGGCCGGAGCGTATTGATCTTGATGAATGGCAGCGACAAGGAGGTGAACCTCCCGTTGGCCCGCTATGCGGAAGTATTGCGAGGTAAAACCTCCGGAAAAGAGATATTAACCGGAAAGGAGATTCCATTGGGAGACGAATTATCCTTGGCACCGAAAGGGATCTTCGTACTGGAAATGTGATGCCATTAGCCCCGATGATTTTTCATTCGAGGACCTATTCATAGATTACTAATAATTAAATCGGGAGGCCTTAAACCTCCCGATTTTCTTTTCATATATACTATTTTAATCGCTTTTCAAGAATCAATTGATGCCTGCATTGAATGCCGTTCTCCCAGATAGGCTCGGCATAGTTCCGTACGAAATAATCGCAATCTACGGCAACCAAGTCGAAGCCTTCCTGTTGATAAAGCATCATCGGGCCGGCGGCTGAGGTTCCGGTGCAAATACGCAAAAGCTCGACATCTTGAGCCGGAGCCCATTTATTAGATACATGCCGTAATAGTTTCCGGGCGATTCCTCGCCGACGGAAGATATCCGCCACGGCAAGATTCATGATCTCCGCCTTGCGACCCTCCTCCTTGCGAACCACGATCACGCCGGCAACGGAATTTCGTACCGTAGCGATAAAGCAATCCGAATCCTTTAGGTAAGCCTCGACTTTCTCCCGATCCGGATCGGCTTCCAGCAGTAACTCATAAGGAGGAAATAAAGCTACTTGTATCTCCGGCTCCCCGTTAGCGACGATCTCTACTATATTTCCGTCAGGATCTCGGATCACGCCCTCATAGTAACCATCCCCGGAAACGCGGGTCTCACCGGCGATCGTGTATCCATCCATCCGGAAACGTTCGATCATTTGATCCACTTGCTCCTTCTTATCCGCATGAAAGGCCAGATGAGCCAAGCCGATATGATCCTTGTCGTAAGCCTCAGTAATATCTTGCCGTTGCATGATCTCCAAGGCGGGGCCACTCTCGAAAGAGACGAAATAGGAGGCGAATCCTTTTTTCGAATTCACATATTTCTCATTACTCTTACCATTAAAATACTTTACATAGAAATCCCGTAAACGTTCCAGATGATTCGTCCATAAGGCGATGTGTGTTAACTGCATAAGTTGGAGGTTTTAATTTGTCACTGCCAAAGATACGAAAAATCAGACATGGTTCCCTACATTATCGTCGGGATAATCCATGCCTGATTATAGTTTTCCTCTTATTCGCAATTATTTACAAATCCGGCAACCGGCGCATTTGGCCAGCTCACCGCGGAAACGTTTCTCCACCAGTTTATGCAAACGGTCTTTCAACGCCTCCAAGCGTACATGGTCGATCACGTCGGAAGTGAAAGCCACGCTCAATAGCATACGGGCCTCGTCACGCGGGATACCGCGGCTTTGCATATAGAACAAAGCGTTCTCATCTAACTGACCGGTCGTCATACCGTGCGAGCATTTTACGTCGTCCGCATAAATCTCCAGTTGCGGCTTGCTGTACATACGGGCCTCACGAGTAGCGCACAGATTACGGTTCGTCTGGTAAGCGGCGGTCTTCTGGGCATCCTCTTTCACCAAGATACGTCCGCTGAAGACACCTACGGCATGATCATTCAGTACATTCTTGAACAACTCGTTGCTGGTACAATTCGGAACCGCATGGGTAATATGGCTATAGGTATCCATCTGTTGCTCCTTGTCCAGAACGGACATACCGCATAAGGTAGACTCGGCATACTCGCCATTCAGTTCCACGTAATAATTGTTGCGAGTCAAGCCATTCGTCAACGTAATACCGTTTACCAAGACATTGGTCGAGGCCGCCTGCCTTACGTGTACGGAGGAGAAACGGGTCGTGGACACACTGCTTTCCTCCAAATCATAATAATCGAAGCGAGCGCCTTCCTCTGCGAAAATCTCAACCACTTGAGTCGCCAAGAATTTCACGTCGTCGATACTATGGTCGCAAACCAACAACTTCGCCTCCGAATGAGGTTCCATAATCACCAGGACACGACGGTTCGCCATCGTATCCACATCATTACGGAATATATTCACTAATTGGATAGGACGCTCAACCACGACATTTTTCGGTACATACACCACAAAACCATCTTGAGCCAACATCGTATTCAATGCGATAATACCATCCTTGCTACTCGGCGCCGCCTTTCCGTAATACTTGGAAGCGATCTCCGGATATTGCTCCGTAAAAGCCTTCAACCCTCCAGCATACACGCCTTCCGGCAAATGTGCTTTCGGTAAGTCCTTATCGTAAAACGTATCGTTCACGACAAAGTATAACGATGTGCTCAAGTTCGGTACGTCACAACGGAATACGTCATAAGGATTCACCGGGATAGCGACCCGGTTGATATTTAAACCGTAATCCGGAGCGAACGCTTGGGCTACATCCGTATATTTATAATCCTCGCTTCTCGTGGAGGGGAATCCGAGTCGCTCAAAGTTCGCCAAGGCATCAGCCCTAAGGGCATTCATCACCGGCGTACTATGACGACATACCAGATCCTCACATTGGGCGAAAAGATCGATATATTGTTGCTCGGCCTTCATATTACTCATCTCCCATCTCTTTCTTGATCCAGTCGTAACCTTTCTCTTCCAGTTCCAAGGCCAATTCCGGACCGGCGGTCTTCACGATACGGCCTTTGTAAAGCACATGAACCACATCCGGCTTGATGTAATCCAGCAGACGCTGATAGTGCGTGATTACGATAGCGGCATTCTCCGGAGTCCTCAACTGGTTCACGCCATGCGCTACGATACGCAAGGCATCGATATCCAAACCACTATCCGTCTCATCCAAGATCGCCAATTTCGGCTCCAGCATCGCCATCTGGAAGATCTCGTTCCGCTTTTTCTCTCCACCGGAGAAACCTTCGTTCACGCTACGGCTGGCCAGTTTATTATCCAGCTCGACGATCGCACGTTTCTCACGCATCAATTTCAAGAAGTCCGTAGCCGAAACCGGTTCCAGACCGTTATATTTACGATGCTCGTTCAACGCCGCACGCATAAAGTTCACCATACTGACCCCCGGGATCTCGACCGGATATTGGAAGCTCAAGAAAATACCCTCACGGCTACGATCCTCCGGAGAAAGATCCAGCAGATTCTTACCGTTGAAGATAACCTCTCCTTCCGTTACCTCAAAAGCGGGATTACCTACTAATACACTACTTAACGTACTTTTTCCAGAACCGTTCGGTCCCATGATAGCATGTACCTCACCCGCTTTCACCGACAGGTTGATACCTTTCAATATCTCTTTGCCATTTACGTTGGCATGTAAATTCTTAACCTCTAACATCTTTTCTAATTGAAAATTGAAAGTTGAAAATTGAAAATTATTCTATCCTACGCTGCCTTCCAGCGAGATCGTTAGTAATTTCTGAGCCTCGACGGCGAACTCCATCGGTAACTTATTCATTACCTCACGAGCATATCCGTTCACGATCAAACCGACAGCCTCTTCTACCGAGATACCCCGTTGTTGGCAGTAGAACAATTGCTCCTCGCTGATCTTACTCGTCGTAGCCTCATGCTCCACGATCGCCGTCTCATTCTGAATATCAGCGTAAGGGAACGTATGAGCTCCACAAGTAGAGCTTAATAGCAAACTATCGCATTGGCTATGATTACGGGCTCCTTCCGCACGGGCGGACACCTTCACCAACCCCCGATAGCTATTCTGGCTATGACCGGCAGAGATGCCCTTGGATACGATCGTACTTTTCGTATTCTTACCCAGATGGATCATCTTCGTACCCGTATCGGCCTGTTGGTAATTATTGGTTACGGCAACCGAGTAAAACTCACCTACCGAGTTATCACCCGCCAAGATACAGCTCGGATATTTCCAAGTGATCGCCGAACCGGTCTCTACTTGCGTCCAAGAGATCTTGCTACCCTCACCTTTGCACAAACCTCGTTTCGTCACGAAGTTATAGATACCGCCTTTACCTTCCTTATCACCCGGATACCAGTTCTGTACGGTAGAATACTTCACCTCGGCACGCTCGTTCGCCACGATCTCCACGATAGCGGCATGCAATTGGTTCTCGTCACGCATCGGTGCCGTACATCCTTCCAAATAACTTACATACGCCTCATCGTCTGCGACAATCAAGGTACGCTCGAACTGTCCGGTATTAGCAGCATTGATACGGAAATACGTACTCAACTCCATCGGGCAACGTACGCCCTTCGGTATATAAACAAACGAACCGTCCGAGAACACGGCCGAATTCAAGGCGGCAAAGAAATTATCACGATAACCAACCACGCTCCCCAAATACTTCTGCACCAAGTCCGGATGATGTTGTACAGCCTCGCTGAACGAACAGAAAATAATCCCCTTCTCCGCGAGATTCTCCTTGAAAGTAGTCTTCACGGAAACACTATCCATCACGGCGTCTACCGCCATTCCGCTTAAATGCTTCTGTTCTTCCAAAGGAATACCCAGTTTATCGAATGTTTTCAACAACTCAGGATCTACCTCATCTAAGCTCTTTGGTCCCTCTTTTTTCTTAGGGGCGGCATAATAGATAATGTCCTGATAATCGATCGGCGGGATATTCAAGTGAGGCCATGTAGGCATCTCCAACGTCTGCCAATGGCGAAAAGCCTTCAAACGGAACTCGAGTAACCATTCCGGCTCGTTCTTCTTGGCAGAGATAATACGGACCGTCTCCTCGTCTAATCCACGATGGATCACCTCCGTATCAATATCGGTAACGAAGCCATATTTATAATCTCCGCTCGTTACCTCATTAATGATATGATTTGAATCCTGCATAATTATAAATTAACCATTGATAAAAGCCCTTCATTCTCCTAATGAAAACAAATTATGTGGGAAAATTGTTGGTACTATTTGCTTCACGCTATAATAAAAACGAGATTCTATCTTCGATTGGCGATGAATCAAGACCGATCCGCGATCCACGAACTCCAGCGCATTCAACAGCAAACTGGTAAAGACCAAAACGACCAGCAACCCGAAAAAACCCCCAAACAAATGGTTGATAACGCTCAACGGTGTCGCCCCTACCACCTTGGTAACCAGTTCACCCGCTAGGATAAATACCCCCATAATCAAGATAAAACCCGCTATATAACTCAAGATCGTAACCCCTTCTTCCGGAAACCAACCCAACGCCAAGATATATCCTTTCAGCCAAGCCGCCGCTTTCCCGCAGAAAAAGATCGCGATCACTAGGGCTATAAGCGAAACAACCTGTTTGATGATTCCATCAAACAGGCCTTTCACAAATCCTATCCCTGCCAGACATAGCAATGTAATGTCCAACCAGTTCATCGTTATAACGTCTTCTTTATTTCTGTCTCTTCGTAAGCCTCGATCATATCGCCCACTTGGATATCGTTGAAGTTCGTAATATTCAAACCGCAATCCAAGCCAGCCACGACCTCTTTCGCATCGTCCTTGAAACGTTTCAAAGAACCTAGCTCACCGGCATAGATAACGATACCGTCACGTATCAAACGGATCTTGTTCGTACGTTTGATCTTGCCTTCCTTAACCATACATCCGGCAACCGTACCGACCTTGGTGATCTTGAATACCTGCTGAACTTCCACATAAGCGGTAATCTCCTCCTTGATCTCCGGAGAAAGCATGCCTTCCATAGCGCTCTTCACCTCCTCGATCGCATCGTAGATGATAGAATACAAACGGATCTCCACACCTTCCTTCTCGGCGTTTCTACGTGCTTGCAAAGACGGACGAACTTGGAATCCGATAATGATAGCGTTCGAAGCCGCTGCCAAAACCACATCCGACTCGGAAATCTGGCCAACCGCCTTGTGAATTACGTTTACCTGAATCTCCTCGGTAGACAAACGGATCAAGGAGTCGGACAAAGCCTCTACGGAACCATCCACATCACCCTTCACGATCACGTTCAACTCTTGGAAGTTACCCACGGCGATACGACGTCCGATATCATCCAAAGTAAGCATCTTCTGCGTACGAAGACCTAACTCACGCTGCAATTGCTCACGACGGTTAGCTATCTCACGCGCCTCTTGCTCAGTCTCCAATACATTAAATGTATCACCGGCCTGAGGAGCACCATTCAAACCGAGGATCAATACCGGCTCGGAAGGACCGGCCTTCTCCACCCGTTGATTACGCTCGTTGAACATCGCCTTGATACGTCCTTGATGAGTTCCCGCCAAAACGATATCTCCCATCTTCAACGTACCGTTCTCCACCAATATGGTAGATACATAGCCACGTCCCTTGTCCAAAGAAGACTCGATGATAGAACCAACCGCACGTTTTTTCGGATTCGCTTTCAAATCCAACAGGTCGGCCTCCAACAAGACCTTCTCCAACAACTCCTCGACACCGATACCTTTCTTAGCGGAGATCTCCTGACTCTGGTACTTACCCCCCCAGTCTTCCACCAAGTAATTCATATTCGCCAACTCCTCCTTGATCTTCTCAGGATTAGCATGTGGCTTATCGATTTTATTAATAGCGAAAACAATAGGAACACCGGCAGCCGAAGCGTGATTAATCGCCTCGATCGTCTGAGGCATCACGTTATCATCAGCGGCCACGATAATAATCGCGATATCCGTCACCTTTGCGCCACGGGCACGCATAGCTGTAAACGCCTCATGACCCGGAGTATCCAAGAACGTGATACGGCGGCCATTCTGCAACTTCACGTTGTAGGCTCCGATATGCTGCGTGATACCACCGGCCTCACCGGCGATTACGTTCGCGCTACGGATATTATCCAATAAAGAAGTCTTACCATGGTCAACGTGTCCCATCACCGTTACGATAGGCGGACGGGCTACCCAATCCTCCTCGTTATCATCTTCCTCATCAGCGTTGATCGCCTCGACAACATCCGCGCTTACATATTCAGTCTTATAACCGAACTCCTCAGCCACAATATTGATCGTCTCCGCATCCAGGCGCTGATTGATCGAAACCATAAGGCCGATGCTCATGCAAGTACCAATAACCTCCGTTACAGATACGTCCATCATGTTCGCCAAGTCGTTGGCCGTAACGAACTCGGTCAGCTTCAATACCTTGCTTTCCAGTTCTTCCTGTTCCATCAACTCGTGCTCACGTTTCACAGCGGCGTCACGTTTATCACGACGGTATTTAGCCCCCTTATTATTCTTATTATTCTTGTTGGTCAAGCGAGCCAAAGTCTCCTTGATCTGCTTTTGAACATCCTCTTCACTAACTTCCGCTTTCACCGGCTTCTTCAAGCGAGGCTTACGGTCGTTATTCGGACGATCGTCACGATTCGGGCGCGGATAATTCGTACCCGGCGTATTATTCACGTCTACCCGATCTTTCTTGATACGTTTACGCTTCTTCTTAGCGTCACCTTCCTCACCCGGTTTAGCAGGAGCGTTCGGTTTAATCAAAGTCGGCGAATTCGGACTCTTATGAGGAGCGCCCGGACCGTTGCTATTATTACCCGGCCGATTGTTATTAAACTTTTGCTTCTCATCACGCTCTTTCCGCTTCTCCTCCTTCGTTTTCTTTTTCGGACGAGTCGATTGGTTAAGCGCATCCAAGTCAATCTTACCGGTTACCTTGATCTTTGACTCCAATTTAACCGAGTTCAAACGGAAAAGATTATCATCCTTTTCCTCGGTCTTCTCTACTTCCTGTTCCGGTTTCACACTTTCCACCTTAGGTTCCGCAACAACCGGTTGCTTCTCTACGGTTTTTTCTTTTTCCACTTCCACTACTATAACTTTTTCTTCTTTTTTCTCCGTGGGAGCCTGCGCAGGCTGCGCGGGTTTAACAGGAGCTTGAGCAGCGGGAGCGGCAGGCGCTTCCTTCACTTTCGGCTCTTCCTTTACCTTAGGCTCTTCTTTCACCTTAGGCTCCTCTTTAGCCTTCGGCTCTTCCTGCTGTTTTTTATGTTGTCCACCATCCAAATCAATATGACCCTTCATTACGATCTTAGGTCTGAATTCTTCCGGTATCACTGTCTTTATTTCCGCGGTCTTCTCTTCTTTCACAGAAGCAACCTCTTTCCGCACACGATCCGCCGCAAAATTACGATCTTTCTCTGGCAGATCCTTTCCAAACTCTTTTACGAGCAAAGCATACTGTTCATCACTGATCCTCGTGTTGGGATTATCCTCAACCGAGAACCCATTCCGGTGCAGGAACTCAACCACCGTGTTGATTCCCACGTTCAATTTTCTCTGTACTTGAATTAATTTTATAGGCATATCTAACTTTGTCGTAATACTTATTCGTTACCTTCATCTTCAAATTCCGCAGATAAGATAGCTAAAAGATCGTCCACGGTCTGCTCTTCCAGATCGGCACGTTCAATAATCTCATTGCGGTCCATAGCAAGGACACTCTTCGCCGTATAGCATCCTATATTCTTCAGTGCGTCGATCACCCAGCTGTCGATCTCGTCGGAGAACTCATCCAAGTAGATATCCTCCTCGTCCGCTCCTTCGATATCACGGAATACGTCAATCGTATACTCAGTCAACATACAAGCCAACTTAATATTCAGACCGCCCTTACCGATCGCTAAAGAAACCTCCTCCGGACGTAGATAAACCTCAGCTTTCTTTTCCTCCTCATTCACACGGATAGAAGAGATCTTAGCCGGGCTTAAGGCACGCTGGATAAACAAAGAGAGATTTGAGGTGTAATTAATCACATCAATGTTCTCGTTTCTCAACTCGCGAACGATTCCGTGGATACGAGAGCCTTTCATACCTACGCAAGCGCCTACCGGATCAATACGGTCATCGTATGACTCGACAGCCACCTTGGCACGCTCTCCCGGGATGCGGGCGATCGCCTTGATCGTAATCAAGCCGTCATTAATCTCCGGAACCTCCAACTCAAACAACCGTTGCAAGAAGACCTTATCCGTACGGGAAAGAAGGATCTTCGGGTTGTTATTATAGTTATCCACACGTTGAACGATCGCACGTACGGTCTCTCCCTTACGATAGAAATCGGTCGGGATTTGCTCGGATTTCGGCAGTAGCAACTCATTACCATCGTCATCCAGCAACAGGATTTCTTTCTTCCACACCTGATAAACCTCAGCGGCGATGATGTGGCCGATTTTATCCTTATACTTAGCGTACAAGCTGTCTTTCTGCAATTCAAGTATCTTTGAAGCCAAAGTTTGGCGCAAGTTTAAGATCGCACGGCGTCCGAAGTCTGCAAAATGCACCTCGTCGGTCACTTCCTGATCACGTTACGGAACGAATCTTCCAAAACGCTAATCATCGTATCTTTATCGATATTCTTCAACTCCTTGAACTCCGCAAGGGTGTCAATCATACTGATTGTTTCCTCTTTCTTGGCCATAATCTTACTTGAATCTTATTAAGTATTTTGTATATTTTATTTCATCAAATGTATACGACTCATCCTCCACCACAGTCACCTTCCGCTTAGCGCCTTCCGGTTTCACCTTCTTCTCGACAGAGACAACCACACCGTTCTCGTCGGCAGATTTCAACACACCGGTCAGCTTCGAGCCGTTTTTCAACAGCATCTCCACCTCGTTTCCGATGTTCTTGACGTATTGGCGAAGTACCTTGAAAGGAGAAGTAATGCCGGCGGAGCCAACCTCCAGCTCATAATCCTCGACGTCACGATCCAGATGCTCCTCCAAATACCGGCTCAACTCAGCGCAATCATCAATGCTTACCGCTTCATCGTTATCAATTTCAACGACTATCAGGTTTCCCGGTTTAATCACCACGTCTACTAAATAATTGCTTGAAGAGGCTAGTTTTTCCTCTATTAATTGGCTTACCACTTTCTTTTCTATCATACACATATCTGTTAAGAACAAAAGAAGGGGACTACCCGCCCCCTCCTCAACTTCACTTAATCGCCCGCAAATATACAAAAAATCAATGAGTTCTCAAAATATCCTCATCTTTTTACAGAAAAAATTAATACGACACAAACCGGATTACTATCCATAGTAATCAGAATTAATATCTATAGAAATCCGATTTACTATTGACAGTAATATTTATTAACACTTTTATGCCTATCTTTGCTGCCGAATACGAAGGGGTGCTCGCAAAATCCTTCACGAAAGGAGCGGGCTGAGATCATACCCATAGAACCTGTACAGGTAATGCTGTCGTAGGGATTCATGCTTCTCCGATCCTTTCTATTCATCTATTTAGTTTTAAAGCAAAAAGATGAAAAGATGAAAAATGTATTGGTTATCTTGGCCGGCTCCTTACTGGCTACAACCGTCAAGGCACAAATGCCCAGTCCGGTCGACTCCTTGAAAATCTCAAAAGACGTATCTTTGGATGAAGTAGTTATTACCGCTACCAAAGTCGGGAAAGAAACCCCGGTAGCTTATAGCGACATCTCCAAACAAGAGCTAAGCAGCCGGAACAACGGGCAAGGTATCCCATTCCTTATCTCCCAATCCCCGTCTGTTATCATGACCTCGGATGCCGGAACAGGTATAGGTTACTCCGGTTTTCGTATCCGGGGGACAGACGCGAACCGTATCAATATCACGATCAATGGCGTACCGGTTAATGACTCCGAGTCTCATACCGTATTCTGGGCTAATATGGCCGATATAGCCTCCTCGGTAGAATCGATCCAGATCCAACGAGGTGCCGGAACCTCTACGAACGGAGCCGCGGCTTTTGGCGCTACGGTCGCCATGCAAACCGAGAAACCGTCCTTAAAGCCTTACGGCGAATATTCCGTATCAGCAGGTTCTTTCGGTACGCTGAAGCATACGGTAAAAGGCGGTACCGGATTACTTTACGATCATTTCGCTTTCGACGCCCGCTACTCCAATATCCGTAGCGACGGCTTTATCGATCGTGCCTCCGCCCGTATGAGCTCTTACTATGCCTCCGCCGCTTTCTATGCCGATAATACATTGATTAAATTCCAAGCCTTCGGGAACAGCGAGAAGACCTATCAAGCATGGAACGGTGTTCCGTCTTATTTACTTGACACAGATCGTAGCTATAATCCATGCGGAGAATATGAGGAAGATGGAGTGAAGAAGTTTTATAACAATCAGACGGATAATTATTGGCAACACAACTACCATTTAATGGCCAGCCAGCGTATCGGAGATTTCTGGAATATGAACCTGACCCTTCATTACACCGATGGTAACGGATATTACGAGGATTATAAATCGAAAGCCAAATTCAGCAGTTATAAGCTACCGGAATATATCGATCCGGAGGGTAATACCGTAAAAAAGACCGACCTCGTGCGCCGTAAATGGCTCGACAATTATTTCTATGGGACCGTTTATAGCGCGAACTATCAACGTGACAATACCCGCCTTACGCTGGGAACCGCCGTCAACAACTATGTAGGCGACCATTTTGGCCGGGTAATGTGGACCAAAAGCGCAAACGTCTTGCCACAACCGGATTACGAATATTACCGCAATACCGGTAAGAAATTAGACTACAACGCATACGCAAAATTGACCCAACGTCTTTCCCCTCTTTTCACCGGCTATCTGGACTTACAATACCGTGGGATCCATTACACCATTAAGGGAAACGATGACAAAGCCGAGGAAGAGCTGGACATTCATAAGAACTGGAACTTCTTCAACCCGAAAGCCGGTATAAACTTCCATAATAACGGCCATAACGCATTCGTCTCTTTCTCCGTCGCAAATCGGGAACCGAACCGTGACAATTTCACGGAGGCAGGCCCCGAAGAACGTCCTACCCACGAGACCTTATATGATTACGAGGCCGGTTATAGTTTTGGTAACAACCGTTTCCGGGTTGGAGCCAATCTCTATTTCATGGATTACAACAACCAATTAATCCTGACCGGCAAGATCAGCGAGATCGGTGAGGCCCTCACTTCCAATATAAAGGATAGCTACCGAATGGGCATCGAGCTTACCGGAGGTGTACAAATCACCTCTTGGCTGAATTGGAACGCGAACGTAACCCTCAGCCAAAATAAAATCAAGCATTTCGTGGAATACGTGGATAACTGGGATACCGGAGTACAAGAGATCAACGATCTAGGTACAACGAATATCGCTTTCTCCCCAGACCTAATCGCAAACAGCATGTTCGATTTCGCTTACAAAGGATTTATCGCTAGTTTCAACTCGCAAGTAGTAGGCCGCCAATACATAGACAATTCAAGCAGCAAGGATCGTTCCATCGATCCCTACTTTATCAATAGCCTACGTATCGGTTACGCCTTCCAGCCTAAGTTCATGAAAGAAATAACCCTAGACGTGACTATCAACAACCTCTTCAACGAGAAGTACGAGACCAACGCATGGGTATACTCGTATATCGAAAACGGCACACGTAAAAAGGATGACGGTTATTTCACCCAAGCCGGCACGAACGCCATGGCCAGGATCACCTTCAAATTCTAACTTAATTTTCAATTACTAAAATGGTTTGGCTAGAATACTTCGGAGTAATAACCGGTCTACTCTATCTCTTTCTAGAGATTAAACAACATAAGGCCATGTGGGTGGTGGGATTCCTCACCTCCCTCGTGTATGTATTTGTCTTCCTGTCCGCTAAGATCTATGCGGACATGGGATTGCAAACCTATTACGTAGGAATCAGCATATACGGTTTCTATCAATGGACCCGGAAGAAACATGAGACACACACGGAAAACGACAGTCTTCCCTCCGACCGTATCCTATACACCCATCTGAGCCTTCCGCTTTTCGTGGGGATTATCGGAACATTGGCCGTTGTATTCGCCATCTTATGGTATCTCCTTCATCAATTCACGGACTCTCCCATCCCCGTAGGCGATGCGTTCACCACGTCGGTAGGCATTGTCGCTACTTGGATGCTGGCAAGGCGAATTATCGAGCATTGGATTTTTTGGGTAATCGTAAACCTCGTTTCCGTATATCTTTATTACCTTCGGGGCTTGTATCCGACGATGCTACTCTATTTTTGCTATGCGACACTAGCCATAGTAGGCTATTACAATTGGCGGAAGAAAGGGGAAGAGTTTTGAATTATGAATTTTGAATTATGGGAGATAATATGGAAAGTCTGGAAGGAGGATGTGTGATCGTAGCGAATGGGAGATTTCCTTCCGCTGAGTTACCCTTGAGATTATTAAAGGAAGCGAAAACGATTATCGCTTGTGATGGAGCCGTAAAGACACTTTATGAAAAGGGTATTCATCCGGACGCTATCGTAGGAGACTTGGACAGCATACCCGCCGGCCTGCGCGAACGCTACGCAGACCGAATCCATCATGTAGAGGACCAAGAGATCAACGACCTCACCAAATCCGTCCGTTTCGCCCATACCCAAGGCTATCGAGAAGTTCTCATATTAGGAGCTACCGGATTGCGTGAGGATCATACATTGGGAAATATATCCCTTCTTATGGACTATGCCCACTTATTCAAGCGGGTGGAGATGTTATCCGACTATGGCCTTTTCACTCCTATCTTAGAAACAACAACCTTCGCTTCTTATCCGGGACAACAAATCTCCATTTTCGTTCTTTATCCCGAAGGGGAGATTAGTACGGAAGGACTCCGTTGGCCCATTCGCCGACGAAAGCTCACCTCATGGTGGCAAGGAACTCTCAACGAGGCTTTGGGAGACCAATTCACTGTCACTCTCTCCCCGGATTGCCGGGTAATCATTTACAGGGAGGCATCCCATACAAAAGAATAGTCCTGAAAAGTATCACTACTTTCCAGGACCCTTACACCCCTCAACTTTACATGCTTAAATAAGAAGCGTTCGCTTCCTTATCAAGCAGATAATTTTTTTAACTCATTCTCTTTCCATTCGGAAAAACCTTCTACCCTATCCCTTATCTGGAACTGTAGCTTATCGTCGGCAACCAACTTCAGCACAGCCGTGGGAGAAAGCGGCAAATACATATCATTCACGGCGAAAAAAGCTTTCAGTAAGACCACGTCATAGTCATCGTGGATTACTTCTTTCTTTAATACAACCGGTACCTCCATCTGAGTCAGATAGTAGGCTGAACGTTCGTATGCGCACCAAGCATCTCCTTCCAGATACAGATAGACATTGTTTGGATTATCTACCTCATGAGGCAGAACCAACTCTACTACATCTGATGCTTGTTCCATATAAAAGAAATTATTATTAATATTTGTCTTCATGACATTTACAAATTAAGTGCCTTCTGCCCTATACGTAGGGAGGAATAGCTATCATTTTACAGCGTTGAAACTATCAAATACCGCATTATCCTCTATTTTCTTGCGTAATTCCTCTAAATTTATAGCTGCGGCCTTTACGCCCATATCCTGAGCCTGCTTCAATAGAGATTCCGCTTCTGCCAAATCACCGGTCAACATACTTAACACTCCTTTTGCGTGAACCGCCTCTGGGGCGTTCCCCGCTTTCGCCAAATAGTTCTTAGCGGAAGCATAATCACCCTTGCCCATAGCGATATTCGCAGCGTTAAGATTCGCTACCGGATCATTCGGGAACATACGGACAGCGATATCAAATACATTATTATATTCGTCACTACCGATCTCATAGCTGTTAGCCACCGCGAACATCTCCCCTAAACTTAGCTGTTGCGGACGAGTCTTGATAATCTCACGCCCCTCATCCACCGTAAACTCACGTACCGTATAATCAATCTTATATTCCGAACGACGTAACGAAGGGAAAATATCTTTCAACACATAACGGAAAGCGGCGCCACCACCCAAGGCACGTAACTTAGCCTCCTTGCGATCCGGATCATCCGAGCTATCGATAATCGCCAATACCTCGCTACGATTCGGCACATTCGGATCGGCCTCTACCTTTTCCTTAAAACCGACCCAATCTTCCGGTTCCGAGCTCATCGTGAAGAAATCAGCCTTGAAGTCATTCTTCTGGCGGATATAGTCACGTAACGCTTTGACACGATTATCCGCCAATTTCTTATTACTAGCGTAAGAGCCTTCCGGTGAGGCATATCCTTTCAGTACGATACCTGTCGGTTTCACGTTCTTATCCTCTGTAACGGTACGGATCGTATTATTGATCTTCGCCAACTCCACTGCATTATTACGGAAATCAGGAAGAATCTGATATTTACCCACTTGGAAGTCCAAGAAAGCCGTACCGACTTCCGCACGATGCTTCTCCGTCTCTGCCATCGGCGTGATATAAGAGAATGTAGGCTGAACCTCATAGCGCTTATCCGGACGACGACGAATCTTGTCCGCAATCAATAACGGACTACCGGCCTCTTCCTTACCGCAACCGCATAGATTCGGGTCTAACACGACACGTGCGTCTTTCATCCAATCCTCAAAAGGCACGACGGTTTTATAACTTACCACTTGATCTTCCTTCCCGGCTTTCAAGATAGTATAATGAGGTACGTCGTTCAAATTATCCAAGGCGACCTCACGGTTATATACTTTCTGGCGGATACGTCCGTTCACCAAAATAGAAGGAAGCCCCTCTTTTTGCGAAGCCGATTCCAAGACGGGGGTCAGTTCCAAATAGCTACGGGATTTCACCGCATCGCTACTTACCGTCACCACGGCATCGATATATACCGAGTCGCCCTTCTGTACCACGTCGTTACAAATCACTTTAACCCCATCCGAGGCAGTCTGTCCCATGATCGCCGGAGACACGACGGCCATCATAGCCGCCATCATATATGTATTTATCTTCTTGTTCATCGCTTGGGTCATTTAATAAAGTAAATAATAGAAATAGCCGCCTTCGTAACCCCGAAATAGTCTTTCGTTTCGCTTTTCAATACGGTTCCGCAAGTGGCACAAGGATATTTATCATAATCCAGATGCGCCCAACCAATACCCAACACGGCTTCCATGCTCCACCGATCGCTTAACAACCACTGATAACCATAAGAGAGTCCAGCGCCATACAAATTACCTTGATAACGGTGATTCTCCATATTCTTGCTCAAGAACTTTAGGCCTCCAACATTGTAATCCGCATAATGCGCATGCAAGCCGAAGAAATGTCCATTAAACTTCTCACACAACCAATAACGAGCTTCTGGTTGTACCAGCCAATGTTTCATACGAGCCTCATCACCAAACTTCCATCCATTATAGTTGCCGGATAGATCCAGCGACCATTTTTTAGCCAAGCCAACCTCTACGCCCAAGTTGATCGTAGCAGTCGCATCATAGAGCAAGTTCGACTTCACCGCGAACTTCTGGCCGTAAACGCCTGTCGTAGCTACCAAGAGCAGGACTAGGAAAAGAATTCTCTTCATATCGAATATTTTTTCGTTTTTATTATACATACGTGAATGCCTTCACTTCGACGAGCTCACATTCAACTGTTTAAGTAATAATTTACCGGGCTTAAACTTCACGCTTTTACGAGCTCTTATCATATAAGCCACCCCATTCTTAGGATTTCTGCCGATCCGTTCGGTTTGTTCCCAAGCGGAGAACGTCCCAAAGCCCAATAGCATCAAAGAACCATCACTTTCCAAAGCCTCTGTCGTAGTCTCTTCCCAAGCTTGAACAAAGCGCATCGCCTCCGCTTGCGTAACCGACAATTTATCAGCCAATGTTTTCACGAGTTCTCTCCTATTCATCCCTTTCACTTTTAATTTGCATCACAAAAATAGATTATAACATTTCTTAGCACGATAGGTGTGAGTTTCAACTTTAAAGGGTAAACCTACCAACTATCCTTGATTGATAAGAACACCTATTCATTTCAAAGAAGGTGATAGGAACACCGACACTTTATAAAGACAGCAAGGGGCAGACTTGTGTAAGCCTGCCCCTTAGCTGTTATACCATATCATCCACATCTAACACTTAATCTCTTCCTTGCGAATGAGATTCTCCAGATCGTTTATCTCCTCCAAGGAAAGCCCCGTACATTGGGCGATCACAGAGGGATCCAAGCCGATTCTTTTTAAGTTCAAAGCGGTACGTAAAGTAATCAAGCGGCTACCTCTCACCTCACCTTTTGCCTCAGCATTCTCCACCGCATACTCCATCGTCGCCTTCCAATCCCGGTAGATCTTCAGGTTCTCGTCGTAGATGGCACGCTCCTGCGGGGTGAGGGCACCCAAGTTCGCCACGTCCAGCAAACGGCGGAAGTGGGCCTCTTTCTCCTTTAAGGGAGACATATCAAACAGGTTCATATTCTTCAGTACATAAATTGTTTTTTCTAACGGAGTAACGCACTCCTCGTAACGCAAATCGAATCGTTCGAAAGAGACATAGATCTGTTTCAGCCGAATCCGCCCTGTTTGCTCATTTGCCAGAACCACGTCCGTTCGCCATGAAGGGAACTCGGGAAGGCTGAAGTTCAAAAGGTAGATTCCATATACCGGGAGCAGGTCGTATTTCCACTCCGGGCCCTTCTCTCCTTGACGGGAGATCATACGGCAAATATAGTAAAAACTGCATCACCTCACGCTCGTCGTACAAGGCGGCCTTGAAGCCACTATCCAACATGATATTCACGTAATGTTCCATAGTTCGTATGGGTTTTGATTGATTAATACTTGACAACGTATCTATGCCGTAAAGGTAAGGACTATTTTCCGAATAAAAAATCTCGTCTAGATAAAATAAGCCATTCATAACACCAACTGTACAATTGGGCATCGTAAGCGGTTGTGAATGGGCATTCTTACACTGTTATACCCCAGCCGTAAGCCTATTTTTTTCTTGCGTATTTGGAGGCTAGCCGTAAATTGGGCGGAAAAAAGGATTCTCCGGGAGTTAAGGATACAAAGTGTTAGATTGATTTCAGTTAAATAGAGAGAGACACAGCATGATGCTGTGTCTCTACAATTAGATATATATTAAAACCGTTTTTCGCAGCAATTGATTCTACTTTTTCTGGATTTTAATTCTATTTGTAATTATCTTTTACACAACGGATAAATCCAGTATATCCAGTCTTCTCCACTAAAGAAATATGTTCGTTAGCAAGCAACCGATAAGCATGTTGTCCGGATTTTCCATTTTTAGCAATGCCACTATATGAAGTACGAGCAAAAACGGTTTGGCCTTTTAAGCCATTAAATTCATTTTTCTTATATGATCCATATGCACTCGCATCAGTTCCAACTAGATAAATAACAGACAATTCCGCTTGATTCGGCATACGCCAACCATGCTCATTCATTATACGATTACATGGATTCGTAAGATTTGTTTTTGCCTTCCATGTTCCACCAACTTGATTGCTTGACACACTTCCCCTAACAATACAAAAAGACTTATAAACCCTGTTTATATCATTATCACGTTCATTATGTGGGTCCAATTCATTCATGGAAGGAGCCGGTTTTAATGAATTTGCATTCAAATAGTCAAACGTAACAGTAAGTGCCTTAGGATCAACAGAAGATATTTTGAAAAGCGTTTCAGGTGCCTTTTTTCTATCTAAATTATTCTCATCCATTCCTTTCATATTCAAATCTCGTATACACCGATAGTTTCGTATCTTTCCTGTCGTATGACTATCATCATTACCTATTGTAATTCCTTCTTCTGCCCAAAACACAACTTTGCCATCATTATTACTTGGTATATAATGATATTTAGCTGGAATATTTTTAGCAAAACCCTCTTTTACCCAATCATCTATATTAAAAAGTGAAGATTCCGCAGATAAAGACGAGCGCCCCAGCCATAAAGATATATATTGCCCAGAAGAGGCCAAATACCATTTTTTCTCTTTTGAGTCTATCACTCCATCCCCATTCTCATCTCGATTTCGTTGCAAACAAGCATAATACGCATTTTTATAATCGTCCTTCATCTGATTAGAGTTACTTTCTTTTGAATAATCCAAAAAAGTGCTCCAACCTTTACCACTAAAGTCTGGTAGATTTAAACGGCCATAAGCAATATCCTTGATTTTACTTGGATTAGTTGTTGTATTTAATAATCCGGTCTCGTTTATAGTCTCAATCCCCCAAGCGTTATAATCTTCTCCTTTGTTTAAATCATATATTGTCTGGATAGAATGTTGTTTAATCACGAACGAGGCATCTGAAGTAAGAGTACTATTTCCTCCAGATGTCTGTTTCTGTGTTTTATCCATAATAAAGAATTCACGATCAAGTGTATTAACAAACTCTGGCCACATTATACTTTGATAATAATACTCATTCACAAAACAAACAAACTCGATAGCTCCCTCATTTGTGGGAGCTAGAAGAGAATTCTCTCCTTTTGCCCATTTATTCAACTCAGTCAATAATTCTTCAACAGAAAGCAATTCACTCACGTGCTTCTCATCAGGATATTTATAGGTTTCTTCTACAGGCACATCTTTTAGAGATTTAAAAGAAACCCAATTTTTTGACTCCTCCTTTAATTCCGAGAATTCTGTTAATTGGAAATTAGTCAGAGGATCTTTTACGTAAACTCTCAAATCTGTAGTTTTAAAATCCGATTTATGAAACGTTATTTTTCTTGCCTCAAAATGAGCGTCTAATTGAATTGATTTTCCTTCTCCCGAAACCGTTACATCTCCTTCTTGCCGCCAAACATTATTATCGGTAGCTGTAACTTCCGTTTTTATACTTTCAACTCCTTCTATCTGAATATTATATGTATAATTCATATTACGCTTTGTTGAAAAATCTTTATGATCAACCTTATCGCTACTCCCCGCTCCTAAACCTAAATGAATACAATATACAACTTCCGCACTCGTTTCTTTTCCGTCTGTATCTTTTGCGTAGTAAGAACCTTTCAATAATACGTACGTAGCCGGCTTATCGACATATGTGAACACTCTTCCTTCCGGGGGTGAATTTCTTAAAGACCCTTTCGATAATTTTTCACGATCATCCGCAGAATTACAACCCTCTTTTCCATTAGCTATATTTTCAGGCATATAAAAAGTAAAAAATCCTTCATCTCTTGAGATTGTCAATTCCTGAGTTGAATAAGAAACAATCTCTTCTGAAGTAGAACCTTCCCATACATTTACCTTTTTAGGAACTTCACAAACTTGGTAACTTTTCAATTTAAATTCCCGGCCATCTGCCACTTCAATTTTAAAAGTCACCTTAGCCGCTACTCGCTTTAAGTAAATTTTGCCTTTCTCAACCAATGTCCCATCCACTTTGACAGTACAATAATCTTTTGTATCATCCTCATTATTCCATAATCCACTTACCAATGAGGTAGTATTCGCAAACTGGACCGCTTTATCTCCTCCAACTTCCGCTAAAAGAGAAGTCAAATCAGATTTTGAAGGATGATTATTTCCCAACCACGACTCTAATCTTTCCGAAAGTCCCGGAAACATATCATAATCCACATTTCCTATCGCAAAAATCCGTTGTTCTCCGGACAAGGTAGAGAAAGATATGGTAGATCCGGAAAGTTCCGTATACTTTTGAGCGGTTATAAACTCATCATTATCCTTTTTAAAGGAAAACACATATAAATCAGCAACACCACTATCAGAAAAAGCCTTTGTCTCAATCTTACCGCTCATAGGAATCGTCACAGATAATTTCACCACCGTAGGGATACCTTCTTCTACTTCTGTTCTTTGAGCCAGATACTCATCGTTTGTGCAAGCGCTTAGGATTAATAATCCTAATAAAAACATAATATATTGTTTCATCATCTTGATTTTTTAGCCATTAGACATACTTTCTATTTATTCAAAAGGGTCAAGAGCGACATTCTCGTTCCCAACCTCTTCTAAAATCCATTCTATTTCCGTAGAAGGTTCATATAGACCTTTTATCTCGTAATAGTTGCCCTTTATAAACTTATTGGCAGGAAAAGAAAAACTTTTTATCTCTGACCCATTTTGTTGTACACTCAATAGAATATTTTTATTCGCGTCACTAATTTCATACGTATAGAACGTCGTCGGCTTATCTTCCGAAGGGTAAGTCAATGCCTCGAAAACTCCATTTTCCACAGAAGAGGTATTAAAAATAGCGACTTGCGAACTAGCATTTAAGCCTTCCACATTTATTAATGAGAATTGATCGTTAATCAAGTCATTGTTATTCTTATTATAGATCCCTTTATATTCTATTTTAGCACTTAGCTGAATCAATAAGACTCTAATAGCTTCATTAGTCCCATTATATTTTAAAGTAGTATTCGATTTTCCTATTTTCACCAACTGAGAAGATTGAAAAGATGTTGTTTGTATTGTTTTTGAGGTATAATCAGCATAGGTAGCACAGTCGTTAAATAATGAATTATCCGCATTTGCCACAACCAACACCGACACCGCTTTATCTTCCTTGCCGAATGTACGCACACCAACCAACCCCAATTCATAACCCGATAGATTATCGATAGCTTTCATATCTCCCATATTCGCAAAATCCTGAAAATGGATACGATTTCCATCCGTGTCAAAAACAGCCACATGGCAATTCTGAATCATGATTTCCTCTGTAGTGGCATATTTGTAATTAGGAGCCGAAGCCTTCGTCTGTATATCCCCCATCAATAAAACTAAAGACATATCTAAAGTCTGAGAATCTATCGGCTCTTCGGAGGAGCAGGCAGATAATCCACCCAATAAGCCCAACGTCAACATAAATAAAATTACTTTCAATCTCATAGCTCAATATTTTTATTTATTACCCTATTATTTAAAATGTAAACTCAAATTCATGATCCTTATCAAAAATCCAATCCTGTGTCACACACTGCACCGTTACATCAACAGTAGCATTCCTAAGCGTCACCTCTAACTTATACAGATAACCAGCCCATACAGCTATACTAGGATCAGAAGTCTCACTCAAACGGGACTTTATCGGGAAGCTACAACTTCCTGTTTCTCCATTATTATACACATAATCAATCTTCAATGTTGTTGGCTGACTAGATGAGGTATTTTCATAGCTATACAAACGTTCTGTAGTGCCATTAACGGATTGCATTCCGTATAATTTCTCACCAGAAGAAACCTCACCCGCTACTTGACCTATAGTCTTAGAATTCAGCAAAGATAAACCTTTGATTTCCACATTATCATACTCAGTCCCATCAGACTTTAGAATCTTAAACTGCTGCAACATGATAGCCGCCGTACGTTGGATAAGTTTTACCTCGACAGGCGTATTAGCGGGTTGATCCAAACCCAGAATCTTCTCGGATATGTTCACGTAGACACCTCCTTTATTATCCGGGTAGGTTCCTCCATCTCCCTTTGCTATTTCAGTTTCCCCTACTTTTACAAAAACATTAGGAACCTCAACCAAGGTCTTACCCTTTAAATCCGCATAAGAAATCTGGCTAGCTGAAGCTAAGCCAGATCTGGATACGGACGCTGCCGCATTCGCGATTACCACGATCTTGAGATCCGTACGCTCTGATTTATCTTTTGGAATCTTAAAAATTAGGGATTCGCTTATCGATCCGTTCGAGGAATAATAAGAAGTTAAAAAGTCCCCTACATTCTTAGTCTTGGAATCATACTTAAAGATAGCGATGTAACAATCAGAAACAGATCTCTCATCCTTCGTCATATTCTCCTCAGTTCCGTCAGTTGGCCCAGTAAGTTCAGAGCTTTTCGTAGTAACATTCGAATTCCTTACAAGGAGAGAGAGATCTAATGAGGCATAAAGCTCTGTGGCATCGATACCTGCAGGTCCTTTCGTATCCACACCACTCAAAATATCGTCTTCCATGGAGCAAGACACTCCGATGCAAAGGAAGCATAATAATGCTAGTATATTCTTTATTTTCATAATGGATTGAATTTTTCTCTTGTTTTACACTAGCAAAATTAGAGGAATCCATTATTCGGCACGATAGGCGTAACTTTCAACTTTAAGGGGTAAAACTAGCATATTGAATATAGGCATTTGAGGGTGTGGCTAAAGCTATCTTAGGCGATAGGGATACCTATGCAGGGCGCAAATCCATCCATCATAGGACAAAAAACGGAGTCCGGAAATTCCGAACCCCGTTCTCGCTATTAATCGTTATGAAAGAGTTTTATCAATTCACGTCTGTCTCAGTTTGCGTGATGAGTGTCCAAGGCTCAACCTTAATGCTAAAACTGATACAAGCGTTCAACTCGCTTGTGTCGGGATCCTTAGAGCCTTCACCGGTTATCGTAGCGTATATCTTATAGATGGTATTACGTTGTACACCAATAATGCCACTAGTCGCATCTTGCTTAATTGGTATACGGTAGTAGCGATCTCTTTTAACCATATCATTACCGAGTCCTTCCGTTTTTCCATTTGGATACCAATTGCCCCGAAGAATTAACATGGTCTGTATCATTCCAGATAGAGAATCACCGTTATTCGGATCATCTGCAAACATCTGTTTATTCCCCCTCATTTCAAACACATAAAATTGAGGCATCTCTTTATGTCCATATTCATCACCACTAACCGTTTGATCATCAAAAGAGAACCAACTGTCACCATTATAATTTATGGAACCATCGCCGTTCAAATTAGAAGAATGACTATGACCCGTCATTTTGATGTCTACCCCTCCATCCATTGTCCAATGTAAAGAAGCTACATCATTCTTACCTTTCACTAAGAAATAGTCATCCCGCTTATAGCTACAACCATGAGAATATGTGGTAGCATTGTCCAAACTATACGGTTTTGCGTCAGCATAGATAAGAGAAGTATTGCTAGCGTTCGCAATATATACATGTGTCAACTCAAATGACGCATCAGCATAATTGTTCTTGAAGTCGCAATCAATAGCTTGAAGTTGGACACGGGCTACATGGCGGGTTAATGGGATTTTATCAGCAGCTAGAATATTTGCCGGATCATAAGAGGAACCATTTTCAGTCCATTCTGCCGCTTCACTTTTTTTCTCAATCTCATTATGTGCTGCACCTACTGTCGCATTGTTTGTATATATAATAGAAGGGGCCGTAGATCCTTTCACCCAGTTATCATACTTTGTCCCAGCAAGCAACTGATGCTCACCTCCACCAATCGTAACTATCTGGCTGAACATCGGCACATACGTTTGCGTAACACCTGGCGCTGGATGCACATGCGTAAAATCAACGAGATCTTCAAGTTCGGCAGTTTTCACATCCCCCAAATTAGAAGGAGGCGTAGCAAGTTTCGTATTCGCTAAAAAGACCACCGCCAATTGCGTATCAGAAAGTTCGCCGGCCGCCGTAGCTTTTACCTTAACGACAATATCTTCAATAGTCTTTACGGAATTACCATCAGTAGAGGATACCGTCTTCATTGCGGCGAATTTGTATGCATCCTCGTTCTCCCCATTGTCTACATAAAACAAATAGGCGGTTAGTTCATTAATAAATTGCTCGTTATTACTGCCAGATTCTAGCACAGCATCACCGCCCTCTTTCGTTGCACCTTTTGTCTGTATCCCATCCAAAGCCGTAGCGGTAAGAGAGACATTCGCATCTATCATCTGATAGTTCTCTTCCGGTATCTCGATGCCATTCGAGCTATCGTCCGAGCAGGAGGCAAAAGTGCATGCGGCGAAAGAGGCTAATAATAAATGTCTTAGTTTCATATCCTTTTGTTTTTTCTTGTTTATACTAAATTTCATTCCCTATGATTCCATTACTTAGTCTATTACCGGATGCTGCATTACCGGGCCCCAGCCTACTACCTGCACGGCTATATTCAAGTTGGTATCTACCTCGGGTTCCGGATCCGGACCTGGGCCCGGGTCTGGCGTTACGGGAATATTGTCGAAACTTTCGCCGTCAAAATAAATACGGAGACGGTAAACGTAGTTGCGACGGATGAAATTATGATCATAGCCGTTCTGCAAGCCACCCGCATTGATCACCGCCGTGAAGATTTTCGTATGGTCTTGATAACTGGAATTCCCCTGCAAGGTAGCTTTTACGGCGATCATCGTGTGATCGTCGCTTTTCATATTTTCCATTACATAATGAACGAATGGCGTATTGGATATCGAAGCGCCATCATTTACCAACAGATCCTCGAACGAGGTATCCTCCGAATTTCGCACGGCATCGGGAGCCTCTGTCTCTCCCCAATCCGCCTCACTGAAATAGTAAGACTTTGTCTTCATATTGTAGATACCTACCGCATCGATTCGCACCTCACGTCCAGCGAACGGCGTTCCGGCAAAACGAGTGGATATATTCACCAAATCAATACGTGCGGCTACACGGGTCAAAAGGATCGGGTCGGAGATGCCATCCACATTCTGATCGCCAAGATCCGTATATCCTAAATAGTTATCTTCCTCAGATAAAGCGGATTTTGTAACGATCACTTGACTACTCATCGTTAGGTTCGTTTGCGATTGCGAGGAGAGGTCTACCAAGCGAGTCTGGAACTCATCGTAGGTAGAAATGGTAGATAATAAATCTCTCGGCACGTTCGCCAAGACAATGATCCGTGCCCGGACAGCCTTCGTTGTCGGCACATCGGCTATTATGGCGGAATGTTCCGCCCCGGAAAGAGCCTCCCATTTATAACCGAGCAGTTCCGTGCCGGTCTCATTAAATACTACCACTGCCAAATTATTGATATAAGCCTCACCCTCCAACTCATTCACGTCATTGGGGTTATAGGCTTTCGTAGCCGTACCGGACGCCTTGACAGCGACGGACAGCTTAGCGCCTTCTAAGGAAAGAACCGGATCCTCATCTTTAGAACAACTCACACAAGCGAGAATCGCCAAACCGGATAAAAATATGTTCGCTAATAATTTCATGTTCGTATCGTATTTCTTAATTATATATGATGAGGTACCCTTTAATGCATCGGAATATCTTCTTCCACTACTCCCCAAGGACGAACGGTTGCCCGGACGGATAAGGTTCCGCCCTCACCCCATTCAAGGATCAGATGGGTATTCTCTCCCGCGCTCGTATAAATAGGATCACCGTTCTCGTCTACCTTGGCCGAGCCTAACGAGACTCCATTGGCGCTTATCGACACAGCCATATCCTGTCCCGGACAAGCGGTTTGCATAGTAGGGGTTATCCATTCAACCCCGGACTCGTTCCACGCACCTTCCGGATTATAATATACGCTATCGCCAATCTGCGTACCACGGTAATCAAAACCACTTAATGTATTATTCAAGTAGAAGTCGCAATCCACGGAACTTCTCAACCCCATCCTGCCGAGTTGCTCTTGCAACCCTCGGGTCTCGATCGTGACCGTACCCACTTTCGGACGAATCACGATCTCAGTCTCCTTCGCTACGCCTCCGGCTTTTGTCAACACTTGTTCGCTACCATAATAAAGGCTGTCCGGGGTAACTGCCAAACCATCTTGGCTTTTCAACATCACTTTCAAGTCCTCTATGGTCTGGGCCTCCGATACGGATTGCTTTTCACCCAAGGCATTCACGTTGCCCCATGCCACGATACGTAGACTACGATCGGCGGTATAGCCATCCAAAACAATCTCATTGCGAGAACGGATAAAGTTCTTATCCAAGCGACGTTTCTCCAAGTAATTCAGATTCTCGTCGAATATATACAGATCGGTAGATTCCATCCATCCGTATTCCGTTATATCGTCTCCCTTGATATTCTCGACCTTCAGTTTGAGCGTATAGCATTGATCCAAATCCTCCTTGATGCAGCTAGTCGCTATAATAGCGAACAAAGCCACAACCAAGAGAAGCAATTCCTTTGTAAACAGTATGTGTTTCATAATCCTAATTTTTTCTTATCAATTATTTTACCCTATATTGCTTTATTCTACTTCCTCATGGATAGTCTTCACGTTCCATGGCTCCACTTTCACGGATGCGCTCACATTGGTGGAGATCATCGGGTCGTATGGGATCTCGGAACCGGGGCCGATAATCGTTAAAGAGATCTCGTATTTGTAGTTACGTTGGACGTAAAACTTACTCCTTTTTTCCGTGCCATCAATCGTCACTTCTTCTCCGACAGGAATCGCATAATAACAATTCTCTTTCGTAATAGATTCTTTCGCACCTTGCGGGAGATAGGTATAATCACCTTTTACGATCAATAAGGTATGGTTGGCATAAGCCTCATTGACGTTAGATTCACCGGACTTCACCTCACCCTTTGTATTCTCGTAAACATAAAATTCATGATTCAAAGCCTCATCACTTGTTGTATTTTCTTGAACTAACATCTCTTTTAACGCCTGAGCCCCTTTCTTGTAAGAACCTTCGTCAATATTCTCTGAAAACTCTCGACCAACCATATATTTTAAATATCCAAGAGCCGGATCTGTAAAATCAATTATTTTCTCTATCGCTCCCCACTCTTCTTTAGAAGCCACACTTGAAACACCTTTAGCGCTAGCGATAAAGACCTCCTTTAAAAGGAAGGATACACTTTTATAATTTGCGTTTTCCGGATTGCTTGTCTCTACTTTTTTTAAAGCGATCGAAGCGACATTACGAACCAAAGGAACGGGGCCTCCCCCACAAATTTCCTTACCTGAAGTCTCATTTATCGTTATTATATCACCAATATTCTTAGCATAACCGATATAATTGATGGTATTGGCTATTAGCGTTACGGTAAACACTTTACTACTCATCGTCAAGCCTTTTGTCAAAGTCTCGTCAGACAGATTGATTGTTGTTTCAATAAAGTCAGTTATATCCTTAGCCTTTGCCAATTCGGTTTGGATAACAGGGGCAGCGTTCGCCACAACCACTACATGAGCTTCACCCGCATACACTTCTTGCGGACCGACATCCTTTGTCCCATCAGAGTTAGGAGTAGCATCTTTTGTATATATCACACTCCATCCATCAACTCCAAACACCCCAACCGTTAGCGTATTCACGTCCGCATCCGTTGGAGTAGTTTCTCCGGCCTTCGTAACCGCCCCTTCCTCACTCTTGATAGCCAAAGCTAGTTGAGCTTTCTCTAAGACAGGAGCCTTTGGAATTTCTATTTCATTATCATCGGAACAAGCGGCAAATCCGCATAGCACCAACGATAAAAGAATGTATTTCTTGAATCTCATAGTATAATATTTTTTGTTCTCACATTAATATGTGACAAAAATAGAAAGGATATATCGTGGTGCTGATAGGCAGAACTCTCTATAATAAGAGACAAATGTATCAATTTCATAAAAGTGATAGGTTTCCCTACCTTTTGCAACTTTCACCTACAAAAACAGGCTCAATCCGTGTATTTTATGCTACCGGGGTGGTACTCGGATCATCCTAGTAACAAATATACATAATCACTTAAATTCAGCAAAATCATGGCAAGAAAAAAGAATGAGATGAAAGCGAAAGAGCCCGTAAAGCTCCGGTTCAAGAAACTGTCGAACGCGAACCTGTCCATATATCTGGACATCTATTACAAAGGGAAGAGGTATTATGAGTTCCTCAAGCTCTACCTCACCCCGGAACGTTTCCCTGAAGACCGTGATAAGAACCGGATCACTTTGCGCTTGGCCAATAGTATCAAGGCACAACGGATCATTGATCTTCAGAACGAGATTTACGGTGTCCGTATGATAAACGGGCTCGGGAAAAAAACACTTTTAGAATTCCTCTCGGAATTGTCCACCGATAAATCTGCGCATGGCGACAAAGCCTATTCCCTACGATTAAGAAGTCTGGCCAATCATCTTAGAGACTATATGCCGCAATGCCTGCTTAAGGACATAGATACCGGTTTCGTGAAAGGTTTCATCGCTCACTTGCGTAAACAACCCTACCTCAAAAGCGACTTCACGATTCACGGTTATTACCGGCTCCTGAATGTCACACTCAATAAGGCGGTCAAAAAAGGACTGATCCTCTCGAATCCTTGTAGTTTGCTGGATACAGACGAAAAACCTCACAAACCTACCAGCCTGCGTACTTATTTGACCCTAGAGGAACTAAAGAGGTTAATCCGGACAGATTGCGTATGCCCAGAGGTAAAAAAGGCTTTTCTGTTCTGCTGTTTCTGCGGACTCCGGATCAGCGACTTGACCGCTCTTAGATGGGAAGATATGCAAAAAGAAGGAAATGATAAATTCCGTTTACAAATCATACAAAGAAAGACGAAAGAGGCTATTTATCTCCCATTGTCCGAGGAAGCGATAAAATACCTTCCCGCAAGGGAGAATGAGAATGACAATGACAGGCTCGGCTTGATATTCCATCTACCTAGCCTCACGATTATATGTCAGGTATTAAAAGGCTGGACTTTAGCCGCCGGCATCAAGAACAAGAAAGTGACCTTTCACGTAAGCCGCCATACTTTCGCCACTCTTTCACTAGCTCTTGGCATTGACTTGTATACAGTATGTAAATTACTAGGACACAAGAACATCATCTCCACACAAGTATACGCGAAAATCATCGATGCTAGTAAAAGACAGGCAATAGACCGGTTTAATGGCGTATTAGACGCATGAGACGGATATTACTTCAGATTCGTATGGCACGGATCAAGAAAGATACTTCTCCCCAAGATCCGTGTCATCCGCTATAGTTTCAGTCCGCAACTGGCTTATCAGATCAGAGACTTTGTATTATTTCCAACGAAAGCCCCGTGCATTCGGCGATTAATGAAAGATCGACACCGGCTTTCTTCATGTTACGAGCGTTGCGTAGGGTAGCCAAACGCTCACCTTCTGCTTTACCTTTTGTTTCCGCCTCCTCCACGGCGTACTCCATCGTGGCCTTCCAGTCACGGTATATCTTCAGATTCTCATCGTACGTCGCACGCTCCTTGAGGGACAAGGCATTCACATTCGCTACGTCGAGCAAGCGTCGGAAGTATGCCTCTTTTTCTTTAAATGGGGACATATCAAATAGATTCATATTCTTCAATACATAAATTGTTTTTTCCAACGGAGTCTCGCCCTGACGGGAGATCATACGGCAAATGTAATAAAAACCTCGATTAAAGAAGTAACGTTGAGGGTAATTAATACTACTGAGTTGTTACTTCCCTTCACACAACAAAAGCCTAATCAACTAAAGAACAACCCCCTATAACCATTCCCCAATAGAACTTAGAAATTTATTATTCGGGACAATGATCGCTTGCGTGTTCGCGGCGTGTTCAAACGAGGATGATCCTATCTTTACAATTTATTTGTAGCCCTTTATAATGAGGACGGAACATTCTTACAAGTTAGTGATCTTACAGCTAATGAGGATGAAGAGGTTACTGATTCAAAGAATGAGATTCAGTTTAAGGGATTAAAGGCTGGTGCTTCTTATCGTGCTTTGGCTTTCGCGAATGTTCCAAAGGATGCTCTTACCGCAACCGCTAACTCTTTTGAGTTGACATCTGCTTACTATGTCTTTTCCGGAGAAGGAGCGAATGGGTTACCTATGAGTAGTGGTATTAGCCCTAAATTCACTCTTGCCGAAGGTGAAAATTATTATGGTTACTCAAACACTACAGGAGGACACAGTATTGAATCTGGAAAACCTTTAGGATTAATTAGAAATGTGGCTCGTGTGGAATTGAATGCCCTTGATTTGGATATGACTAAAGTCAAGGTTGATGGTAGTCAAAAATACAAATCAGGAACGATTAAGTTTGTGCCTAAGGATGTTTTTGTATTACATGGTCGTACAAAAGCTAAGGTGGCAGACCAAAGCCAAAGTAATACAGAGTGGTTCAATCTGCCAGATAAGATTTGGGGTAATATTGCCGCTACTTATGAAACTGCTGATGGAGATGATTATTATTCCGGGACTAACTCTAGTAACTCATTCGGCCGTTTTGCTGGAACTGTCGATGCTGCTAATTATATAAAGGCATTGAGTACAGCAGAAACAACATATACTCAGAATTGGGATGGTACTGCTATTACCGGAAGTAAAGCAATTACTCTTGCTAATTCTTTATATTTTTATGTGTTGCCTAATGATCAGACAAAAGCGGCCAGAGAACAAGAAGATCCGGAAGAAGAAGGCCCGGCTTCCGTCTTGGATAAAACAACTTTGGCATCCGAATTGGTAATCAGTGGTGAAGTTTATATAAAAGCTATAATGAACGATAACACATCTTGGACATTCGGCGAAGAGAGTACTCCTGTATTGCGCTATTGGCCGATAAAGATTGGGATCGATGGATTAGATAGTGAAGACACATATTATGGTCAGGTACATAGAAACGTGGTTTATAACATTTCTGCTACTATCGCAGGTAATGGTTATGCAGATCCTACTCTTCCTAAGGGGGATCCTACAGCTGACTTGTTTGTAAAGACAATGGTTATGAACTGGGGTACAGCCACTCAAGCTCCTGTTATCGAATAATACTTATTCTTTGAATAATAATCAAAAGGCATTCTCTATCAACAGGGAATGCCTTTTTTGTTATAAATATAATATGTCAATGCCCGTTGGCAAAGTTAGAAAGTCAAAAGATTTATGTTTAAGAAGTTGTTCTCTCCGGACACGCCCCAGATGCCATTCTATGTGTAAATAATCCAAATCATCTACCATATCTACCATTATTTATGTAATCTTTTGATTGTAAATAATTTATCTTGTGGTGGTAGATAGTGAACATCTACCACTACAAACTTCGATCTACCATCATTAGGTTACCGGAAAGATTAGCACGAACAATTACTACTAACGATAAATAATGTATAACATTCTGTATTTCAATAAATAATAGTTTTTGCATAGAAAAACAAAAGTTTTGCTATAGAGAAACTTTTGTTTCTTCAGTATGAAATAAAAGTTTCTTCAGTATGAAACCACTAACTTCACCTATTGAAACTCTTATTGGCTTTAATCCCTTTGTCTGTCTCTTATGAAATCGTCAAATACTAAATATACGAGTCCGCAAGCTTGAGAAGTGATTTTTTTTGCGTTTCCCATTAAAACATGGTAGATGCAGAATGAAAATTGTAGATGTTATTCCATCTGCAACCACTATATAACATATTTATTTACAATAAGTATGAGGTTGAATTGTAGATATTGTAGATGTTCTCATGAAATAATATTCCGGCTCTTAGGTTCAAGACATATGGGATCGCTATCATAAGGAAAGGATAGTAAATTTTGTAGTCTCCGAATCAATTTATAACCAGAATTATATATGCAAAAAAGGCACTCCCGGTAAAAGGAATGCCTTTTGGTTGTTATTCAGAAAATAGATATTATTCGACAACTGAAGATTGATTTGCGTTGCCCCAATCAAGAACCTTTGTCTTAACAAACAACTCAACAAAGTCTGTTGGAGGAACAGTAGGATCATCATATCCTCTACCGGCTAAAGTTGCGTCAATACTGTAAATTATATTACGATGGATCTTTCCATCCTTTAAATACTCAGCCGTAGCTGCTGCCATTTCATTCGTCGCAGCAATTTTAATAGGCCAATATGCTGTTTTCTCCGCATAGTTGTATACTGCATCACTTCCGCTCTTTTTAGCATTTTCGAGCTTATAAGTACCTTTAACTACAATTTCAGTTGCAAGATCCTCTGGTTTGAAATTTTCAGCACCATTCATTTCACGAGCAGCCTTAACTTGGGGATTTTCGAACACATAGAATTTAGGGGCGATTGTGATAGTCGCAGACACACCATCTTCAGTTGCGATATTCTGTACCAATGCGGTGGCTGGTAAACTGGCCTTGTATCCTTCAATAATAGAACCTCTCATATTCGTAAACATAGCGTCATCATTCACGAAATCTCCTCTATAACCTGAAGCATAATCTGTAGCATTAGCAGCATAAGTTGCGGACACATTACCCCATACGGTATTGCTAACGACATTCCACCAGCTATTGCCATTACCCATATCTGCTGCATTGGACTTCGTCCGCCCATGCATGATGAATACACATTCTGGTACAATCGTCGCAATTCCTTCAACGTATACATCTTTTGCAGCTCTAGTCATGTCTAAGCTAAGTCCCGTAAAATCAATGCGCGCTACATTTCTTATCAAGTACAAGGGATCTGCTACAAGAATATGTTCACCTTCTCCCGCTGTTTTAGTATATCCATAATAGTTTTTACCTGCTTGTAAAGTGAATGGATCAGACAAACCACTACTCATTGGTAAATAGTTTTCTGCGAATCCGGCAGCTGGCATCGTATATACAGGAGATACAAAGTTGTCAATTGTTGTACCAGCCAGTGAGATTTCAGGCATATTAGCAAATGCGATAGCACGTAATTGCGCACCTTCTGTCAGTCCGGCAAATTGAACCTCATCATTATCCGCAGCAGCATCCTCATTGGCAATATCAGAGGTTGAAGCGACAAGCGCTCCAGTTTCAGCATCATAAAGAGCAACTGTTAAGTTTGTAATTTTAGCTTCATTTTCAGTCTGTGTCCCCTCCGCTGCAGCTTTAGTCAAACTTCTAGCCACATTTTTCACAGAAATAGTCAGTGTTGCGTTATTTTCCCCTGTTTGCGGTTGATCCGGTCCTACGATAGGATCATCCTCGTTTGAACACGCCGCGAACACGCAAGCGATCATTGTCCCGAATAATAAATTTCTAAGTTCTATT
>PPYE01483032.1_pt1 | contig 51490 bp, 42 predicted proteins | sample 1559881 | NCBI WGS metagenome assembly PPYE01 (sample SAMN08240022, study PRJNA423297) | Human gut metagenome, whole genome shotgun sequencing project.
CACAAGGATGGACATCATGCAGAGCAGCGCCGCCAAGGGTGTGCCGCATTTTAAGTAGTCCTTCAGCTTATACCCGCCCGGCTCGATGATCATGATCTGGCAGGGCGCGGCCATCGGGGTCATAATGGAAATGCAGCTGGCGGTGATAACACCCACCACGGCAGCACGCGGGTCAAGCCCCATCTTAAGGCAGGCAGATGTGACGAGAGGAATAAAAATCGTCAGCGTGGCAAGGTTCGACATGACCTGCGTCAGCACAAACGGCACAAGGAAGAATACAGCCATAATCAAGTAGGTATTCGTCGTACCGCCCAGAATTTTGATCATCCAATCCGCCACAACATCGCCGGCGCCTGTTTTCTGGATGGCATCGGACAGCGCCAGCACGCCCGCGAACAGGAAGATCGTCGGCTGGTGGATGGATGCCAGCGCCTCCTTCTCGCTCAGCACGCCCGTCAGCACCAGCAGCACTGCGCCAAGGCAGGCGGTCAGGTACATTTTGATGCCGATGGCATTTTCCAGCAGCATCAGGGCAATCGTTGCCAGAATGATGATCATAGCCAGCTTTTGCTTGGCGGGGCTGATTTTTTCGCTGCCGGTCTGCTCCGATGCGCCATCCGAGAACTTCCCGTTCGGAATATCAGGCATGAGCTTGTAGCCGACAAAGGTCATGTACAAAATCGCTGTTGCCAGCATTGGAATGCGCGCCACGGTAAAATCCCAGACGTGCAGCGGGTTGGGCGCACCGGCTTTCATCATAACATCGTTCCACGCCATATTGCTGGCGCCCTGCCCCATAAAGGTCATCTGGGTGGCAATGTTGGCGCACGCCATCGCCGGGTACAGCAGCTTACTGCGGCTGGTGCCGATGTCATTGGCAATGCCCACCAGCAGCGGGATCATAATGGCTGCCGTTGCCGTGGCGCTGGTGATGGCACCCAAAAACGCCGCCGCTGCGCAGGACAGAAAAATCAGGATCCGCTGGTTGTCCTTGTAGCGCACGACAAGGCTCTGCGCCTTGTCAATGAGGACGGTTTTCGTCAGCCCTGCGCCAATCACAAACATCGCCACAAACATAACGACGTTCGTGTTGATAAACCCGCCGAACGCCTCGGCAGGGGTCATTACGCCTGTTAAAATCAGCGCCAGAATGATGCCGGACGAGATGACGGCAAACGGGATTTTGCCGCTGACAAACGCAAGGATCGTCGCCAGCAGAATGAGCAGAGTAATCTCCAATAGGGTCATAGAATTCCTCCCGGAAACACAAAGGGACGCCCCGCACGAATGCGAAGTGTCCCTTTGTGCGTTTATGGCTGTATAGAGAAATAGTGAATGGCTTATTTGATGAAGCTGACGTGCTTGCAGATCTCCTCGATGGCAGCGTCCTTCTTTTTGTTGAAGTCAACCTTGTTCTTCTCGAACAGGTTGTCGCCATTGGCGTCGATGGAAACGATCAGCGGACCAAACTCCTTGACCTTGCAGCACCAGAGCGTTTCGGGCATACCCAGCTCGTCCCAGTGATGCTCGACAATGCGTTGTACCTCGGTTGCGGCGACAACGGCGCAGCCGGCGGGGAACACGCAGTGGATGGCGCCGAACTCCTTGCAGGCGCGCTCGGTGTTGGGACCCATACCGCCCTTGCCCACGATGACGCGGACACCGGTGTGCTGGGTGAACTCATATTCGAACTTCTCCATGCGCATCGAGGTGGTGGGACCGACAGAAACCATCTCGTAGGCATCGTCCTGACCCTGAATGGGGCGGACAATGGGACCTGCGTGGAAGATGGCCTTGTTGCGGATGTCGTAGGGCAGTTCACGACCGCCCTCGACCAGGCGGCGGTGCGCCACGTCACGGCAGGTCATAAGATCGCCGTCGAGATACACGATGTCACCAATTTTGATGTCAGCCAGATCCTCGGCGCTGACAGGCGTGACCAAAACCTTTTTACCGTCTCTGATTTCTACCATTACAGTTGCACCCCCGAATGAGTCGTTACAGTTGCGTTCAAGTCTTTGTCAAATACCACGTGACCGCGGCGGTGGCTCCAGCAGCCAACGTTGACGGCAACGCCGATGGTGGACGGATGGCGAGCGGTGTTCTCGATATGCACGCCCATGACGGAGTTCTTACCACTCATGCCCTGGGGTCCCAGACCGATGGAGTTGATGCCGTCCTCCAGCAGCTTCTCCATCTCGGCAGCGCGCGGGTTGGGGTTGTGGCTGCCCAAGGGGCGCATCAGCGCCTTCTTGGAGAGCAGCGCGGCGGTTTCCACGCTGGTAGCCACGCCGACACCAACGAGCAGCGGGGGGCAGGCGTTCAGACCGTAGCTGGTCATCTGGTCCAGGACGAACTTGGTCACGCCCTCGTAGCCCATGCCCGGCATCAGCACCATCGCCTTGCCCGGCAGCGTGCAGCCGCCGCCTGCCATGTAGGTGTAGATTTCGCAGTGGTCGTCATCGGGTACGATGTCCCAGAAAACGGTGGGCGTACCCTTGCCGACGTTGCGCTTGGTGTTCACTTCGTCGAAGGTTTCCACGCTGTTGTGGCGCAGGGGTGCGGCGAAGGTAGCGCGGACGACGGCCTCCTTCAGCAGAGCCTCCAGCTCACCCATCAGCGGGAAGTTGACGCCGCACTTTACCCAGAACTGCAGCACACCGGTGTCCTGGCAGCAGGGGCGGTTCAGGTCAACAGCCAGCTTCTGGTTGCGCGCCATCGTGTCATAGATGGCGGTTGCCAGCGGGGTGGTCTCCTGCTGACGCAGCTCCTGCAGCTTAGCCTCGACATCGTCGGGCAGCTTCTTGCCGACATAGGCGACGAATTTCGCCATCTTGTCGGTCATGAGTTCAACACTTTGTTCTTTGGTCATGATTGGATGCCTCCTATGTAAATTTCAAATGTTTGTTTATGAGATCATGCGGGGAAGAACGGATACGCTACCGGCAGGATCACCATGCAGATGATAAAGCTGACGAGGATCAGCGGCAGACCTGCCTTGACGTAGTCGATAAATTTGTAGCCGCCGATGCCGACAACCATTGTATTGGCGGGCATACCGATCGGCGTTGCGTAGGCACAGCTGCCTGCAATGACCGTGGCAATGACCACAGCGCGGGGGTCTGCGCCCAAGCCCTGCGCCAGCGACACCGCGATGGGAACCATCAGCGCCGTGGTGGCAGTGTTGGACATAAAGTTGGTCATTGTGCAGGTGATGACAAAGATGAAGACCAGCAGGATCAGCGGGTGGACTTCGTTGCCCATGGCTCCAATCAGCGTATCAGCAATCAGGCTGCCCGCGCCGGTATGCTCCAGCGCCGTTGCCAGTGCCAGCGAACCGCCAAAAAGGAACACGGTCTTGAGGTCGATGGACTTCAGTGCCTCTTTTTCGCTGATGACACCGGTCAGGATCAGAATGATGGCGCCAACCGATGCGGACACCTGCAGCTTGATGCCGATCTGCTTTTCAAACACCATCGCAAGAATGGCGATGACCAGCACAGCCAGCGACATATACTGCTTCCACTTGGGAACGTCGGAGTAATCCTTGACAGCAAACTGGTCATCCTCCAGCGATGCCGCGCCGCTGTTTTTGGGCAGCAGCTTGTAGCCGAACAAGGCGAAGTAGAGGATGCCCGCCAGCATCATAGGACCGCCGACGATCAGGTACTCAAAGAAGCTCGTTTCGATGCCCAGCTCGTTCAGGGCGCTGACGCCCATCAGGTTGCCCGGCGCACCGATGATGGAGATGTTGCCGCCCAGTGCCGCCGCAAAAACCAGCGGCATCAGCAGGTGGCTGCGGCTGTAACCACTCTCGGCCGCAATGCCGACTACCACAGGAATGAGTACGGCCGCGCTGCCCGTGTTGGACAGGAACCCGGACATAAGACCGGTGATGACCATGATGGCGATGATGAGCTGACGCTCCGATTTGGCGAACTTAGTGACCAGACCACCGATTTTGTTGGCCATGCCGGTTTCAAACAGCGCCTGCCCAACCACAAACATAGCCACGCAGAGGATGACATTAGAATCGACGTACCCGGCGAACGCCTGTTTGGGTTCAAGGACGCCGGTCACGCACAGACCCACGGAAACGATCGTGGCTGTCAGGCCCAGAGGAATCTTTTCCAGCACGAACATAATGATCGCAAATGCCAAAAAGCAGAGGGTGATAACTGTGGGATTCACTGGATGTTGCCTCCTTTTTGCCTTGATATTTAATATTGTATCCAGACCACAGGGAAATCTATCACCCGGACGGGCCCCTGTCCGGGTTTTCACGGGGCGGCCGTTCCGGCTGCCCCGATGGATACGGCGGTTTGCGGCAGCAAGGAGAGGAGGTCTGCCGCAAACCAATCTGTGAAACGCCGTGGGTGATAATTGATAATTGATAATGTATCCAAACGACAACCAGAGAATACACCCAATGACCGAAAATGTCAATAGGGTGTTTTGAAGTTTGTCGAAACTGCAAATTTTGCCGTTATGGTTTTGTGCAGGATGAACAACGCGGGCGGTTTTTGCACCCTTGTAAGGGCGAACATCCGGCTTTCCTTACGCCGTTAATCACTCCGCCCTCAAATGCGTCAGCACATTTTCCAAGCTGCGCATGATGTGGGATTCCATCAGATTGCCCGCCAGCACCTCATCGCGGGCTTTCAGCGCGTCCAGAATCTTGTAATGCTCGTTCATACTGATTTCAGCGTAGTGCTCCTGCGTGACCTTGTGACCCATGGACAGACCATTCCACAGACTCGACAGAAGTTCTTTCATGGCGTCGTTGTCGGCTGCAGTCCAGATCGCCATGTGGAACGCCTGGTTCTGCGCGCTGTAGCCCGCGCTGTCATTCTGCGCCAGCGCGGACGCTGCCTGTATGTAGGCCAGCTTGACGGGGGCAATGTCTGCCTTTTTGCGGCATACCAATACCACCGCGGCGCGTTCCAGCGCAGCGCGGGTCTCGTAGTGGTCGCGCAAGCGCTTCTCGTTCATACCCAGCACGATGGCTCCGCGGTTGGGGCGCAGCTCAATCAGCCCCTCCCGCGCCAGCATCTGGAATGCCTCGCGGATCGGCGTAGACGACACACCCAGCTGGGCGGCGGTGTCCTTCAGGGTCAATTCTTCGCCCTCGGCAAACTGGTGGCTTAAAATAGCTTCCCGCAGTGCCGCCGCCACACGGTCGCGGGCGGGCAGCATCTGGATGGGATTTAATGGTGCAAGGCTCATACGACAAGCTCCTTTGCGGTCTGTTCGGTCAGATCATCATAGTAACGGCGGATGTGCGGCGCGGTATCCTTCCCCACCGTGAAGGCCTCGGCAATGGTGCGGTTGCGCTCGATCAGTGAGGCGGGTTCAGCCGCCCCCAGCGCCTGCGCGGCGTCCAACAGCCCTTGCCGCTGGGTGAAAAAGCGCTGATACAGCGTTGGATTGTCCAGCACCTCGGCGGCTGCCAAATGGAACTCCGCATCGCACGCCGGGTCAGGCAGCCCCTTTTCCCGCAGGGCGGTGTCTGCCAGCGCGAACAACTCGCACTCCATAGCCGCCAGCACGGCAAAGCTCTGCCGCAGACGCGCGGCGGTCACCCCCACCACCCGCACATGGCGGTTGGGCAGGCGCTCCAGCAGCCCCTCGTTTTGCAGCTGCTGCATCGCCTCGCGCACCGGCAATCGGCTGATACCCAGCTGCGCGGCAATATCCTCCTGCCGCAGCTCGGCACCATCCGGCAGCTCACCCGCGTATATTTCCCGCCGCAGCGCCGCGGCAGCTTGGTCCTTTAAGGAAACAAGAGAAACACTTTTCATCAAGCGCCTCCATATTTGTTGTTTATTAATATTGTATACAAAATCATCCGTTGCGTCAAGTGGCGAGGATCGTATTCTATGTTTCTGCTTTTATACCCCTCCATGCCTGACCACCATTTGACCACTACTGTGCAGTGGTGCTGCAAAATATCGGAAAAGCCTATTGTGACAACCAACAATGGGCTTTTTCTTGTTTCTAGGGTCTGAGCTATTTACAAAGTTTCCAAACTTAGATCAAATCAACTCAGAAGAAGAAGCCAAAGAATGTCTTGATAGGTATTTTGAAGAGGATTTCACAGGGGCTTTTTATGAATTCGCCAAAAGCTTAATCGCTTCGATAGATTTGATTCCGTGTGTATAAAAAACAAGGGCTACGGCAAATGTATTGCCGTAGCCCTTGTTTTTTTATTCGAGGTATTCACTCGGATCGAAGTCCTCGTCATTGTTTTCGTAGTCAGTGCGTAGAATTGCAATACCGGCATTTGCGTATTCATTCATGCGTTTCAAAAGGTCACTGCCGTTGTTGATTTCAGGGCAAACGTGAGCAACCAACCCCTTTGCAACTGCAAAATTATCTTTGTCCACGTTATCTACTGCGCAAATATCTACAGTTTTACTTATGGGGACAGGAGTTGCATTGCGCAACAGGGCCACCATGATAGCAAACGTATATAACTGATATTTTGTGGGAAAAATCCCTTTTCCATTTACGATTTCATCGTAGAAGCCGCGACTTTCCGAGGATGCCTGAACTTTGGCAGTAGGTTTTATGAAAAAAAGCTCTTGTTCCGCCATTTTCAATATACCTCCTTGCTTGCAATCACCGTCTTGGGCCAGGTCTGATCACTGTGGTTTTCCAACTTATAGACGGTTTTGACATACGGCTTCAGCTCGTTTTGATACTTCTCAGTCAGATCACCGGTGGAGACCATAAAAATCACCTGCTTGCCCATATGCGGCAAGAAACGAGTAATTGCAGCACGATGTTCATCCGAAAACAGTCCAAGAGGGTTATCAATGATAACCGGTGCTGCAAAATCGGAGGAGCGATTCAATCCGGCAATATAAGAAAGGCTGATCACCTTAGACTGACCGGTTGAAGGGTTCAGCGTGCGGCCAGGCTCGATCTGATAGGTTTCGCCATTTGTAAGTTCAAGCAAAAGACTATAGTCGCTTGCAATCTTAATGCCTTTATACTTTTGGGGTGCGTTGGTGATTTGTAAGAAAACTTCGGTGGCATACTTTTCCACGAAAGCACGCTTTTCTTCCAGAAGACGATTCCGATACACACTGAAGATTTTTTCCAACGCAATGGTGTTTTCCAATTTTTTCTGGCACAAAGCGCCCTCTTTGTCCAACTGGCTGAGTTCCGCAAGTTTTTCTTCCAGCCGGGCAAGCTTTTCTTGGTCTTGTTCCAATAGAACTTGCGTTTTTGTGCGACGAGTTTCGGCCTCCTGCTTTTTCACCTCCATGTTGGCAATGTCCTGAATGATGCGCTCGCCAGCTTCTTCATTGAAAGAACCGATATCCTTTCGCAGGTGCTCAAATTCTTCCTTTTTGGCGGAACGCTCCTTTTCTTTCTTCCAAATTTCCTCGCTCAGGGAGAAGTAAGCGGCACGAGTCTGGAATCCGTGAGGTTGGTACTGCGCGCAGACATTAAACAGGGCGCGACGCTCCTTTTCAACGAGAATGGCATCGTCTGTTACCAAGTGATCCTGAATGAATGCTTGAATTTTTTCTTTGTGGGAATCCGTCATTGGCTCGCCACACACGCAGATAGGCTGTTCCATAAGGCGAACGAGATACTCTTTCACTGGTTCGGTGATATGGTATTCCGTAGGTTCGCTAGATGTATCTTGCTGCATTTTAGCAAAAATGGAAGCGGCCAACATGAGGGTGGCATTCTTTTGAAAGCATTCAGACTGTTCCTGCCGAGTACGTTTCAAGTCGTCGGTGAGTTGCTTGATTTCCTCAGACAATTTCTGCTTTTGGGTGACTTTCTCAGAAATTTCCTTAAAATCCTTCAGCTTATCTTCGTCCTTTTGTATCTGCTCGTTGGCAGCGTTGATCTCCTGCTCATATTGGCGCAACAAGGCTTCCTGCTCAGCGACTTTCTGGTCGGCTTCCATTTTCTGCTGCAGAATATCTTGATACTTGTTTTGGGTCTGAATCCAAGCATCTCGGTTTTTCTCGAATTCCTTTTTCAGCAGGCCGAGATCTTCTACTGCGTTATCAACTTCCTTAATACCAAGGACACGGGCAATGGCGTCTTTATACTGGCTTCCGCTGGCCGTACTATAATCGTTGATTTTTTCGCCGTCAAAGAAGAAGTACTGTGAGGCATCTTGATGTACAAGAGAATTGATAAAATCTGCTTTTTCATCCTCTTCACTGCTCAGCGGAACATCGTTCTTAATCAGTTCCAACGTGCATTTGAAGTCTTTGCTGCTTGGGGTAGCCTCCAGTTTCCCGCGCAGGTCAATGATGCGAGAGATTTCGATCTTGTCAGAGCCGTTCTCAACAAACAGAGAAACCGCGGCATGATAGCACTTCTCCGATTGGGCATTTACATTGATCAGATCTTTAAGATCGTCGCTGTCTTTGGGGCCGTACAGACAGAACAAAATTGCGGAAAAGAAGCAAGATTTTCCTACGTCATTGTCGGCGTAAAGGATGCTGATGTTCCGTTCACCATCAATGGGAAAATCAAAGTTGCATTCCCCATAATAGGCGCGATAGTTGTTTATGCGGAGGGAATTGAAAATCATTGGTCCGAATCCTCCTCTCCACTCATATTTGCAATAATCTGTCTGATGGGGCCGCGAGTATGACGACTTTTCTGGTATACGTGGTCCTTCTCCACCTGGAGAACATTCTCTATGATAGAGGCATCAATATGGTATTCTTCTGCGACTTGGACAAGCAATGGATCCATCGTTTTGCCGACCTCCTTAAAAATCATACGGATTCAACTTCCGCTGAGATAAAAACTGATCGAGTTTTTGATGCTCTCGAATGCCATTGATGGCATCGTCTACCATTAAGTTGATTCGCCGATATTGCGCGTCAATCATAGACAGAGCCATGCGACGTTCCTCATCGCTGGTACTAGCCGGAAGAATGGGATAGACCAGATAGTCATAAATCCAAGCAGTCGTTTTACCCGGTGCAATACGAAGGACGCGGCCTCTGCGTTGAATAAACTGACGCTCAGAGGTAGAAGAACTGATAAAAACTGCAACATCGCAAGCAGGGATATCGATGCCTTCATCGAGACAGCCAACAGCCAACAGGATTTTACGGATTCCCTGTCGGAATTCCTTCAGGATTGTGGGGCGTTCTTTTTGCGCGTCCAGTTCTCCGGTGTATTTGAAATAGTATTTGCCCATCCGGTCCAGTTCTTTTCCCAGTTCGTCCAAATGGTTCAAATCATCGCCATAAATCAGAACTCGGGCAGAAGGGGGAATCTCGTCAAAAATCGTCTGCAGTGTTTGGACTTTTTGGTCGTTCTTCTTAAGCAGTTTGGCACGATCACGGTAGCGGCCTTCTATACGTTGTTGTAACCGCAGGCGATCTTTCTCGTCATCTTCCTGTTCCAGTGCGTGCTGAAGCTGTACGATTTCCTTTGAGTACGCTTTATACGACTCCCAGTCCTCTTCCGGCATTGCACAGGGAAGAACTCTATATTGGTATTCCACCAGGTAGTGTTCACGCTGGGCATCCTTGATCGAAAATTCGAAGGTGTTCTGGTGATAGAAATTCAGAATCTTTTCAGATCCAATTTCATCAAAGTTCCGGCGAGGCGTTGCACTAAGGCCAATGCGGTAAGCTGGATTCAGTTCCATGAGGCACTGAGATTTTGGAGCACCCATATTGTGGACTTCATCGCAGATCATGGCAAATTGTTCCGGTTTTGCCTGTCGCCACTTTGCCATGTAGAAATCGCCCTGGGCAGAATCATAGGTGGAAATCACCACGACTTGCTCTGGGAAGCGCGCCTGGGTGAGGGATTTCAGCAACCCTTTGTGACCACGATAAGGGGACCCACACTTGATAATGGTGATATCAGGATAAAACAGGTGGACATCCGCTTCCCATTGTTCTACGAGTTCTAGGCTGGGAACACAGATAAGAAGAAGTTTCCAGGGGTCGATCTGGCTGATTGCGTACATTGCCGCCTTGGTTTTGCCAGAACCGGTTGCCATCATGAAAAGGCAGGAAAAGTCTTTCTGCAGAAAAGCGTTTTTGGCATCCTCTTGGCAGGAACGCGGCTTGAAGTTGGGATGAATCCCGGCAGATACGCGATAAATGTAATCGACAGGATGTTCCGGTGCATTTTGAATCAACTTCAGGCGGGAGGCCTTGGGGAAATCGAATGTTACAATATTTCCGGCTGTCCCGTCCCACAATCTTTCAAAGCGCTGGATTTTCTGCTCTACCCTGGACTGCAATACCGGAATCCAATTTTGCGAAACCTCAAAGGATTCCTCGTTATTGATCCACCCACCAAGCGTTTCATTAACAGACCCTAAGAAAGAGATTGCGTTTCCGTCTGCGTCCTTGAAAATACCGAATTTTTCGTGGAACAAGTGATACGTGCCGGGATCATTGGGGTCTTTCCGAAGGCACACTTTAATGTCCAAGCGGTTGTTTTTGATGAGCCAACAGAGATTCTTGATGTTGGCAATATTAAGATCGATAAGACTCTGCGTGACAGGGTCGATTTTATCCTCTAACAGATGGCGGATATCATAGCCGAGGGCGATCTGGCGCTCATCTTCCGGGCTCAGATTCACACTGCAGACAATACGCATCCGTCCGCCGTTTTGAATAAAGGGATACAAACCGTTGGTGATGTAGCACAAGATGGAAGAGTTGAAATATCCGACAGCGCGGCAGTATTCAATACTCTCCTCCATGCAGGGAACATAGAATTCTTTGATCGGATCGTTTTCCCCGCTCCAGTAAGTGTCTTGGAATGACACTGTGCGCAGGCTCATGCCATCATCCCCCCTTTCGGAAAAATATATTAGGAAAGTTCTTTCAGGAACGCCTCCACCTGATCGATGGTGTTTTCTGCGGACAGCGAAATGCGCAAAACTCTGGATACAGCGTCCCCCCTACCGATATCCTGCAATACATGGGAAGGCATACCCGCCGTGCAGGCAGAACCAGTAGAGATTGCGAACTTCGCGCTAACACGCTTCACAAAGCGCTCGTTATCAAAGTCGTCCTGATTAACTACCAAACTGATGACACCTGGCAGGTGATGTTCCGGATCTCCTAAAAGTTCCAGGTGCTCGTTGGATGCAATGATCTTCTTAGCGGCCTGCTCCAGTTTCTGAATATAGGCTGTCTGCTGTTGCTCGTTCGCAATGGCCAGCTCGGCGGCTTTCCCGAAGCCAACAATGTTGTGAACAGCCAATGTGCCGGCACGCAGACCGTGTTCCTGTTCGCCCCCGTGCATGAATGCACTCATCGGAGGAAGGCCATAATCGTCTCCCCGAATATAGGCAGCACCCACGCCCTTGGGCCCGTGGAACTTGTGAGCGGAGAGAGAAAGAAAATCCACTCTGGTTTGTTCAACGTTGATGGGCAGTTTCCCAGCTATTTGCGTAGCATCAGCGTGGAGTAACACCTGATGCTTATGTGCAACAGCCGTTAATGCGTCCATATCGTTGAGAGAGCCGATTTCGTTATTCGCCCAGATAAAGGATGCCAGGGTGGTTGTTAGGCGTATGGCTTTTTCAAAAGAATCGGGCGTCACCTGGCCATACTCGTTTACATCCAGGAAGGTGACCTCATAGCCGCGGTCCACTTTGGGAACTTTGCCAAACAGCGAAAAGGTGGCATCCTGATTGGAGTAAATATCGCCGTTCAAAAAGCGGCAAGTATTTAATGTGGCGTGATGCTCAACCTTCGATGTGATAATATGGTTGCCCTTTTTTTCGTAGTATTTTTTGTAGTCCGCCACACCTTTTATAATCATATTGGTGCTCTCGGTGGAACCGCAGGTGAAAATGATTTCTTCCGGTTTGGCGTGAATTAACTTGGCAACCCAGCTCCGGCTATTTTCCACAGCATCGGCAGCATGGGCGGCAAGGGGATAATACTTGCTGGAAGGGTTCCCGTATTCCTCTTGCAAGTAGGGGCGCATCGCCTCAAACACTTCCTGCGCGATGGGGGACGTGGCACTGTTGTCTAAATAAATCATACGGTATCACCAATCCCAAATGTTTCCAGCACATATTTGTCCAGATCTCCGGCGTGTTTATAGCGGGATTCCAAAAGGATGGCTCCGCGATCTATGTGCGCTTTCATATATTTGGGAAAGTATTCCTCATTGCTTAAATGACGTCCTTCTGCCTGTTCAATCAGGACTTTGAAGTAATCGTCATATTCGCCGGTAATCGTTTGACGATTGAGTTCAAGGCCATCTGTATCGCTGTCGAACGAGGTGATTTTTCCTTGTTTTTTTAAAGACCAGGCAATCGCGTGTTTGACGAGCGTATACGGCTTTAAGGCAGTGCTTTTCCCAATCTCTTCAAAAATTTCCTGCGTTTTTTTGGAAGTCTTTAGTTTGAAAATCATGCCTTTGCCTCCTTGAAATAACCCGGTTGTACAGAGGTGCAACCCTGTTCTACGTTGTACTCAAGCAGATACTCGTGCGCAATATGCGGTTGAATGATAGCACGATACGAGCCTACCACTTCTTCGTCGGTAGAAAGGATGATAACCTGACCGCTGATGTTGGGGAAGAACAAGGCAGAAATCTGTTCGCGATGTTCTGTATCGATACGGGCAAAGGGAGTATCGATGATGAAGGGAACTGCCTGGTTGGAGGTCTTGATGATTGCCCAATACAGGGAGAGAATAAAAACCTGTTTTTCGCCTTTGGATAGCTGATTGAGCTCCACGCGATTGTACAGGGGAAGTTCTATATCGTCCTGGAAGGAAATTTGATCGGTGACGATTTTCCTGGAAAAATACCGGCGCAGTTCGTCGTTAGAATCGTTTGTTAAAAGGTGGGCAGCCTCTTTGAGTCCTGCACTTCCCAATCGTTTTTCCAAGGCATCCAGCCCAATGTTGTTGGCGAGCAGCAGCAATTCGTGCGTTGTATAGATCTGTTTCTTATAGAGGTTGACATTGAAATTGTCATCCAATTCAATAAGCTGCACAAAGTTTTCCTTGCGGATGATCTTGTTAAACATCTCAAGTGCAAGAGACTCAATCTGGTGGAATTTCTCCTGTGTCACATCGGAAATCATACGCTGCATGACTTGGCTGATGCGGGCGGTAAATTCATGCGCCGTACGATCCTTCGCCTTGGCAAACAGCGCTTTGCGCAAGCGTTCCACCAAAGCTTTCTGGTCGGTGATGGTGGCTTCCAGTTCCGCAATTTGGTTTTCCACGCTTTCCAGACTATCCTCGTAGGCTGCAATGCGCTCCGTGAGAAAGCGAACTCTTTCAAAGTAGGCCGCAGCATCTACAGTGGGCAAAGCCTCGCGGATCTTTTTGCTGATCTCATCATATTTTTGAGAAGCCTTTTTCTTCTCCGCGATGGCTTTAATCAATTGAGGCGCGTCTACTTCAGCAAAATATTGTGTTCTTACAATATCGCTGATAACCTGGCTTTCCTGTTCTTGCGACAGATCGTGGATAGAGGTGAAGCTTTCTAGCGGAAAAGAGGGCAAAGCTTTCTTTGCAATTCCATTGGAAATCGCCTGCGCTAATGCAGGAACTTGCGCTGTGTCGCAATTGGGCTGCTGTTCCAAGACATCCTGAATGGTTTGTGCATCCAGCAGATCACAGATGGTGTGATACTGACGAACGGCCCGTTCGTCTTTGAGTTGCTTATAGGCGACAGCGGCTAGATCTTTGGTGATGTAAAGGGGCATCATGGATTCTACAAATTCCCGAATTCGTTTTGCCTTATCGCCTTTCACGCGTTCCTGTATTGCACGTTGTGTTTCCAGCCGTTCTTGTTCTTTGGCGGTCAGACCACCAGAACGAGAAAATTGATGATCAAGAGATTCTTTCTCCTCCTGGGCAGAAACCAATTGGGCCGTCAGCTGCTGCTTTTGAGACTCCAAGGCGCTGCTTCTGGTCGCATAAGCAGAGAGGTTGGCTTCTTCTTGTTCCACCAGTTTGGCAACCTGGTCGTAATCTTCGTTTCCTTCTTCTTCTCCGATATAAGAATCACAGAATTTCTGTATTATATTGAAGGTATCGTAACCACTTAATGTCAGGACTGCATTCTTAATATAGTTGCTGTAATTGCCTGTTGCAAAAAAGTCCCCGATTTCTTCGCCGTCGAAGAAGAAAAAGTCAAACAGGTTGGGAGGAATGACAGAGAACAAATAGTTCTGAAAGAAATCCAAGTTCTTGTCGGCAAGGAGCTGCTGGTCTTTATACACGGAATAGGTTTCGTGAAGGCGCTTTTCGATAAAAGACCATTCACGACGAATGGTATACAGTGTATGGGCGCGATCTGTAGGAAGGTCGATTTCTACTTCGACATAGGACTTGACATTGTTGGACAAGAACGCATCGTGGTTGATCAGCTCTTTGATTCGTGCGGTATAGCGGTTGTTTTTATCCTGAAAGCGGAAGCATTGGGGACCATATAAAGCCAATTTGATGGCAGTGAAAAAGGAGGTCTTACCGGCACCGTTGTTTCCGCCGATCAGAATAATATTTTGCACACCATGGGTATCCAACGCAATTGTGTTTTCCCCCACATAGGAGCTGAAATTATAGAGTGTCACTCTGTTGATCTTCATTCCGGGTTCCTTCCTGCGCATTCACCAATTCAGCTTCCTGGAGCCATTGCTGCGTAACGGCTTTCCGGAGAGACTCACGAAGAATGCGAGTGTTCGAGAAAAATTTGGTTTTGTTTGTTCTGAAAATCATGCTCTTCATCAGGTCCATGGGAACCGAGAATTCAGAGGCATACATTTCCAGCTTTTTGCAGGTTTCCTCATCAAAGACGGGGCGCTTCAACTGGTCCCAAGGCAAGCGTTCTCCCATCTCATCATAGTAGAGGTCTACCAGCACACGACAGCTCAGATCCTGTTCCTCGTCCCAAATACGGTCTATGGCGCGGAGTTCATCGATGGTAATGAGCTCATAATTCATCTGCTTTTGCGTTTGCAGAAGGCGACGCAAAATCATTTGGCGCGCTTCCCAGGTAAACGGACCAAAGCCGAGCTGGTTTTGAGAGGTACGATAGACACTACCGTCGCGGCGCTTCTTTTCGCGATACTCAGGTACATCGCGAATGCTCATAAGCCATTTTCTGAATTCGGCCAGGGGAATCAATTCACGGTGCCCGGAACGGATGAAGCCATTCAAAGACTTATCTTCCTGAACGACAGTGCAGATCCAACAGCCAAAGCGGGATTGACCGCAGGACTGTTGCTGATCTTCCTTGGAGGAGTATCCCGCGAAGGGGCATTCACCGCTGTCAGCACCAGAATATAATTCAATCAGTTGGGAGTTATCGCCACCCCAGGCATTTTTCCGGCTGTTGGACATCAAGATGTCCCAGACATCATCGGTGGACAAGGAAACAATCGGGGGATATACATAGGCTTCCTTGATGGTCTCATGGCGATTCAAAAGGCGATCAGCCAGTTCTCGACCTTCAATACGGCGCTTTCGTGCCGCGCTTTCGGCCTTGCGCACACCAAGGATAAAAACAATCTCGGTATGTTGTTCCTTAATGATGTTTTCTACAAACTGTCCGCTGGGGGCAATCTTCAGTCGGTCTGTACACCAACGGAAGGTGCCGTTCAGACGCGGAGTGGGAAAACCTCTACCAATGACATTGGCCCAGAACGAAGTATCTGGTTTGGGTGTAACTTTATTTACGCTGATCGGCAAGCTATCCCGTTTGGCAGACTTATCCAAAAGATGAAGCATATCATCCAGATAGATCTTGATCAGGGGATTTTCCACAAGAGTGTCGGAAGAAACGATATATACAGTTTTATGGCGCTCTTCAGGCCGAAGGTTTTTCAGCATCTGATAGACCAGGTGGACAACGACGGTGGAATCTTTACCACCGCTATATCCAATCACCCAAGGACGATTGTCGGACCTATACACATGCTTAATTTCTTCAAGCAAACCCTCAACCAGAGGCTTTCCATTGTATTCTTTCATGTATGGATTTTACTCCCTCTAGAAGTCTTTTCTGGTATGGAGAAAACTGTATATTCTTCCTATGCGGAAGTACAATCTTGTCCAATACTAGACTATTATTAAGTATAACATTTTACGAAACAAAATGCACCCTGTCCGACGAAAAAACTCTGCCTTTCCGGTATTTGACCAAATTTGCAGAAACCTCTTGCAATTCCCTCGGAATAGAGTTAACACAACACAAACACTTTTCCGAGGAGGTTGCGAAATGGAAAATAGGGTTTGTGAAAATCAAGAAACGACGATAATGAGGGCATTTGAATTCCGAAAGGAAGGACTGGAGTATTTACAAAAGTTGCCGTTGGAAGAGAAGATCCCGCTTTCTAAAAACTTGATTGTAAGCTGCATGGAAACCTTTGGCGAGCAGGTTTATATTTCCTTTTCAGGAGGAAAGGATTCAACGGTTCTGTCATCTCTTGTGTGCAGTTTAAAGCCGGACATCCTGCATTTGTTTTCGGATACAGGTTGTGAATATCCGGAAACTCTGTCTTTCGTCGAGGAGGAGCGCCAGAGAGGAAAAACATTGTGCCTGTGCGTCCCGTTTGTCGGGATGGTTCGGTATGGACCTTTGAGCGTGTAGTTGCAACTTATGGCTACCCATTATTCTCCAAGGCAATTGCCAATGGAATACGGACATATCGACACGCGAAAACGCCTGTAACAAAGCAGCACGCACTGGATTATTTGGGACGGATGTATCCCAAAGCACTATCCTATCTGAACTACAATATTTCTGATCTGTGCTGTGAAAAATTAAAAAAGGCTCCCTTGAAGTGCATGGCAAAGCGGATGCAAACGCAATGCAGCATAATCGGAACGCTGGCAGAAGAAAGTCAAGTCCGCAAAACAGCTTGGATGGCGCTTTGGAATCATGTGGTGCTTTTGCTTTAAATTGTTCTATAAAGAACTTTGTTCCCGGCTTTTCTTGCCATTAAAAGTCCCATTGAAGCAAACTTCATTACAAAGGCTCGGATTGTAGCATAAGCGGCATTTCCAAAATCCTTTTCCAGCCGCTTTGTCGTAAATTCCTCGGTACCATAAGCAGATAGTACATACTCCCATAGTTGGCGTTCCTTTTCTGTCACGGTACCGGCCTCAAGAGCATCTTTGTATATCTGCATATCAGCATGCGATGCATCCGTACCGAATTGCAAACAGCCATAAACATTCTCACAGAAATACGCCAGAAATGGTGTGACATCTGTATATCCCGTAATCAGAGCGTTCGATTCTATTTGTTCATAGGCTCTGTAATATCCAGCCTTGCTTTCGGCAATATAATGGGAAAAAGGCGTAAACAGTGCAGCCGGGTACCCATGCTGCACCAGATACCATAAATGGAACAAGCGCGCTGTTCGTCCATTTCCGTCAAAATAGGGGTGATAATAGGCCAACGCAAAATGCAGAATTGCCGCTTTATGCAGTTCATTCAGATTGTCATTTTTATTGGCAAAATCAATCAACCGCGCCATAGCCGTTGGTAACTGTGATGCCGTAAGACCTTCCCGCGTTTCCTCGCCTCCCACAATAAACACCTGATCATGCCGATAAGGGCATCCCTCTTGCAGCTTATCCTCGTCATCCAGAAAATCGCCAACGGTCATCTGGTACAGTATACGCAAATTCTTTTCTGTGATTTTGTTGTCACGGTCAGCTATAAAATCCAGCCCGCGCTTTATTCCATAGATGCGGCTTTCTTCTTCGTCACGCGGCGCATAACCGTTTAGTATTCTGCGGATACTCCGGCGCGTGGAATGAATGTTCTCGATTTGCAAGGTGGCATGAATTTCTTCTGTCATAGCCTGTAAACCAAAGACACCGCCTGCAGCCGGAACCGTCAGCAGTTGCTTCATTCCGGCTGTTGAAATTCTTGCCGAGTTTGGCAGATACACCATTGGCTCACCGTGAAAGTCTTGTAGCGGAAGTTCCTGCATGAAGTCCTGCCTCAACAAATCGGTGAACTCTTTTACCGCTGTCGGAGAATACTTATACTGCATTCTGTTGAGTTCAAAGATATGTTTATCCGAGAATAATTTTGCAAATAGTGCTGCATCCATCTTCTTCGCCTCCTCCAGCGATACTTTTTGATACTTTATTATATCAATATACTCCTTACACCTGCTAATGTCAAGTTCTTGCAATAGCAGTTTAGAATACTTTCAGCAGCAGATTACCTGCGACATCAGTGTATTGCCCTTTTGCGAGTCGTAGCTTTAAGGTGATGCGCATATAGCAGCACCGCACAATTCCCACCAGACAGCTTGAATGCCGTTGTTTTGGTGTTTGGAATTATGCGGTGCTGTTGTTTTTGTACTGTTCTGCCGCCTCAGTCCTGCAGCACAAGTTCCAGCTGTTCTTCACTGCTGAGAGCCAGCGCCTTGGCGAAGGGGTCATGCCGGGCGGCGAATTTGGCGGAATTGATGTACTTTCTTCCCGTCAGTTCGGGCTTCGGGTGCGGGGTTGGGCGCGAGACGCAGAGCTTGTCGGGGGCGGCTTTACTGTAGACGGGCACAGGGCCGCCCGCCGCCATAATATCGTCATGGTACGCCTTGAACTGCTCCGGCAGGACCAGCATTTTCAGATTCGGCAATGCGCCGAAGTCTTTCGCTCTCGACCATTCAAACTTATCGCCGATGGGCAGCGCCAGAGACAATACCTCTACCCTTTCCAGCTGCGGGCAGTCGCTGATTTGAAGTGCCCATTCGCCCAGCGCGTTCGGCTGCAGCACGTCAATCTTCACTTCCCGCAGGTTGTTGCAGCCGGATATGCAGAACCCCTCGCAGCGTCGGAAATGGATAGACTCCAACGCATCGCATTCTCTGTCATTTAAGGTATTGCGCCTATTCAGAATGAACCAATCCACATATTCCTGCTCAAGTTTGCGCAGCTCCAGAGGCTTCTTCGGTGCCGGGGCCGGCGTTGTGGGCTTTTGGGCAGGCACTTTTGGGGCCTTGCCCGAAGTCTGCGCACTTTCGGTCTGTGCCCTTGCCGCTTTTGCTTTTTCGGTCTGCATTTTTCGTTCGAGAGTCTTGAGCGGATCAGGCCGTTTGGGATAGCCGAATGTAGGGTATTGGGCATCCACGCAACCGTAAAGGCTGCACAGTTCCGAGTGTTCCGGGACAGGCGTCACAACGGGCCGCGGCCAGTAGCCGTACACATAATCGTCCAGAGGAATTTTCATCCGCTCGGTGTCGCCGGAGAAGGAGCTTTCGTATAGCGCCAAAATCTCGTTCTGTCTCTTGCAGTGTGCGCGCTCCGCTGCGGACATTTCCGCAAGTTCCTCATCGCTTTTTCTGTAACACAACTCAGGTTTCGGCTCCACGTCAATGGACTGACCCAGTCCAAATTCGGTCCAGATACCCAAATCAAAATCCAAGGCCGGGTATCTGCGCCCACGGTAAAGTTCGGCGTCCCGCGGCAGCTGCAGCTGCTGCAAGCTCAGACAATCGAAAAAAGCATCGGGGTACAGCTTCACGCCGGGGGCCGTCATCGTCACAGACTCCAGCGCACGGCAGCCCGCAAAAGCATTGGGCATCACGCAGCCGCACCAATCCGGAGCTTTCCAGCTTTTCCGCTCCGGGTCCAGACAGAGCAAGGCCGCCCCCAGCACGCGGTCGTACAGAACACCGTCCACAATCTTCCAATGGTTGGCCAGCTTGCTTTCCTTCGGGATGACAACGCTGCGCAGACCACGCCGCACCGCGCCACGCAGGGCAGACAGCGGCGTTTCATCCACCAGCGGATAATCCGTGCGCAGGCTATTCTTTGCCGGGGCCAACATGGCCTTGGACGAAAAGAGAAACTCCCGGCAGGTGGGAATATACACGAGGGCGTTCGTCCGGCGGTCATAGAGCGCACCATCCGGCGTGTTGTAATAATAAGGGCTTTCGGATGCCACCAGCACCGCCGCGTCCAGGTCATCCAGCACGCCCTGGCGAATATGATACACTGTGGCGGGCAGGCGCACCTCCCGCAGGTTGGGCGCTTCCCATGCCATATCATCCCGGTAGGGCACAAGCCGCCGGTCATAGAAACCGAGGCCGCCGAGGGTCCAGTCGCCTACAATGTCAAATCCGTCGGCCAGCGTGATGACTTCCAGCGCGTTATACGGCCCCCAGTTTTTGTATCTCCATTTTTCGGAGTTGATTGGGGCGAAGAGGTTATTACCGAAGGCAGTATTGCAAAGGTACCCCTCGGCCGGTACCAACGTCAGGTGGGTCACATCGGCGGGCACGGGAGGCACCGCAACAAAATGGCCTCCCTCTCTGCCGTCCGTCCATGGGCAGTATTCCACCCAGGTGTGTCTGCCGTCGTCCCCCCTACGGCAGATATAAGTATACTCTTTCACGGGTGCACCTCCTATATGTCCTTATACGGGTTTTCGCAACTGCAGGGCGGGGCATCCAGCGGGAGCCCACTATATCGCATGTACAGACTGGGGGCCGTCGTCAGGTCATACGGATCATACAGCGCCGCAGCTGCAAGGCTGACGGCTGCACTTTCAATATCTCCTATGCCCAGCCATAAATAGAGAAACAGGCTGTAATCTAACGGGGCGTTGGGCAGCAGGCAGGCTATGCTGACGATTCGCTCATCCGTATAGCCTTCCTTCCACAATTTATAGCAGATTTCAAACACCCTATTCGGTGTCCACAATGGGATGTAATGTGTTCCGGCCTTAAAGGGTTTTCCTCCCTTCCGGAAAGTATCATACAAAGATTCATAGACAGGAATCCAGCCGCGCGTCCCTATATCTTTCACCTGCGCAAAAGAGGCATCCTGCCAGGGCGCATAGCTCACCTGTTTGCGCCGCCGGAGGTCCTCCTCCGCCATAGAGTGGAAGTTCGTGCCCGTCAGAGCGTACTGCAGCCGCAGCAGTGCCTGACACAGCAGGTTCAGCCGTTCGTGGCAGTGCTCTTTGTGCATTTCCGCAGGGTCATCGGGAGCAAGCAGCTGCAGGGCTTGCAGGGCACCTTGCCGTGTATCCGGTTTCTTTCCATACTGGCCGTACCGGACAAAAAGCTCATCAATCAGCGCATGCCCGGTTTCCTGCAGCCACGCAACCTCACTGAACCGGGATTTAACGACCTGCATGCCCAACTCCGCAAAAGGCAGCAGCGACGGCTTCTCCGGCGGGAAGCAGTCCAGCATCCGGATGCCAAAAAGCAGCAGCAGCGGCAGATCAAAGTTCAGGGCTGTGCGGGCCAGCAGTTCATTCCGCATCCGCGTTTCCTGATCATCGCTCATATCGAAGCGGTACTTATCCCGCAGATCCTGGCAGATGTCCTCATAACTGATGCGGAACTTTTCCCATTGCCGTTCCATATACGCAGCATACTCTATGGAATCTTTTGGCATATACGCTTTGAAAAGGCTCAGCGGGGACTGCCCAGGCCCGCCCAGCTTTTGGTTCAGCCAATCGGTAAAGGACACCCCTCTCAGATCACCGTACACGCTGCGGCACGCGGGGCTTTCCAAATACTTCAACACCTTCTGCCATTCGTTTTTGCCAGCCCGCAGGCGTTCACAGAGGGTATCAGGGTCGATGACTTCCTTGAGACCCCACTTCGGCAGCTCGGCGAGTACCGCATCGCTCTGCTGCGCAAAGCGGTCCAGAACTGCATACTGGTCGTCATAGAGCATCTCCAGCAGTTCCGTAGGCGTAAACATTGCATGCATCAGCTTGCGATACCGGATAAACAGCTGGTCGTAGCAATGCTGGAAGAGGCGGCGCTGCTTGCGGGTAGTGAAGTCCATACTGGTCTTTACATTCTGGCGCGCAGTAAGCGGGGCAAATTTTTCCGTCTCCGTATAGGGCATTCCCAGCTTCTGCAATTTACGGGCAATGCTCCGGTTGTTGTCTTCATCGCCGTACTTGACAAAGATCTCGTCCTCCAGGCTGGTAAAGAACCGGCTCTCGCCAGGGTCGCCCTGTCGCCCGGCGCGGCCGCGGAGCTGATCGTCGATGCGGCGGGACTCGTGCAGACCTGTGCCCAGCACCAACAGACCTCCGGCGTTCAGAATTTCCCGGCGGGCTGCCGCATAGGCCTTGGTAGCCTGCGGCTGTACCGCTTTGTATTTTTCCCGCAGCTGCTGATAGACATCAAACGAAACCAGCGGGATCTGATTGATAATATCCTCAAGCTCCACCAAAAACGCCGTTTCCTTTGTACCATAACGGATCCCTGCTCTCTGCCTTTGGTAAAATTCAATAGCGTGATACGCACTGCGCAGCGTCTCCTCCCAGAGTTTTTCCTCCCGGATACGGCACCACTCGTCCACACAGACGGCCAGGTCGGCTTCTGCTTCCTCGCGGGAAATTGAGAGCTTATCGCACAGTCCGGCACAGATGGCTTCCCAAATAAAAGAGGTGTGCAGCCCGGCTTCCAAAAGTGTACGGAAATTCTTCTCCTGTACCTGCTTTCCCATAGTGTTCTTTATGAACAACTCCTGTATGGTTTCTCCTCCGAATTGAAGCACAAACGGAGCGACATCCTGCATCAGGACCGTAATGTTTGCTATGCCGTGCGTCAGATCATCCCCATGTTGTCCCGGAACCACATCATAATTGAAGCGTGTATAGGCACGAATGATCAGCCGTGCCACCCCGCGGAAGATCCTTCGCTGCATCTCAAGATGGAACAGGTGGTCCAGCGCGAGGCCGCCCGCCGCAGGAGCTGCCATTGTCTCCTGGGATGTCGGCCTGGTCTTTTCCCGCACCCGCATCTGCTCTTTGTGGACGCCGCGGTATACTGCCGTTCCCTTTTCCTGGCTGACGGCGTCCAGCACAATCTGTTCCAACGCTGCCGCAGCCTCGGCGTAGACGGGATCTTTCTGTTGACAGAGCTTACTCGGCGGATAGAGGAAGGGCACAGGGTAGTTGTCCAGCACCCATTCCAAGCCGTTCTTGCGCGGAAGTTTATCCTTTTTGAACCGATTATTCTCAAAAAAGGCATTGTAAAATTCCTGAGGAATCAGCGGCCCGCCGTAATAGTAGCGCATAACCTTGCGGATTGTCAGCGTTGTACTCCCTTGCTCCGGGTCATTCATGGCAGCAGCCCGATACTCCTCTGCCGTGCCGCCCAGCAAAATGTCCGTGCCTCGGCCCGCCATATCGGTGGCGACAGTGACCGCGCCCAAGCGGCCCGCTTCCGCGACAATTTTTGCTTCGTCGGCTTCGTTCTGCGCAGTGAGCAGCTTGTGGGGAATGCCCGCTTCGGTAAGCATTGCCGACACATCGTTCCCTTCCGGGATGGATGTCACACCCAGCAGAACCGGGCGGCCCTGGGCATGGGCCTGCCGGACCGCATCGACCGCAGCGGCGTATTTTTCCGCCTTGGTGGCATAAATCACCACCGGGTGGTCCACCCGCTGAATGGGCTTATTTGTCGGGATCTGCACGGTAGTCAGGCCGTACACCTCCTGCAGCTCCTTCTCGCTCAGCGTGCCCACACCGGCGGTGCCGGTCATGGCGCACAGCTTGTGATACATGGAGTAGAAGCCAGGAGTGTGGATTCTGCCCTGATCCTGTTGCTGCTGCTCACAGGGCAGACCTTCTTTCGCCTGCAGGGCGGCGTGCAGATTGTCGCCCAGGACATTGTTCGGCAGTGCGCGCCCGGTGTTTTTGTCCAGCAGAACAATTTTGTCACCCTGCACAAGGTAGTCTCGATCCTTTTGGTAAAGATGCCGGGCTTTGAGCGCGTTCAAAATCATGGATTCCAGCAGGAGACGGGTATTTTCCTTGTCCGTTTTTTTCTGCTCCGACTCACGGAACAGGAAGGTATCGATGGCAGTCAACTGTTTCCTATAGCCGCGGGAGGTGAGCCACAGGCTGTTCTCCGCCGGGATCACGCAGAGGTCGTAGTCGTCGGGGTCGTAGTTGCTCGGTTCTTCGTGGCGATCCAGCACTTTGGTCTGCAGGCCCCGGGCAAACTCGTCGGCATGGTGCAGCATCCGGACAAACTGGTCGTCCTCTTCCGACTGGCGGGTCAGCTTTTCCGCCGTTGTTTTGGCAGACTGCGCCGCATAGGTCACCACCAGCGGCGTATTGCTGCGGTCAATCAGCACGGAATCCACCTCGTCCAGCAGGGCGAAATACAGCTGGGACGGAGCCAGCTGGACGGTCGTACCGTCTGCGTCCTTTACGCCCATCAGGAAGGCAAAGCCGCCCTGGTCGCTGTTTAGGTAGGTAATACCGGAGGTAAAGTCCTCCATCGTGGCAGTGTGGGCATCCGTCACCAGATGGGTCTTGATGCCCAGCAGCTCATACACCGGGGCCATCTCCTCGCTGTCGCGCTTGGCCAGATAGGCGTTGCTTGTGTAGAGATGCGCACCCTTGCGGGCCAGCGCGTTCAGGTAAAGCGGCATGGTGGCGGTCAGGGTCTTGCCCTCGCCGGTCTTCATCTCGGCCAGCATCCCCTTGTGCAGCACGATGCCCGCCTGAATTTGGCAAGGATAGGGCCGCTTGCCTAAAACGCGCCAGTCTGCCTCACAGCACAGGGCGAACGCCTCGGGCAGCAGATCATCCAGCGTCTGGCCACGGTCCAGCCGCTCATAAAACTCTTGCGTCTTGCGGGGAAAGTCCTCCCAGCCCAGGTTCTTCATCTCACCTTCCAAGTCGAGGACTTTCTGTACCAAGGGTCCAATCTCCCCTAGCACGTCCCGGGTCGTATTGTCTTGTAACAGATTCAGGTTCATACGATCACCCTTTTCTACAACTTGTTACTTTTATTATACGGGATTTGTCGGGAAAGGCAAGCTGTTTCCCGATAATTTCCGGGTGGGTTCAAACTGCCCATGGTACATATACAATCGGCACTAAACAGTATCCCCCCTGCGGTAGCACGCTGGGGAAAAGTGTGCTATACTGAAAGCAAAGAAAATGGATGTCAATGACAGATGACACTATACGACGAGCTGAAAGCCCGCGGCCTGATTGCTCAGGTCACGGACGAAGCTGAAATCAAGGAACTGATCAACACCGGCAAGGCCACAACGCCGATTGGCTGATGAATTTGGACTATGTCTCCCTTCTGCGGGAAGTCGGCTCCTGCTTTAGCGTTAATAATATGCTGCGCGCCAAATGCTATGAGCAACACATGGAGAAGGGCAGGCATAAAGAATCAGCGCCCGGGCGGCAATTTTTGTCGCCCGGGCGCTTTTTATTTTTGCACTGATTTTATACGATTTTCAGCCCGGCACCAAGCTGAGTGTAGGGTTCCGAGCTCACATGGTACTTGCCGGCGGACAGCGTGCAGGCGGCGCGGACGGTTGCCTTATTAAAAAGGTAGACGGCTACGGGGGTAAAGTCTGCGTCATATTGCACAAGGATGAATCCATCCCACTCGCTGCCGCTCTGCATGGCGGCTTCCTCCACAGCAGTCCAGTCGGAATCATCGGCGACAACACCCACACGGTAGCGGGTCAGCACTGGGGCAGCGTCCTCGGCACGGCGGTCCGCCATGCGGATGTGGGCAGTTACCCCTCGCCCCATCACATAAGACACCGAGATGGGTGCGGTTATCGTCGTGCTGCCATCGGCCCCACACACGGCGCTGCCGAAGTTTTCTTTGAACACCTCATTGCAGAGCGCGCAGGCGCTCTTGATGACACGGTCACGATTTTCGGGAAGAATTTTTGGTTTCGACATAGCAGGCAACTCCTTTGTTTTAGTGTACCCTCAGTATATACCCCTGCCATGAATGCGCCCGGTTTTTTCCGGGCAATTTCAGTTGCAGCCTTATTTCACCGCTTCCCGCAGCTTGCGCAGGATCTTGACCATGGCGTAGGTGTCCAGGCCGCAGTATTTCAACAGGTTTGCGCGCAGGGAAGCGACCTTCTCCGGCGGCAGGCTTGCCATCGACGCGAAAGCCGCGGAGGCCTCGTCGCCTTTGTGGACCTCGTCCAGGTTGTGGTAGTCCAGTTCCGGGTCATTGGGCCAGAGGGCGGGCAGCACATACTTGATGGAGTAGGACCCGTGCATGGCCGCACTGTAATACGCCCCCGCCTGGAAGGGCTCCATCAAGTCGTGCATATTGTCGCGGATGGCCAGCAGGTGGTCGGCCAGATCGGGGAACCAATAGGCCAGTCGAGCCAGTCGGCTCTGCTCAAAGGACATATTGTAGGCCATGGCGAAGGCATCGGCCGGGATATCCTTCACCAGGCTCTCGGCCAAGGCGCGGCGGGGGTCAGTGCCCTCTTTTGCCAGGAACTCCTTGTGTTCCAAATGGCCGTCGGCGTACTCAATGTGCAGTGAGTACTGGAACGGGATCTGCTCGTAGGGGCGGCAGCCGTCAAATTCCGGAATCGCCTGCTGGTACGTCTCAAAATCCAGGTGATAGATCGGGTACTGCAGTTGCGCCAGGAATACTTGCAGCTTTACCCTGTTCACGGCGTCGGGGGCGTTGGTGCACCAGTTCTCCACCTGGCGGCGCTGCTTGTCGTTCAGCAGCTTCGGCTCCTTTTGTACTATTGCAAACAGGTCGGCGTAGCTGACGATGCCCTGGTTATACAGGATATACTTTTTGTAGGCCTCCAGCCGTGCAATGTTAAATACCGAGTGTTCCGGCAGGTTGGGCATACAATGGCTGCGGTAGGGGCAGTCATAGGGTGTCTGGCATTGCAGACCAGGCTGCTGCACAGGCTCCGTCGCGGAGACTGCAGCCTTGCGGATGGCGGCGACGGTCTGCGGCACCTTGCGGCTGCGATCCACAACTACATCCGTGCAGTCGTCCAGGCGGAACAGCTTTTTCAGGTCCAGTGCACCGCAGCGCTCATAGGTATTGTTGAGGCGCATAAGATAGACCTTTTTGATCTTCAAGCCGCAGTTTGTTAGGACGTAATACTGGAAGGTCATATCATCGATGTACACATCTTTGATATCGTCGGAGGTGGTGGAGCTTTTCACCTCGACGATGTCCCAGCCGTCGTCGTTCCGGTGCAGGATATCCACGGCGCAGTAGAGGTCGTTATAAACAAAGGAAGCCTCCGCAATGTTGTCCGCCCCCGCCAGCATGAAAGCCGCGGTGGCATCGCACATAGTCTGCTTATTGCGGTCATAGGGCACCAGGTCATAGCTGCCGAAATACGCCCGCGCCAGTTCACCGACCGCCGTGCCGTTCGCGGCGATAGTCTCGGAGAAGGTGTTTTCGGCCAGCTCCGGGGCGTGGTCGTCCAGCCAGACGATTTTGGTACACTGCTTGCCTCTGCAGTATTTTGTCTTGCTCAATCCATACATGGCAGATGCTCCTTTAACGTTTGTTTCAAAAGCGATTTGGCCGCGGCCAGTTCGCGTTCGTTCATATCGGTAATCAGTGGATTTTTGAAGCGGCGCGCAAACACCGCCGAATGGTGGGGCGGCAGGGCGTCCCTCACCTGCCAGCAGTCCGGCATTTCAAACAGCGTTTCAAAGCCGTAAAACGTAAGCCGTAGTCGGCCGGGCCCGGCAGAGTCCGCCGCTCGGGGCGGTTCCTGCACGATCTCCACCCGCTCGATGGGGGCCAGAAACCGTCGTATCTCCTCGGGGCTGTCCCCCATCGCGGCTAGGCTGCTTTCCAGGTCAAAGGCGTCCTCGATAGGTGCGGGGCGGCTGCGGTACTTTACCAGTGCGAGAAGATACCCGGTGGGCAGCGGCTCCCACTCTTTTACGGCGGCATAGTATTCCAGCACCGGCGGCGTCAGGAAGCGCAGCACCCGCCCGCGGAAGGCGAAGACGGTCATGCCGCCCTCGTTGGATAAGTAAGCGGTCGTATCAGATCCCATCATACAATAAAATCCTTTCTGTTTTGAGAGTATCACAAAAGTGCAAACGGCGCAAGTCTTTGCGGTTTCTTTTAGTATACAGAGCTGCACTAAAGCTTCCCGGAAAAAACCGGGCGTGATTCAGACGGCGGTGTATTATAGAATCAGAAATTCAAGGCAATACCGCATAATTCTAAGTGCCGATACGGCGAGCGAGGTGCGGCAGCTGCTAAGCCAAAAGCGCAGATAATACGCTGCCTGACGGACTGCTGCGCACCCCGCCCGCGCTGGTCATGGCCACGCTGGAAAGTCCGTTCGACTTTGCCCGGGATACCCGGTATTACGACGACCGGGGCCACCCGAAGCTGCGGATGCAGCTGTTTTTCTTTTGCGAAGGCGAGGACTTTCTGCCCGATGCCGCCTGGGCGACTGAGGGCGGCTACAACCACGTTTTTATCAGGCAGCTGTAAGGAGAAAACCGCAATGACGATTTTTCGTTTATTTACTGTGCTGCCGGAGTTCGACCCGAGCTCTGATAACCCGCTGGCAAACCGCTCGCGCTGCGACTCCTTGGAAGCGGCCAAGCTTTTGATTGCGCGATGCAGCAAACAGGGGGAAGGCCCTTACTTTCATTACCCCGACAGTTTCCGCCTTGTGCTGAAAGAACTGACCGGCATGGAACTTGACGCCGACGCCCACTGCGCCGTGGCGCAGGACAGCACACGCCAGCGGTTGTTGGACCTGCCCGACGATGTCTGCGCGGCACTGGGGGTCGTTGTGTGTGCGGCAAACTGCGAGCGTGGGAAGATTTTCCGTTTCTTCAAAGAGTTACAATCTCTTCGCGTCCTCTGCGCGCTGGACGACGTAAAGGAAGAAATCGTCCTCGCTGCCACCTGCGAGGAGTATAACCGCTTTCGGAAATCTGCGGATGAAATGATTTTAGCGCAGGTGGAAGCCGCACCCAAAGGCAGGCAATACTTCGTCTGGTTTGATGAAACGTCGAAATATGATTTTCCGGTAGACAGCTCCGATGACGGCCCTTACACCCGCCCGTCCGGGCTGGATATCAGAGATCTGGATGGGCCCTGGTTCTGGGACGCTGCGTCGCTGCACAAGCTGCTGCTGGAACGCCGCAATACCTTGGCACCGCCACTGTATCCTGTGCCGGAAACAGCCTTAGGCACGGTAGACGGCGTGCCTGTCACCGGGCATTTGCTGTTCGACCCCGACGCCCTGCTGCCCATCCGCCCTATTCCCCACCGCCGCACTCATTACGGAATGTTTACAATCCTGCGCTTCGGCGGCAAAACCATCCCCACAAGTTCCTGCCAGGAAACCCGTGACGGCCTGATGGGGGTCTGCCGCTTTGTACACTTCCTTGCCAAAGAAAAGGAAGGCGGCAGGGCCGTCTGCCTCATTACGGATGGGCACAGTTCCCTGAACAGCGTGATTTTCTGCGTCACCGCGACAGCTGACCATATTCAGGTCAGTGATTACCGCGCGGCGTGGGAGGACTTCGCCGCAGCTGTGGAGCAGTACCTGATGTAAGGGTCCGAATTTCCCGGAATTTTTCGGGTGCGATTGCCCGGGCCTGCTATAATTATGGCAATACCGCATAATTCTAAGTGCCGATACGGCGAGCGAGGTACGGCAGCTGCTAAGCCAAAAGCGCAGATAATACTGGATGTCTTATCGAGCATTTTGGCAACGCAGAACTCATGATCAATTTTCGCTGCTTTGCCGAACTGCCCGAACTGAACCCCGCATCCCCCAACGGCTGGGAGAACCGCGCCCAGTATGACACCAACAGTGTGCTGGCGATGGCCGAGCGCGGGGAACTTACCTTCACGGAAAACTGCCAGCAGGTGCTGAAAGAACTGGAAGGGATGAAATTTGACCCGGCCTACGGCTGCGCCACGGAGTCGAGCAGTTTGAACGTCTACTACCTGCGCGACCTGCACTATTGGACCCGCGAGGCGCTGGCCGTTGTGCTGATGTGGGAAGCCAACGGTGCCTGGCAGTTCTTTACCATAAACGATACGCTGAAAAATTCCTATGTCCTGCATGCCCTGTGCGCGCTGCCTATTGTAATTCAGATTGCCGGTACCTTCAATGACTACCGCGATGTTGCCCGTGCCATCGAAGCCTACTGCAGCGGCGAGGAAGAACTGATTTCCTGCATCGACGACAACGGCGAGGAATTCTTCTGTGTAACAGAGAAGTCCCACGCCGCATACCAGCGCGCGCTGCTGGAATTCAACTGCTCTGTGGAAGCCAACGGCCAGATTTACCGCATCTGCGAGCCTGTGGCCAAAAATGAAGACGGCATTATCCGCCTGACCGGCTCGGGCGAGGACGCCATCACCTTCCAGTGGGGCAGTGAGGCGGAAGTCATGCGCGATAAGCTGCTGGAAAAGCGCGAGGACATGCCCATACCGCTGGAGCCTGTGCAGGAGAAACCGATTCCCGGCGTGGGCGACATCGACGGCGTGCCGGTGTTGGGTTGCCTGGTGTTCAACCCGGACCGCTGGTTCGGCCCGGGCCGCGGACTGCTGACTATCGTACACAGCGCCAACGGTCTGACCACCACCGAGGACTCCATCGAGACGACCCGCAGTCTCAAGACCCTCTGCGAGAGCGCGCTTTCCCGCGCCAAGGAGGAGGACGCCACAGTCGTAAGCCTGGTGACGACAACGTACATGGACGCCGTGCAGGATTACAGTGTGCTGAACAACGTACTCTACTGCATCACCGCCACCCCCGCCGCAGTTATGGTCAGCGACCACCGCGCTGCGCTGAAGGAATTTGCCGACGCGATTGAGAAGTATCTGCTGTGAGCTTTCTGTAAGCGAGGCCGCCCTGCCCGGGGCGGCCTTTTTGTTTGCTTTTTTGTGTCAAATCCTATATACTTATAGTTAAAATATGCAAAACGAAGGAGGAACTCACCATGGCAACCAGCGTTCCCGACGATATTTACTGGATCGTAAGCTTTAATACGCCGACAATGGCAAACGGCATAACCAGCAAGTTCAAAACCTTTTTGGTCGCGCACCAGATTCTCCTGCCCATATCCAGCAGGCAATACAACCCCATAACAGATTATGTCTGCGCTCTTTCCGAGGGTACGGATACCACCGCCATTTCCAGAAAGCGCCTTGATGAGGTCAGTAAGAATCAAGGCGCGATTGTCCTTGGCAAAAAAACAGCGGACGGCTGGATCGTGGCCGAACTGAATATCAAGCATATTGATAAAGATCTCAAAGCGAAAGGCAGCGCGGACACCATCCGCCAAAATATCAACGAGAAATACGCCCTTCTCAACGGGGCAATGCTGTATTCCGAGGATGGCACCCCGAAAGGAGCGTACAAACCGTGAGCGACTCGTTTGCTGAGAAGAAATTCAACAACCTGCTTGTCCCGCCGCATGGCTGGCAGGCGGAGGAACTGCTGACACTGAACTATTCGTTCGGCTACGATGCGCTGAACGAGTTGGTCAGCCTGAGCGGCATTTTCCGAACCTACCAGAACCATCACGACGTCCCAGACCATATCTGGGTATTTTTGAACGAAGGACGCTGCACCACCCAGAGCCCCAACTCGAAGGACCTCTACGCCAGGCTGCTTATGCTTAGGCACCGCATTTTTTCCGTCAAAACCAACGTGAGTTTCCACCCCAAGCTGACCGCGATTTTGTATAGGGACAAGGAATACCCCAAGGACCCCAAAAAGAAGCTGCTGCGCATGATCGTTTCCAGCCGCAACCTGACGACGGAGCGTAACCTTGAGGGCGGCCTTGTGCTGGAAACCGAGACATTTGACGATGCCAAGGTTGACCCTGCACTGAATGAACTGCTAAAACAAGCTTTTACCGGCAAAGCCGGAAAAGTCCCGAACCCTTCCCCGGCTGACATAACCCAATGCAACGTGGCGTGGCACATCCTGCACGCCGATTTCACAAACTGGTATACCAGTCATAAATTTGACAGCTTGGAGTTCCTGACACCGCAGCTGGGTAAGCAAAACCAGACAGCGCAGTCCTGGCAGCCGAACAATACTTTGACCACGCGGCTGGCTGCGGCCCAAAACAGCGCGGAATTTGTGGCGGTCTCACCGTTTTTGAATGACCTTACCTATCTGGAACACTATTTGCCTTCTCATAACAACTGGATGATCATCACATCGCATATTGTAAACAAAAAGTTTTCCGTACCATTTCTCCAAGCATATCCCAACAAGCTAAAGTGCTATGCCCAAGAAGTCGTGAAAGATGGAAACCTGGAAACGGAGTACCCATCGCTGCACGCCAAAATGTACGCCTACACGTTGGACAGCGCGAATGGCCTGGAATATCACCTGCTGATTGGCTCGGCCAATTTCTCAGCGAATGGGCTGGAAAAGAACTATGAGCTGGATGTCCATATTGTAAGCAGGCAGCACGATTTCTGTGCGCTGCTGAAGGATGCCTTCAAACTGGGAGATGTGGTAAGTGATAAGCCCAGTACGCCACCGCCCGGCTACAATGTAGCGGAGGAGCTGGATGACAGCGAGGATGGCCTGCTGGACGCGATTGCGGGCACCAGCGAAAACGCCCTGCTGCGGCAGTATTTTGAGAGTGTGCTGGGCGGCGACTCCCACGCGCCGGAGGCGTTGGACTACGCCATGGAGACGCTGAGCGCTGCCAACGACCCAAGCCTTTCGTCTGCCGAACGCATCACCAACTTTTATGACATATGGCGCATCAATTACCGCGCCACAACGATGGACCTGCCGGATGAACTGCTTTGCTATAAAAACGAGCTGGGTAGCCTGATTGAGGAACTTTTGAACGCAGCACAAACACAGGCTGCCCAAAAGAGCGGGGGTGCAAAATGAGCCAGAACTATGAATTTCAGCAAAAGACGATCGACGCCGCCTGTGCGCATTTTAAAGGCCACACCCGCGTGCTCTGTGCCGACGAGGCAGGCCTGGGCAAGACCTATGTAGCCCGCGGTGTGCTGGAACGCCTGGCCGAGGAAAAGCTGGAAGAAGAAGCAGCTAAAGACTATGACTATGACAAAGACAAAAAGGGCGCACACCTGCAAGCGTGGTGGAGCAACTTTTGTGATGCGAACAAGGATGCATTCATCAGCACAGAAAAGACCCTGAATGATAACCGTTGGAAGATAGTTTCCAAATTTTTGTGCCGTCTTGTCTCGGAAGATAAGCAGACAGAAATACTGTACAGCGAAACCAATAGCGGAGACAAAAGACCAAAACGATTGGCCGGAAGAGGCTCTGACCACGAAGGCGGCTTGATGCCCGCCTTGAAGAACATCGACTGGTGGGATGTCTCCGGCGCTGTCAGTGAATCTGACCCCGCCAAGCAGAAAAAGATTTGGATAGCTTTTTACAAAAAATTTGTCAAGAGACTGCACAAACTTCTGATTGTGATGAACGGCGGCAAACGCTTTCCCAAATGGGAGTTTACGCTGCCCCCCAAAGATAACGATAACGATAAAGATAAAGATGAAAATGAATACACTGCCCTGCCTGCCGAGCCGTTCCGCGTGCTGTATGTCTGCTGCAACCTGGACATTGCCAAGCAGAACACGACCCGCCTTGTGCCCACCCGGCAGAACAGCAGCCGCAGCCGCGACGATAAACCCGACCGCCTATCGACCCTGTGGTATTACATCGAGAATTATCCGACCCCTTATCTGGAAATCATGCCCATCACCGCGACGCTGGCGTCACGCGATACGCAGGGCAGCAAGAATGAAGTGCGCATTTTGAGGCAACTTCCAAGTACAGGAGAAGAAGGAACGGAAGAAAATAGCAATAGCGCTTGCAACGCGTACGCAGATGACTTACTGAAACTCGATACGATTGTCCACTTGCGCGACAAAGGCGAGGACAGAACCGGCGAAAAATACAAACCCGATTTGATTATTTTTGACGAGTTCCAGAATTTTGGCCAGATCATGAATACGGCAAACGGCACGCTGAGCAGCTTTGCCAATAGTGGCAAAACGGATTTGGAGCGTGTCTCGGCGTTCTGCAGGAAGTATATCGGCATGACGCCCAATCAGGACAAGACGAAGATTCTGATGCTCTCGGCCACGCCGTTTCATCTGCCGGCAGCAAACACGGCCAGCTCTCCTCAGCAAAGGGTTTCTCAGCTGCAAATGGCAGATATCATCACGTTCATGGGCGGCGACCCTGCCGCTTATGATGCTCTGGCCACAGCCGCCGACCGGGCGAACTACCTGTATGACACCTGCGGTATCTTCCGCACCGAGCGTATCCGCTTAATGGGCAAGGACAACGCCGCTTACCACCTGCTTAGCTGCGATGGTGCCAAGTTGCTGCGCTTTGGGGCCTACCTGCGCGGCAACGGCCAAGGCAATGTTGCCAGCCGCGCCGCTATCACCACGCCTCATCTGGATCGTGTGCCGACAGAATACAAGAACTGCGGCACGTACAACATCAACCCGGACCTGAAGCTGTCCCCCAACGAGCATCCCCGCTACCAGCGCCTGCGGGATGTTGTGGTGGCCGACGATGCCAACGATGTGACGGAGAAATCCGCCCCCGGCCGCCTGCGCAAGCCGGATGTGGTAAAAAAACTGCTTTGGATTCCGCCGGTAAAGCCTTCCCACGCGCTGGGCGGTGTGTTTGCCCGGTATAAGGAGTATTCCAAGACGCTGGTATTCTCGGATCTGGCCGTAACGCCGCGCTCGGTCACCGATCTGCTGAACGAGGAAATTTCCTACACCGCGGTTTCCAACATCAAGAGAGAAGATTTGGAGCCTCTGCTGGAAAAATACCTGCGTGAAAATGGTCTGAATGAACTTGCCGCCCCCAAAAAGGACTCGGGTGGCAGCGGTAAGCCCTCCCCTGCGGAGCAGTTGGCGGGGCCGCTGGCGGACTATCTGCTTGCCCACGGCGGCAGCGCCTTTGCCGATTTTACCAACGCAGAAGACATCCTTCAATATTGTAAGGATGGTTGTTTGGCCGATGTGCTGAAAGAACTTGCCGCCTTGCAGGATCTTCCCTCCCCCAAGAAGGATGACCCGCAGGATGACGATGACCCTAAGAAGGACATCGACCTGATACAGCTTCTGGAAGATTATATTACCGACGCCGCCGGTGCTGACCATGGGCGCTTTGCCGTTGCGATGAATGCCGCAACTACCGGCAAATGCCGCGACGCCTTCAACACGCCGTTCCTGCCGTTTGTGCTGATGACGACCTCCATCGGCACCGAGGGTCTGGACTTTCACCTCTACTGCAACCGCCTGGCCCACTACACCTGCCCCAGCAGCATTGTGGAGCTGGAACAGAAGAATGGCCGCATCGACCGCCGCCGTTCCCTGGCACAGCGCCGTTGGTGGGCCACGCCGGGCGCCAAGTTCCGCCTGGAGCACTATAAGGACGAAATGACCCAGCGCAGCGGCGGCCTGGTACCCGACTGGGACGCCGGGGAGAACAACCTGCACTACTATTTCTTTTACTTCGAGCACACCCAAGCGTACCTCGATCTGAAAAAACTGTTTACCGAGCAGGATACCTACCGCCGCGCATTGGGCGTCAACAAAGACCTTCTGCCCGAACTGATGAACCTTTCGCCGTATCTGCGCCGCAAATAAAACCAAACGGGCAGAGCCTATCGCAGGCTCTGCCCTATTTGTATCGCTTACAGTTCCGTTTTCGTCCAATCGATGGGGTGTTCGGCGGCGCGGATGGCCAGCGGGCGGAAGCCCGCGTCAAACTGCATCAAGGCCTGCGGACCCTCGTAGACTTCGCCGGCGTCGGCAGTCAAGTGGATGGCGAAGCGGAATTTCTTCATGCGCTCCCCGCTTTCCAGATAGGAGCGGAACGGTACGGAATCCAGCACCAGCAGCCACTGGTCGGGGTCGGCGGGGGTCTTGTCCGGGTCGCTGCCGACGCTCGGGAAGTAGTTTTCCTCAGCCTGTGCCAGCACTTCCGCAAAGGTCGCGCCGGGCTTGACGGCGTACTCGTTGATAACAAATTCATCGCCCAGCAGCGCGGCGTGGTACATTGTACCTGCGTCGTCGCTCAGGCAGGGCTGCGTTCCGTACTCGTTCAGCAGATGGTTTTCCAGCGTGCGGCCCTGCAGCGTGGCAATGGGCGTGTTCTCCGGCACGGCGTAGGGGGTCGGCAGCGTCTTGCGCACGGCCTCGCAGGCGCGCATCACAGCGACCTTATCCATCTCAGGCAGGCGGCGGCTGGCAGAATAGTCGGTGCGGCACTGCACGGCGCTCCCGTAGGGGTTCAGCCCGCGCAATATGCTGTTGCCGGGCACATTGCGGATGGCCTTCACAAAGCTGTCCCAGTTCACCGGACGTCCGCCCTCGTGTCTGCGGACATAGTTGCATGCCTCGATAATATCGTTCTCGCAAGTGAAATCCAGCTTCTCCACGATGATTTCACAATCACTTTGAATAATGTGCTGCCAGCCCTCCGTCAGGGCGCAGTAGTAGTTGCCCAGCAGCGCGGCGTACCACTTTACCGGCGGCTTGGGGACCGAGATCACCGGCCAGTCGCTGCTGTCGGTGTAGGGCAGGTTAGTATCGCCGTAGTCAAAGTCCGGCGTTTGCAGCACCACCACCGGCGAGGGACGGTCGTGCATCTCGGTCAGGCGTTCAACATTGCCGTCGATGCACTCTCCCGGGACAAAGAGCGGCATCTTTTTGGGGCGGCCCACGGTGGGCAGCGGCGGGTCACAGGGATTTTCGCTCTTCCAGGCGGTGAGAATCTCCATCTCGCAGCGCTCGGGGCCGTCGTCGCCCGCGGCCATCGTGCGGGCCAGGTCCAGCAGTTGCCTGCGGTTGGTAATGTGGGCAAAAACGGCCCGGTTGTGCTCCCAGAGGTAGCGTTCACGCAGCAGCGGCAGCAGGCGCACCGCCGCGTCGGCCGCCTGGGGCACGGTGGGCGCTTCCACGACGAAATGCTCCGGCAGGCCCTTCTGCACAAAGTTGAAGGCGGCCTGTGCCAGATACTCATTCTCCAGCAGGGCACGCAGCGTGCTCCAGAAACCGCTGCACACGGTGTAGTAGGTGCGGTTGGCGCTGTCCAGGCGCATACGGACGGGCAGCTTGAAATTGTTGATGCGTTCGCTCATACTTCATATTCTCCTTTACAGTAGGTGGTTTTTCCTTTCGAGCTACTATCATTTTACGACTTTGCTTAAAACGCACCCGAAAAAATCCGGGAAATGCTTGACTCCGCCGCCGTCCGCAAGATATACTGAAATAAAACATTGGCAGGAGGTTTCACAATGGCTAAGATTGATACGTTTGTCAACGATATGATCCTTGCGGCTCTGCTGCGGGACTTTTACAGCAATGATATTCTGTACCTGGGCAGGGACGCGGATATGAATAAGCTGGCCAATGCCTGCGGAAAATTCAGCCCTGACTATGAAGCTGTCTGCAAAAAATTCATCACCTACACAACGCTGCAGTACGCGCTGAATGTGCCCTACAACCAGTCGGATGTACAGAAGCTGAAGTTCCTTGCGAATCAGGTCAAAAAATTGGATGAGTTCTTCGACTCGAAGCATGATGACCCGACAGAGAAGATGCAATTCGACGCCGTGGAAATGGCCGAGAGGCTGTATCGCTATGGCCGGATGACCTACTCCGACGAGGATTGGGCGCTGCTGTACGCCTTCCTGAACAGCCCTGTTTCCGATAAGATGTACAAAAAGAAGGAAAATGAAAAAAAAGGACTGCCGTCTATTCGGAAACTGCAGGCAGAACTTGCGGAAAAGCAGGCGGCAGGTGCCTTGTCTGCCGAGCTGGAACAGCTGCAGAATCAGATTCAGGCAGCCAAGGAAGCTTTGGCGGCGAGGAATGTGCTGTACAACTGTGATAACCCCATCACCACCTATACCGAGCCGGATGGCACGGTCGTCTATACCGCGACGATTGGCGAATACTGCCACAAATACTCTGTGCCCCCCAAGGGCAAAGACATTCTGTGCGTAGAAAAGGTCAGCGACCCGAGCATTCGAAAGTCTCGTGCTGTCGGCGGCGATTTGGGCATCGACCTACGTGCAATTGAAGATGTCGTGAGCAAGCTGCCCATCACGCAGGCCCGCAGCGATAAAGATAACCCGGACGACTTCGGCGCATTGATGGGCTTCCGGCTGGAGCCGGTATCGGCCGCAGAGCTTTTCCCCGGCACAACGCTGGCCCCCAGCCTGGTGGATGGACGCATGTTCCGCATCGTGCCCACCCACCGGCAGAGGAACCTTTCCATGATCCTCACCGCCTATCTTCCCTACCTGAGCGTTCAGGAGAAGCGGGCACTGGAAGATCAGATGTCCCTGAGCCAAGGGCAAATGGAGACCTGCCTGGATATTCTGGACACCGACGGTGCCGAAATGGCGACGGGCAGCGACCTGACGCGGGAGCTGGATGCAGCCCTGGAGGCCTGCCGCGCCACAAAACTGCACTATATGCCCGAGAGCAAGTTCAAGGGGCTGTCCGCCACGAATCTCATCAATCTCATCACCCCACCCCCAATAGACGAGAAAACCGGCAAGGAAAAACAAAAGTCCAAACCACCGATACCTCCCGCTCCGGTAAAGCCGGTGACGCCGGTACAGTCGAATTTCTGGTACGAGTTCGGGTACACCAAATGGGACTGGGTGGATTCCGTGGATGGCAAAAAGGAACTGCGGCTTGTCCCCCTCACCGACGCCAGCGGTCAGCCCCGGACCATCCAGATGCTGCCCTTCCAGATCGTCAGCAGCGAGGGCCGCATCTACTTGGTAGGTCTGCGGCTGGATATGTCCAATGCGCAGAACCGCGATGAGGATAAGGGCCAGTGGGTGCTCTCCAACCTGCGGGTGGACCGCATCCGCGGTCTGCACAAGGTCAGCGCCGATGCCCCCGCCAACACCCTGCGCGGCGATGGCAAACGCAAGGAGCGGTTGGAGGACTACTACGAGGATATCTTCTGCACCGCGCGGGAGCTTATGGGCTACCGCAACACCAGCCCCCGGATGTTCTCCGGCACACCGAAAAACTGGCTGCTGGACTGCAGCCCGGCGATTTCCAATGTGCTGGCGGATACCTTTGGCGCGGATGCACTGAAATTCTGCGATACAGTGCCCGCACCGCTGCCGCTGGACCATGTACCGGGAAGTCCTGTGAAAGCCCGCCCGGACTGGAGCCGCGTGCAGGTCGAGGCCTGCTGGGATGGCATCCGGCTTTTCCTGCTGCAAAACCTGGACAATGTCCAGCTGGCCGACGTGCCTGAACAGGCCGCTGCCCGCGCAGAAATGCGCGATTTGCTGTTTAACGCAGGAGAAAACTACGACGTACAATAACCCCTAAAAAATGCCGCACGATTTTTTCGTGCGGCACTTTTTATTCCTGCGGATACCACTCATCCAGCAGCACAAGGGCGATATAGACCGGGAATTCCAGGTTGCGGGTGACGGCAACATCCACATCGTACTGGGTGCCCAGTCGGTCCACATCCTCGATGCTGTTCAGACGGATACAATAACGACTGCACAAATTTCCTGCTGTGTCGCGCAGTTCTTTCAAATACGCTTCGCGGCAGGGGCGTTCCGTTTCGGTAAACAGCAAGTGCAGCTTACCGTCTGTGCTGCATTTTTTAATAATCGAGCCGCGGGTAATGATGTATTCCTGCATTACCATCACACCCCAAACTTTCCCGTTTTGGCGGTGTCCAGGGCGGCGAAACCGCTCTCCAACTGGGCGATGGCGGCCTTGAGGTCGGCGGAAGTCAGGGTGCGCAGGGTGTCGGCGTCAAACTTCTCATCGGCCATCAGGCGGTGGCTCTGGGCCGTCAGGCAGCTTTCCAGCAGGCGTCGGGCCTCGCGGCCTGAGCCGTAGTCCTCACGGACGGCACGCCGGGTGAAGTAGGCCACGACGGTCTTTTCCCAGTCCTTGGGCAGGGTCAGGCCGCGGGCGGCGGCGTGGTGGGCAAAGATGGCAGGCATCTCCTTATCGGGGCTGTAGGCGTCAAACTGCACGGTGGCCGTGATGCGGCTGGCCAGACCTGGGTTAGCGTCCAGAAACGCGCGCATACGGTTCTGCCTGCCGCCGTAGCCCGCAAAGACGACGACGCGGTCCTCGGGCAGGTTTTCCAGTTCAACGCAGAGCTGGGCCATGGCCTCCTGGGCGTAGTTGTCGTTTTCCTGCCCGTTCTCGGCCAGGGCGTAGGCCTCGTCGATGAATAGGAAGGCGCTGTTCTTGAACAGGTCGTGGACCAGCGGCGCGGTGTTGCCCACATAAGGGGCCTTGAGCTGCGCACCGGAAACCTGCTTGTACAAATCGTCGCAGGTGGTATCCAGCAGGCGGCGACCCTTCAGCCAGTCGCAGAGCATCTTGGCGGCGGTGGTCTTGCCGGTGCCGGGCGCGCCGGCGAAGAGCAAAATCTGGCCGTGGCCGCTGGTGGGCAGGCCGCGCTTGCGGCGGGTGCAGTCCATCTGCATCAGATCAACGATGCTCTCCAACTGCGCCTTGACCGACTCGCAACCCCAGAGTTCCTCCTTCATCTCCGCGGCCAGGTCTGCAGCGGCCTGCAGGGCGTTTTCCTGGCTCTGCAGGGTGATGGGTGCCAGGGCTTGCGCTCTGGTCAGCTCCACGCGGCAGTCCTTTTTTCCCTGCTTGCGCAGCACCTTCACGTAGCGCAGGATGTTGCTGTTGCAGAGCCCGCCATGGCTGCGGCGGAACTCGTCGAGGTGCGTCAGAATGTCGTCGTAAGGGTCATCCTCGATGTGGATGTTGTTCTTGTACAGCTCAGTTTTGAGGATATAGCGGTTGTAATCGCTGAGCTGGTCGGGCTTGTTCAGCTCCACAATCTGCGCACCGCAGGTGAAGTTCAGGTCCTGGCGCAGCGTGCGCAGGCGGCCCTCTCCCTGCTCGCCGTCGTACTTTTTGTCCAGCATGACAATGGTCAGGCGGCGGCGGGCGACCTCGCGGGCAATCAACTCGGTCATGCCATACCAGCAGGTCTCCGGCGCAATGAGCAGCGGGTAATCGCCGTCATCCAGGACCCAGCTGTTATCACTGGGGGAGAAGCCATCTCCTCCCATATAGGGCTGGCCCACGGTGAGCAGTTCACCGAAGGAGTCCATCGTGTTCTCGCTGTCCATGGGGCTCAGTGGCAGCACCGGCAGCAGGCCCTCGCTGTAAAAGCATGGGCTGCTCACATTTTTGTTGAAGGGCAGACCGGTGTAGACGTCGCGCTGGCGGGCAGCCAGGTAGGCTGCGCCGATGTAGCCCAGTTCCTCGGTCTCGGTCAGCAGCACCACGCAGTTGTGCTCGCCGTCCAGCTTCACGTCATTCAGCATGCTCAGGTGCGGGGCGGTACTCAGTTCCGCCTCGGCGCGGCCCACCTCCATAAAGGGCACCATAAGGCATGGCACATCCTGCAGCGTGTCGCACTCATCGTCAGGTTCGACCCTCCCCAGCTTGGGACAGGTGATGGCATAAGGATCGTTGGAAGACCAAATAGCCATAAGTAAAAACTCCTTTTCTTGGTTCAGAGGCCGTATCTGGCGGCCTTGGCGCTGTTCAGGGCGGTGAAGCCGCGTTCCAGCGCAGCAATAGCGGCACGCAGATCGTCTGCGGTCAAGGCGCAGAGCGCGTCAGTCTCGGTGTAGAGCTGGCCGGCCAGGCGGTGGGCCTGGGCCGTCAGGCAGCTTTCCAGCAGGCGGCGGGCCTCACGGCCGGAGCCGTAGTCCTCCGCAGCAGCGCGGCGAGTGAAGTAGGGTATAGCGATCTGCTCCCAATCCTTGGGCAGCATCAGCTTCTTGTCGGCGGCCAGCTTGGCAAAGATGGCGGGCAACTCCTTGTCGGGGCTGTAGGCGTTGAACTGGACCGTCGTTGTGATGCGGCTGGCCAGGCCGGGGTTCGCGTCCAGGAAGGCACGCATACGATTTTCCTTGCCGCCGTAACCCGCGAATACGACGACGTGGTCATCGGGCAGGTTTTCCAGCTCGATGCAGAGCTGAGCCATCGCCTCCTGGGCGTAGTGATCATTATCCTTCCCGGCCTCGGCCAGCGCGTAGGCCTCGTCGATGAAGAGGAAAGAATGCTCCTGAAAGAGCTGGTGGACCAGCGGCGCGGTCTGGCCGACGTAGCGGCCCTTGAGCTGTGCGCCGGAAATCTGGAAGCAGCCTTCGCCTCCGAAGCCCGTTTCCAGTAGGAGACTTTCCTCCATCCACTCACAGAGCATCTGGGCGGCGGTGGTCTTGCCGGTTCCGGGTGCGCCTGCAAAGAGCAGCACCGGCCCGTGCTTGCTGGTGGGCAGCCCCGCGTCGCGGCGGCGGCGCTCCATCCGCATGGAATCGACAACGCTGCGCAGCTGGGTCTTGACGTTCTCGCAGCCGCAAAGGTCGAAGCTGTGGTGTATCTTGGGCTGTTCGGGGTCCTTCTCCGACTCGAGCTGCAGGTAATCCAGCACCTGGTCGGTGGTCAGCCCCTGGGGGCAGGGGCTGAATTTGATGGCCAGCAGGCGGGCCAGGGCGACGATGTTGCGGTTGCCTGCGCCGCCGCAGCGCTCGCGGTATTGCTCCAGGCGGCGCAGCATCGCCCCGGCGTCGGCGGCGGGTGCCAGCCTCATGCCGTGGGCGGCCAGGGACTGAGTGAAGATTGCCTGATTGTATTGGCAATCCGGCGCGGGGGTCGTCAGGTCCACCACCTCCGCCGCGCAGGCAAAGCGCAGTTCCTCGGCCAGACCGCTGCTGTCGTAATCCTCAGTGTTGGTGCGGTTCTTCTTTGGACGGTGGAGCAGCACAATGGTCAGAGAGCGCATATTGTGCTGGGCCTCAATCTTCGGCACGGCGTTGTAGGTGATTATGTTCGGTATAATGAGGATGGGGTGGGCGCTGTCCGCCTCGGCCCAATTCTGGACCTTGCGGCGGCGGCCGCGGCGGATCGTCACATGATCGTCCCCGTCCGGGCCTCTTTCGCCCATCTCCTCGAAAATGTTCTGTGAAGGGCAGAGCGGGTAGATGGGCAGGCACCCCTCCTGCAAGAATTCCTCGTCCGGCTCAAAGACACTCGCGTCAAAGGGGTCATCCTCGAATTTGTCCTCCGCCAGTTCCGACACATTGAGCAGATCGTCGCGGTAGACCCCGCCGTGGCGGGCGGCCAGGTAGGCCGCCGCCATATAGCCGGTGTCCTTATCCTCGCTGATGAGCACGACGCAGTTGTGGATGTCGTCCATCTTCACGCTGCGCAGCTTTTTCAGGTGCGGGATGCAGCGCAGCTCCGCCAGCACATCCTTCGTTGGCATCTGCGGAATGCGCAGGCCGGAAATGGTGATGCGGGGCTTGTCAAAGCTCGTCTGCATCATCTCCGGCTCGGTGAGGGTGAATGTGTGTTCATTTGCCATAGTGTGTACCTCCTCTTGGTTTCCATACCCCAACTATACCGCAGGCTTATCCTTTGCGCCCGGAAATTTTCGGGCTCTTTTTCGATTTTTGGGGCTTTTGGCCGTACCCCGCCCCGCGCAGCGCCGCCGCCAGCATGGCCAGGGCGTCCGCTCCTTCGGTCAATTCCAGCGTGTGGGTGCGGTTATCAATGGCATAGCCCCAGCTGATTTTTCTGAAATCCTCCTCGGGGCATTCCAGGCTCCCCGTCCCGAGGGCCAGCGCCCAGACTTTTTTGCCAAGGCGGCCGTCCTTCGTGAAGATCTCCTTGAGTGCCTCCCAGTAGTTGGGGTATTTCGGCAGGGTATCATTCACAAGCTGATACTCGCCCCGGGCATCCTGCACAAAGAGCAGCACCAGCGGGTTGCGCTCGTCGTCAAAGCAGGCGTCGGGCGGCCTTTGGTGCAGACGGTTATGAATTTCCCAGCCCTTGTAGACGCCGAAGGGCGGTATGGGCTGCTTGCCCCCGGGCGGGGCGGGCAGCGTTCCCCCAGCGGTGTCCAGCAGCTTCCATTCCTTGTGGTTCCTGTCGTAAATATGGCCGCCGTGCCGGGTGCAGAACATCTCGGTATACATGCCGATATCATCGTCGTGGGAACTCCATATAGCCCGGGGCATATCGGGCATATTGTTGTAGTCACTTCGGAAATCTTTGTCCTGATACTGCTCGCTGGCGGTGTAAACGTCCAGCGGCGAGAGATGGACCCGCCCTGGAAAGCCACGGCGGCGGTGGGCTATATTCAGCTCGGCGGCAGCTAAGATGCGCTCAGGGTCCCACGCATCTAGTTCGTCCGCAGACGAATTTGCGTGCTCGGCTCTGGCTCTGACCATTCTCTTTCCCACAATTCTTTTTCACCTACTCTTTCAATCATATCCAGTGCGGCGCGGAAGGTCTCCAGCGCCTCCCAGCCTTCGGTCAGTTCTACCGTGCGGGCATCCACGTCGTTTTTGACGCAATAGCAGTGCGTTGTGCAGCCGATGTCCCGGTGTGGTATCGTTATGGGGATAACATCCAGCAGATAGCCGACCGTCTGCGAGGTAAAGTGCCCGCTTTTCAGCGCGAACTGCAGGGCATCCGCATCCCACCTGCCCTTCGGCGGGCATTCCACGACCAGCATCCAAATCGTTTCACCTTTTCGACGGTCGTTCAGCGCGTCGTCAAATTGTATTTCCGACTCCATGCCTTGCCCGCCGCGGCAGGTGCTGAATTCGCCGCTACCATCCTTTTTTAAGCGCAGCTTGACAAAGCGGTGGTGGTGCCATTCATCCATCGCGCCGTTGTGCATACGGTTGATGAGCGTGCGGCTTCGGCCGAGGCGGATGGCTCCGTCCACAAGGCCGTACCCCCTGTTTTTATAGAGCGGAATACTTTTCGCGCAGTCGATCTGCTTTGGGTCGGGGTAGCTGCGGCCGCTGGCACCCGTGCCGACAAACGGCACCAAAAATGTGCGGCAGTCGGTGCGCGCCCGCGCGGCAAAACCGCGGCGGCGGCCCTTTTTGGCAGCTTCCAGCGCGGGCAGCAGCAGGCGTGGATTTTCAAACAGATAGCGGGTGTAGGCCGGGTGCAGTTTCATCAAGCGGAACGTATTATCGCACCCGCGCATACACAGGCCGTTGTAGTGCAGCACCCCATCACAATACCGAAGCCCGCTGCTTGTGTACAGGTCCTCCATCGTGGCGGCCAGCAGCAGCGGCTGCCCGAAGGCATCGGCAATCCATACCCACTCGGCGTAAACCTCCTTGTCGTACTCGGTGCGGATGCCGCGCAGGGTGTTTTCCGCCGCGGCGATCACTTGCTTCACTGCTTTGCGCACCGCTTCGCAAAAAATCATTTCTTGGCTGACGTTTTCCCAAAGCACACGGTAGCAGGCCTTGTCTGTTGCACCGGCGCGGCGGTATGCCTCATACGCTTCTTCCAGTTGGGAGACGCGGCACCAGCCACAATCCACGGCCCACGCGGCCAGTTCCTCACGGTCATCAAACAGGACCACGTCAACGCGGGGACGGGCATCGGACTTTTTCACAGCGGTTCACTCCTTTTTCGGGCGGTTTTCGTATTCGATGAGCGCGGCGCGGAACATTTCCAGCGCAGCGGCATCCTCGGTCAATTCGGCGGTTTTGGCGTCGCCGTCCAGCGCAAAGCCGAAGGTCGTAGCGATCTCGTGGTCACACTCGACTGTAATCTCCTCGGGCAGGCTGTACTCGGGCATAAAGGCGTCCTCCGGCTTGGTGTCCCACGTTTGGGTGGCCAGCACCAGCGTGCGGCGGTGCATCCCGGGCTGCATGGCTGCAAGCTCACCCAGCAGCAGGTCGTCGTAATCGGCGGCGCAGTCGGCGATTTGCTCAAAGGTCAGCGTGCCGTCGGCGGTTTTGGTCACGCGCAGGCGGACGATGGGGGTATCGGCTTTGCCCCTGCCTACAGGCAGAATCGTCTGGCCGTCGCAGCAATAAGGCTCGGCCAGCAGGCGCTGGGTGAACGACCAACCGTGATCGCCGCAGTGCGGGGTAAAGGGCAGCGGCGCATCCCGGAAGGGCCGCGGGCGTTCTTTCAGCCCGCAGTTGATGGCTTGCATCAAGCGTACGGCGGGGTAGGTTTGCATGGCAGGTCACTCCTTTTCGGTAAGGGCGGCGAGGAACACGCGGAAGTTCGTGTCGTCCTGAGGCGGGCAGTAGACGGCAAAGACGATTTCACGAAACGCGCCCACCAACAGCGGATCGCGGCGTTGCAATTCCTTGAAGGCCTCGGCCACGATTTCCGGCGGGTTGCGGAATGCCCCGCAGCCGAAGGCCCCCAGCACCAGCACATCATCGCGGCCTGCGGCGGCGCGCAGGATCTGACGCCAACGGCGGACATGCAGTTCCAGCAGGTCATTATCCGCGATATGGGCAGGGTTGGTATCACCCGGATTCATGGCGTTGCCGGGCTGGGTGCGCAGGTTCGGGGCCGAGCAGCTCACCACATCGAAGGAGAGCCATTCCTCCCTCGGCATCAACTCCGGCAGGCTGGTGTCGGTTTTGATGGCCACCACACCCGGGGTGTACAAGCAGGCGTCGGTGTGCAGGGAATTACCGCGGCTCAGGCGGTAGAACGGCGCGGCGTTTTCGCCGGTCAATGCCGGGTAAAGGGTCGTGCAGCGGCAGAGGCATTCCTCCTGCGCGTTGGCCCCGCGCACCACGCCGCCGCCCGGGTGGCTGGCCGAGGCAAAATTCAGCACGGCAATCTTGCGGGCCGGATCCTCCGTATGAAGGCGGGCCGCACACTCTTGGGTGCGCTCTCTGGTAACGGTGATGTTGGGCCGACCCACAAAGGCAGTTTGGCTCGGCGCGGCGTTTTCATCCAACAGGATGGTATTAGTGGTTGACTGTTCGGTGGCCTGGCGCAGGGTTGGTTCTGTGCGGATCCATCTCAGGGTATCTTCAAAAATTTCCACGCGCGCGGCGCGCTTTTGCTGGTAGTTCAGCATGGTTCATTCTCCTTTTAAATTTCAGCGGCCTGCATCGACTTCCAGCAGCACTTCGTCCACCAGACCGTACTCCTTCGCCTTTTCGGCGTCCATAAAGCAGTCGCAGCCGGTGTCCAGGTTGATTTCCTGCTCGGTGCGGCCGGTGTAGCGTGCCAGCAGACGGTTCAGTCTCGTGCGGGCGTTGGCGATGCTGGCGGCGGCGATCTGGATATCCTCGCACTTTCCCACAGCCCCGCCGCTGGGCTGGTGGATCATGACCTGGGCATTTTCCAGGGCGAAGCGGCGGTCACCCGCGGCCAGCAGCACAGCGCCCATGCTGGCCGCTTGACCCAGGCAGTAGGTGTAGACCTTATGGCTGCAGCGGCGCATGACGTCGTGGATCGCCAGGCCGTCACTCACGACGCCGCCCGGGCTGTTGATATAAAGGTTGATCGGCTCATCCCCGGGCTGGGCGTCCAGGTAGAGCAGGGCACTGATGATGGCCTCGGCCTGCTGCTCATTGATTTCGCCGTTCAAAAAGATGATGCGCTGCTGCAACAGCGCAGAGCCGATATCCCAGCTGCGGCCAAGTTCGTCTTTTACAATAGGAATCGTTTGCATACATATCCTCCTTATAGTGGGTGGTTTTTTATTGGGAACACCTGTATTCTAGCAAAGGGGAAAAAATCTTCCCGGAAAGTTTCGGGCAAAAAAATGTCCAGTGATTCCGCGGTGTCTTTATGATAAGGTAAAGCCAGAATTTTCCCCGGAGCTTTCCGGGTGTGTTTTTCATCCCGTGCTATCATTCAAATACTGAAAACAAAACCACACAAGGAGGCCTCCCATGATCCACCTAAAACTTTTAAGCATCCGTTACAATCCCTACAGCGGCGACGTGCCGGGCACTAACGCCTGGAGCAGCCGCTTCGAGGACTACCTCGAGCACGGCTGGCTGCGCAGCCCGACCTGCAATGCCCTGCTGGAAACGCTGGAGCATCTGCATTGGAGCGACACCGAATGCTACACCGTGCTGGACGGCGAGGGCAGTCCCCGCCCCGCCCATTCCCTGTCGAAGAACACGAAACTGGCCCTGACGCTGGTCGAGAGTTCCCGCCGCAAGGAGTACACCTGGCTGCCCGCCGATGCCTCGCAGGAGGACTGTGAGGACATGGCCGCCCGGGTCTGGCCCGCGCTGCAGGCGATGGAGCAGCCGATTCTGGTGCAGGGGCTTTACGCACTGCACAATGACCGCGGGCTGTTCGCCGCCATGGACAGCGCGAACGCCGTCTTTGAAATTTGCCGCCGCGGCCAAACCTACCGCGGTACGTATCAGGAAATGGCGCCCCAGCTGGAACCCATCGAGTACAACTCGATGCGCCTACTGATGGCGGTGAACAAAGGCCTGGCTGACCGCCCTCTCCCCTACCCAGATGAGCCGCTGCCCTTCACGCCGAAGAACAGCGATGCCCCCGCGCTGGCAGGCTGGTCCTTCACCAGCGTGCTGACCGCTGAGCCGTACTGCGCCGACGGCGGGACGATCCTGCCCTGCCGCCCCGGCGAGATGGCCAACATCATCTGTCTCTGCGTGACCCGCCAGCCGGATGGCCGCCTCACCCTCGACCAGATCCACACCCACGCTTTCGACTACGACGACCTTCTTATTCGAGCGACAGCGGACATGGGCCGGGGCATGGCCCGCCGCGCCCTGCTGCTGGCATCCGACATCTGGGACGGCTGGCCCGAGGGGGCTTTCCTCAAGGACTTGACTCCGCTGCAGCGCTGGGGCGTGGAGGTGCCCGAGTACGACCACGAGGTGGCCAGGATCTTTGGCTTTGTCCTCGACGGCAACGCCAGGACTGCCGAACTCAGCGAGGACGCCACCGCCCTGCGAATGTTCCGCGGCGCGCTGATCGACTACCGCAGGCAGGAGGCGCAGGATGAAAAAGCAAAACTGGTATGACTTAGAGCCGTTCGAGGAAGAAAAAGTAGCCAAACATCCGGAGAAGCCGTCCCAACCGAAGGACTGGTTCGAGGAAGAAAGCTTCGACCCCGCCGCGGACCTGCCGGTCCTGCTGCGCACGCTGGACGCCGCCATGGCCCATCGCCGCCCCGGCACTGGCCGGGCCCACCTGACCCCGCTGAACGATACCGACCTCTGTCATCTGGACTACGACCAATGGTACAACGGCACTTTCCACGACCTGCCCCACAAGACATTGGCACTGGTGGACACTGCCGGCGGCACGCTGGCGGCCCCCGGGCCGAATCCCCCGCCGTTGCGTCCGCCCTTCGGTGACTACGAGGGGTGGACGGTCTGGAACCGACGCCAGGGTCTGGATCTGCAGCTGAGCGAAGACTACTACGGCATTCCCTGGGATGTGCGCAACCCTACGATGTTCTACATCTTCCGCGACCTCGACGGCAGCTTCTCCTACGACCGATGGAGCCTGCCCAAGCGCCCGGTCTACTGGCAGATACTGGACTCCGCCCGCCCGGACTTTCCCGGCACGACTTGGGCACTGGCGGTCAATGCGGAGCTTCCGATCACCGATCCCGACACCGCTTTCACCCGCCCCTGCCGCGGCTTCGTCACCGACGGCACCGCCAAGACGCTGACCCTGACTGACAACTACGATGCACTGGCCATGTTCCGTGAGGCAGTAGGGCAATATCTTCACTCCCTCGCTGCCGCGGCCAACCAAAAGGAGGACTGACCATGCTGGATTTTTCCCGGATCAACCACCACAAGATCCACGAAGCCTGCGATGGCAAGAACGTCACCATGGAGTTGTTCTTAGCCGTCAGTTACGCCCAGTTCTGCGACCAGGCGCAGAAACATAACTGGTGCCTTGCTGCGGAGCTGGACGAGCGGTTCTTCAGCTATCTGGCGCAAGGTGCCTTCAATTCGCCACTCTACGACGACCTGCTGAACTACTGCGCGCCGGGCAAGCACATTTCCCGCACCGATGCCCGCTACACCTTCACCTATGAGTGGTACAACCGCGGCGGCACTCCGGCCCGCACCTTCGGCCCCAGCAAGCTGCCGCGCACCGTCCGCCAGATGCTGGCGCTGGTGGAGAACTCCCGCCGCGGCATCGTCACCGAACTCCCCATCGGCATAGCCAGCTGGTGGCCGACCGCAGCACGCATCCAAAACAAAGAGCTTCCCCTGCTGCTGACTGCCGCCACTCCTGCGAAGGTGGATCGGCTCTGGCGCGAGCCGTTTGAGCTGAACGACCCCTACCGCAGGATGTTCGAGCCGTCCGACTCCATCAGCATGGACGTGCCGTTGACGGTCATCTATAACGGCAGCTATCACCTGCTGACGCTGGAAGCGCTGCACGATGCCGTGGAGCAGAGGTCTTACTCCTTCGCTGAGGACCCTAAGCCGTTGCGGGACCTGCTGGACAAGACACTGACCCACCGCCGCCTGCCGACAGGGCTTGTCCACCCCACGCTGCCCGCCTGCCCCACAGAGCGCGGACTACAATTCAAGAACTTAACATTGCAGAACCGAATGGCCCCGCTGCCGGTGGAGCCGGACGACTGCAGTCTCTTCCGGCAAAAGTACCCGGCGCTGCTGCTGCTCCGCCAAAGCCCGGACGGCCAGTGGACCGCTGAGGAAGACTGCCCCTGGCGGATGCCGACCTTTGACGAAATGCTCCAGGCGTTCTATAATGAATGCAAAGGCAAAAAACGCAAAGGCCGCACCTACGGCTTGGCTGTGGACATGAGCATCCCCCTCACGAGACCGGAGGATGTGCTGCTGGGGACGATTTACGGCTTCGCCTTCGACGAAGCGGCCAAAACCATAGAGCTCACTGACGGCACCGCCGCCCTGCAGAGCTTCCGCGACGCATTGAATCTCTACATTGAATTTATGAATACAAAAGGGAGGAACACCCCATGAATTACTATATTTCCGACTACCACTTCAACCACGCAAAGATGTTGGAGTATGACGAGCGCCCCTTCGCCAACGTGAAGGAGATGGAGGATGCCCTGGTGGAGAACTGGAACGCCACCGTCAAGCCCGGCGATACTGTCTACATCCTGGGCGATTTCTACTGGAAGGGAAAGGATGAGGACTGGATCCGCGTCCTGCGCCGCCTGACCGGCAACAAGGTACTGATCTGCGGCAACCACGACATCCGTATCGGCAAGTATACGGGCAAGCTGCGCAAGGAATTTGACGACATCAAGGAGTACAAGGAGGTCGATGAGACGAATAATCGTAAGGTAATCCTGAGCCACTACCCGATTCTGCTCTACAAGAACGCCGCACGTCCCTGGACCTATATGCTCTGCGGCCATGTCCATGTCACGGCGGAGAATGACCTGCTGGAGAAGTGGGTGGCCGAGATCCGTGCCGCCCGCCTTGACCCCAATTCCAAGATCGTCAACCTGGGCCAGGTCTACAATGTCGGCTGCATGATGCCCTGGATGGCCTACACGCCCCGCACGCTGGATCAAATCATTCAGGGGTGCGAAGCCTACCGCACAGCCCGCGGGGTCCCGAGCGTGGACGGGCAGACGGAATGATTGACGACAGCGCCCTGGCGCGCATCGAAGCCCTGACGACCGAGTACCGCCGCACCTGGGGCCGGGAGCCTGATTTGACATTGGTACTCTGCCACCCCGGCATCACCCAGGAGCGGCTTGCCGCCGTGCTGGAACGCATGATTTCCACCGGGGAAAGCGCCCTAACGGCCTACATGGCATTGAAAAACGACGCACTGCAATAAAATCAAGCGGGCACCATCTTTCAACGGTGTCCGCTTTGCTGTGTGCGTTTTATTTTAAGGCAACACCGCACAATTCCCGCCTTACGGCTTAAGCACCGCTCCGGCGGCTGCGGCACGGCATCTGCGTTGCCA
>PPYE01661895.1_pt1 | contig 51486 bp, 55 predicted proteins | sample 1559881 | NCBI WGS metagenome assembly PPYE01 (sample SAMN08240022, study PRJNA423297) | Human gut metagenome, whole genome shotgun sequencing project.
ATAGTGGCTTTGAAAGTCAGAGAACATTTAACCGGGTATTTAAGGAAAGATATAAAATATCGCCTAGTGACTATCGGAGCACATGTGTAAAAGATATATTTGTATAAAAGTAATATTGTGAAGGACACTTTCCCGTTTTCAAATATCGTATTGAGATCGGATGAAAGTATTGAAGATTGCATCTTAAAATTATATGATCTTGGATTTATTACTAATATTGAAATTACAATTGAATTTGTTGCAAGCTTGGATATGAAATCAAAGATATTGCTTTTAAAAGATATTATTGTTCAATTGCAAAAAGATAAAGTATTAGTATTTATTCTTGCTATTGAATATTTTAAAATGCATATTAAAAACTATACAGATGAGGCTAAAGATCGATTCATAATCAGGCTTAATAAATACGCTTCATAACTGATAGAGAAGAATATGTGCTAATTTCGATAAAGTAAATGCTTTAGTGATTGACATTTTGTAGTAATCTGTAGTAAAATGTTGATTAGGAAAGGAAGTGATGTGTTTGGCAAGAAAAGCACCCAAGGATGGTAAAGATGATAATATCAGAGTTCGTGTAACGCCAGAACAAAAAAGTAAGCTTGTGGAATATGCTGAAAGACATTACCAGACAATGAGTGGAGTGGTATGCCAGGCATTGGATCTTCTTTATGCGCAGGAGGAAGCAAAAGATCGCCCAAGTTGATTTGGAGTTTATTTTTCCTTTAGCGGTACGGAAACTACGAAAAACAAACATAAGTTCGAATTAAAACTATCTATACAGGCGTCATAGGCAGCGTATAATGCCATCCGCCGAGGAGTTTGAATAATTACATTTTTACACAGATTACATCAAATGGCAGATATTCTACGGGTATCTGCCATTTAATATATTGCATATGTTTGTAGTTTTAAAAAGATTTTTGTTGCCAGTACAAATAAATTATCACACGTATTGTTGACACCAAATATGATACCATGTATAATATAAACAAGAGGTATTCAAATGTCAAAATGGGATAAACTATTGATGCGTATCAGCTCTTTATCAAAAGATCTCCGGTTTGATGAGCTGCGGAAAGTATTGGAGAGTTACGGTTATAAGATGAATGCTCCGAGAAGTGGGAGCAGTCATTATACATTTCGAAAATCTGGATGCCAGCCAATTACGATACCAAAACATGAACCAATTAAAAAGGTTTATGTGGAACTTGTGAGACAGGTTGTAGAAAGTGAGGCGAGAAATGATGAAGACGCTGAATGATTATATGAAGATGTCTTATCGAATGGAAATCGTAGAAGATAAAGATGAAGGCGGATATGTGGTTTCTTATCCTGATCTGCCGGGCTGTATTACATGTGGAGAAACGATTGAAGCTGCGGTTGCAAATGCGGTAGACGCAAAGAAGGCATGGATTGAAGCTGCACTGGAAGAAGGAATTGAGATTCATGAACCGGATAATTTAGAAGATTATTCCGGACAATTTAAACTAAGAATTCCCCGGAGCCTGCATCGGTCTCTGGCAGAGCATTCTAAAAGAGAAGGGATCAGTATGAATCAGTACTGTGTTTACCTCCTTTCTAAGAACGATGCAGTTTATTCAAAATAGCGAAGAATGCTGTTTTGGAACATATAAGATAAAATGGAAACTTTTGGAAACAAAAAACAGTAAACCAAAATAACTGATGTAATTGAAGTAAATATCGGCAAGAATCTGCACGAAACTTAAACAAATATAGTTAATGATATCGAGGAACACGCCGAGTTTGAGTAACAGACAGAACGCCGGAAATGCTGATAAAATGGGCATTTCCGGGGATGTTTTATGTCCTTTGGCTCTAAAATGGCTCTATTTATTTGAAGAATACTGGATTTGGGGCGGGTATCATGATACCTGTCTTATTTGTTTTACATAGTAAGTCCACATTCAAAGGCAAGTACCATATATTTTTCTGCGTTGTTCAGACCATATAAATTCAAATCTCTAATTTCCCATGTATCAGAACTAAGATTATCTGCGCCATACAAGAACTGGATAAAAGGGATATGCCTATATTTGGAAACGGCCAGCATGGAAGCACATTCCATTTCTACCACAAGGCAGCCCTCTTGTCTGCGTTCTTGAATAAGGGGCAGCGTTTCTCTGTAAATAGCGTCCGAAGTCCATGTTTTCCCTTTTACATACGGATAACCGCAACTTGATAAAACACTTTCTAATATTTGAACTGAATGTGGATCTGCTTCAATGTCAGGGGCATTTCTACATACAGGAATGGCAGCGACACACGCCAGAGAAAGACTTCTGGCGAACATATACAGGGCGTTTGTCCGGCTGGTATCTTTTGCTGCCATGATTGCTCCTACTGAGAAACAAACGCCAAGGACGGCACTGATTAGTGTTGTGTATGCGTTTATATAGTATATCAATGTCGGCCCTCCCGCCATAGCATAATCCATTCGTCTTTGGTTTCCTTTATAATTTCAAATCCTATTTTTCGATACATTTTAGCCGCATAATTAGCTTTTTGAACGGAAAGAGAAACACATTTATAACCATGTGTTTTCAATAAAGACAGCATTTCTTTCATCATATTGGTTCCTATCCCTTGTCCTCGGTATTCTTTGTATAGGGAGATTGCAAGGGAAGGAGTTTCATTATCAATGTGTCCATAATCGTTCATAATACGCACCCATACGGCACCAATGATTTTTTTCTCAACTTCTGCAACGAATGCAAAATCATCTTCTAATAATCCAAAGTGATCAACATAAACCTGCAATTCAGGAGAAGTAATAATATTTTTCGGTGGCGGTGCGATACCGTCTGGAATAAAAATCGCTTCGTATAGAAAATCATTTAACAGTGGATATTCCTCCACTGTCATTTCCCGTATCGTGTATTCCATGAATCTCTCCTATGAAATGGCCATTGCGTTTCTTACATTGTATCACACCTCATATAATACGGTAATGAAAATTTAACAAAAATGCTAGCCAGATCAATTTAATCGCTAAGGAGTTAGAATAGGAACGATATAAGGTGAAAAGCCAGCCTGAAAACGGCTTGCTTTTTGATTTACAATGTGGGTGATTAATGTATAATTATGATTAGAGAGACAAATTAAGAATGATAGGAGCAATATGATTTTTTAATATAGTAAAAAATCAATTTATGGAGGAATACAATGCTTGAAAATATACCGTCTCAATCAATTATGACAGAATTGCTTGGACAATCTTTATTTGAAGTCTGGCAGGCGTTATGTTCGGCCATTGATGAAAAATATGAAATGGAACGATTATGGAATACTGGCGGTAAGAATTGGACTTACGAGTATAAATATCGTAGAGGTGGGAAAACACTTTGCTGCTTATACGCAAAAAGGAATTGCGTTGGTTTCATGATTATCTTCGGAAAAGATGAAAGAACAAAATTTGAAGATATAAGGGGAACTCTTTCTGATGCCGTTTGCAGGAGATATGATGAAGCAAAAATCTATCATGATGGAAAGTGGGTAATGTTTGAACCGATGGACACTGCTGAATTTGATGATTATATGAAATTATTGGCTGTTAAAAGAAAGCCGAATCGGAAATAGTAAGCTGGACGGAATGGGATTATCGATTATGGATGCGTCGGGAAATGTCATAGCGGGAAAAATGTTCCAGACAATAAAGGAGAATCTGCAATGATAGAGGTTGAAGTAAAACTTCCTGTTTCAGAGCCGGATATGGTTAAGGCTGAAATTTTGAAAATGGGATTTAAAGAAGCTGCTTTTATTCAGGAGCGCGATACCTATTTTGATAATGCCGGCGGCGGCATCAGAGCCAACGATGAGGCACTCCGGGTTCGTGAAACGAAAGATTATCTTACCGGAAAGATCCGGGCACAGATGAATTTTAAGGGCAGGAAACTGGATGACCGGACCATGACGCGGCAGGAGCTGGAAACCGGTGTGGAGAACGGCGAAGTCTGCAGAAAGATTCTGCAGGCGGCAGGTTTCATTCCGGCAGTTCCCGAAGTGGTGAAGGAGAGAGTGATGCTTCAAAAGGACAATGTAACGGCCTGCCTGGATTCTGTGCATGGGCTTGGAGAATTTCTGGAACTTGAGATACTGGTTCCTGGTGAAGCAGAGAAAGATGCGGCACTTGGTCAGATCGAAGCGATTCTGAACAAACTCGGATATCAGATTTCCGATACGGTCAGGACATCGTATCTGTCCATGCTTCAGGGAAAAAGGAGAAAATCTTGCGGAAGATATGCTGGATCTGTTAAAGGTATTTACAGAGGAGGATGTGAGTGAGTTTCATTATGTGCGGAAAAATGGGGAATGGACCTATGTGCTGAAATAACAGCAGATCTGTACGGATATCATAATTCAGTCCCATTCGTGCCTGCAAATTTGCGGCAGCGCCTGTGTTTCCTTATTTTTTATAGAAAGATCGCCGTCAGTATGTTAAAATCAAAGGGCAGAGATAAAAACACAACGTAAGGGATAACATCTCTTATAGAGCGGGTAGGTAGTCCCGCCGCACCATTCTGGATCGGCGTGTTTGAACGTATTTCTGAGGGGAAGTTATCCGTATGTAAGGTTACGTTTGGAGCGGAACCGAAAGACTATGAGATATATGCGTTTGTTCTGAAAAATTACGATGGTCTGCGGTTTAGTCCGGCTGTGGCAGCTGTTGTAAAAGAAGCTGGGCGCAATCCGAAACGGGTGCAGCGGGAAGTGCGGAAACAGGTACAGAATACCGGGATAGGAACCAAGTCCCAGCAGGCTTTAAAATTACAGCAGGAGCAGTTAAAATAAAATCGGGGGCATAAAAATGTATTGTATATTGGTTACCGGAATTCCGGCTGCGGGAAAGAGTACAACGGCAGAATTTTTGGCGGAGCATTTTGAAATTCCTGTCATTTCTAAGGACAAAATTAAAGAGCTGATGTTTGATGATATCGGATTCCATTCCAGAGAAGAAAAAGTTAAGCTGGGCACTGCCGGTATGAATATTATGTATTATATGGCAGAACAGTTAATGAAAAAGAATCAGCCCTTTATTTTGGAAAATAATTTTGAAAATGTGTCAAAAGGGCCTTTGCTGGAAGTTCTCGAAAAATACTCTTATACAGCGATTACGGTGACACTTACGGGAAATTATCCGGATATATACCGGCGTTTCGCAGGGAGAAATAACAGTCCGGACAGGCATCGCGGCCATGTTGTAAATGACTGCTATCCTGAGAAAAATCCCAATGGGGCTGTTAAGACGATTTCATATGAAAATTTCGTCAATGGAATTATCAAAAGAGGGATGGACAGCTTCGTGGCCAACGGCCCCCATATTGTTGTGGACACAACGGATTTTAATAAAATGCATATGGAAACGCTGATAAAAAAGATTGATGCTTACAGAGAGGAAATACTGGCTGGGAAGATTTGACTCCATACAGATTCCTGTGCTATAATGCTGGCATGGAGACATAGCTCAGCTGGGAGAGCATTTGCTTGACGTGCAGGAGGTCGCAGGTTCGAGTCCTGTTGTCTCCATGATATGAAAACCTCGTAAATATGGGAAAAGTCCTGTGTTTGCGGGGTTTTTTAATCATACGGCTGTCCAGGGGAGAAAAATGGAAGATCGATCAATGAAGTGTGAAAAAATAGAAATTGCAAAAGTAAAAGAAGAGGACCGGGATTTTTGGATGGGAATTGACCGGCACTCTGGAGAAAAGGGATTCCTGGATAAAATCCGGGGAGGCAGCGGATTTGTGGTCTGGTATAAGGGCGTGCGGGCCGGTCTTTTCCACTATTGTATTCTCTGGGACAGCTGCCCGTTTTTAAACTGCCTGTTTATTTCGGAAGAGTACCGGAACAAAGGACTGGGCCGGGTTGCGATTCGGTATTGGGAGAGGGAAATGAAGAAACTGGGCTATTCCATGGTGCTTCTTTCTACCCAGGCAGATGAGGATGCCCAGCATTTTTATAGGAAGCTGGGATATGTGGACTGTGGGGGAATTGTATTTTCCGGTACGCCTTTGGAGCAGGCGATGGAGATCATCTTGAGAAAAGTGCTGTAGATTTCCTTGTGTCCGGGGAGCAGTGCCGGCGGCTGGCATTGCTGAAGGGGAAGCAGGAGTTTTGCGGCAAAAAGTTTTAAAACAGTGAAAACTATGCAGATTGGAGAAAAACTATGTATAAATTAATCCGGCAATGCCGTGACAATGAAAGTCTTCGTCAAAGCTTTAACCGTCTGGCAGAGAGGACTTTCGGGCTGAGTTTTGAGACATGGCATCAGATGGGATACTGGAACGACTGTTACATTCCGTATTCGTTTGTGTATGATGGGGAGATTATTGCTAATGTTTCCGTAAATCGGATGATGCACTGGTGGGACGGCAGGATGCGGCCTCTTATTCAGCTGGGGACGGTGATGACTGACGAATCTTTTCGCCGCCAGGGGCTGATCCGCAGCCTGATGGAGGAAATTGAAAGGGATTTTCAGGGAAAGGCGGAAGGCGTATATCTTTTTGCCAATGACAGTGTTCTGGATTTTTACCCGAAATTTGGATTTCGGAGAGCCGAAGAGTATTGCTATGAACGGCTGATAACGAAAGATTCTGAAGGAAGAAAACGGGAAGCGGAAAATGGCGGCAAGGCAGGAGATTTCGATGCCTCTGACGTTTGCCGGGTGGATCTGGACAATGAAACAGAACGGAAGGCTTTGGAGAAGGCCATTGAGGAAAATACATTTTTGTGTCCCCTTTCTTTTGGCGGCAATCTGGGATTGTATATGTTCTATCTTTCGGATTTTATGAAAGAAAATGTATACTATATACCCAAATTGGATGCTTATGCAGTGGCGGAGATACAGGGAGCAACTCTTTTCCTTCAGGGGGTACTGTCCCGCCGGCCGGTGTCTCTTGAAGAGGCAGAGACTGCTTTTGCAAATGGAATTGATAAAATTGTACTGGGCTTTGTACCGGATGACCGGAGCAGATACGTCTGCAGGGAGCATAAGGAGGAGGATACAACGCTTTTTGTAAAGGGAAGTATTTTCGATGGATTTGAGGAGAAACGGCTCCGTTTTCCTGTGCTGGGGCATGCATGAAAATTTGTGTTTGGCTGCGGCATGAAGTGTTGAGGGCCGGAAGAGAAGATGCAGCTTTGGGAAGGTGCATCAGGAAGGGTGCTGCCGGTACACTGGCGAAAACATAAGGGAGGTAAGCGTGATTTATGGATTATCTGAATCAGAATATTGCTATTAATTTAAAAAGGATTCGCCAGGCCAGGGGGATGAGCCTGGATCTGGTGGCGGAGCAGACCGGGGTCAGCAAGAGTATGCTGGGCCAGATTGAGCGCGGAGAAGCAAATCCGACTATCGGTATCCTGGGAAGAATCGTAAGCGGTCTGCGCATCGGCCTGGACAGTCTGGTAAAAGTGCCGGAAGATTCTGTATATCCTGTTGACAAGAGCCGTCTGGCGCCGTCAAAAGAGGAGCCGGGAAGATACCGGGTGCTGACGTACTTTCCCTATGAAAAAGCAAGGAATTTCGAACTTTATGTAATTGAAGTTCAGCCGGGAGAGGCTTATGTAAGCGGGGGACATGGGGAGAACACCAAGGAGTATGTGCTGGTTAACAGAGGCCGTCTTATCCTGGAAATCGAAGGGGAGAGTTACCTGGTGAACAAGGGAGATGCGCTGCGGTTTGATTCGGATAATACTCATATTTATCGAAATGGGGGGGACGAGCCGCTGGAACTGGTCAGCGTATTTTCATACAGGACATGATGTGCAATATAATGTACAAAAAGACTTGGGATTTCACGTTTTAATGCAAAGTGGAGTTTTTCTTGTTAGAAATACTTGAAAAAAAGGCGGTTTTTACAAAAATCAAAAAAACAAGAAAATGGAATTGACAATATATTGCACATGCGGTATACTTGCAACTAAGTTAGACAAAGGCGTTTACTTATATGATAAGTAAGCGCTTTTTTTTGGCGGCTTATGCTTGGGCTGAAAGGAAGAAAATGCAAAACCACTTGACAAATATTGGAAAATAGGCTATTACATCGACATGGAGAGTAAGCCATCATGCGCCGGTGCGCAGGTCTGGTTCGGCCGGGAAGAAGTCGAGGTATTGAATACCTGCGTCAGCGCGAAGCTGCGCATGGATGAGGACGAGGAAGCGGTAAAGATGTGTGAAGCATTTCGTCTGCTGATAGAAGAAGCAGCGGAAGCGGCAGCAAAAGAAGCTGCAGAAAAGGCGACAAAAGAGGCCGTCGAAAAAGCAGCGAAAGAAACAGAAAAAAAGCAAAAGGAAACCAAAGAACGCATGCAGCTTCTCAGTATAAGAAATATTATGCGCAATCTGCACCTGACAACAGATCAGGCCATCCGGGCACTGGAAATTCCTGACAGCGATGCAGAGCGCATAAGAGAAATACTGCAGCAGTAGCAGGAAGGCAAGTTCCATTTCACAGGCCTCTGTCGGGCCTGTGAAATGAAGCCCCAAAAGCCGGAAAACCGCGAAAAACCAAGAAAAACATTGACGAATCGAAAAAGATATGATATAGTAGACGGGCGAATGGAAGATAGGTCTTTTTTTTATGCCCAAAATAAAGGAGAGACCAGGCTAAAACGATAATTTATTTAAGTGGAGGTGGAAGTCGTGCGCACAAAGATCACACTGGCATGCACAGAATGCAAACAGCGCAATTACAACATGACCAAGGATAAGAAAACTCATCCGGACAGAATGGAAACCAAGAAGTACTGCAGATTCTGCAAGAGACATACGATGCATAAGGAAACCAAGTAATATCCTTCAGGATATTGCCCCGTAGTAAAGGATGTGTGACTATGGCAGAAAATGTTGCAGCGAAGACTCAGGACAAGGCCGAGAAGAAGTCTGAAAAGAAGCCCCGCAGAAAGAGCTACTGGAAAGGCTTGAAGGCTGAGTTCAAAAAAATAGTCTGGCCGGATCGGGAAACAGTAACCAAGCAGACCATCGTTGTCCTGCTTGTGTCTCTGGCTCTTGGAATCATTATCGGCGTGATGGACATGATTTTCAAATTTGGTATTAATCTGATCATTTAATAAGGGCAAAGGTGAAGATATGTCAGAAGCAAACTGGTATGTAGTCCATACCTACTCAGGCTATGAAAACAAAGTTAAGGTTGACCTTGAGAAGACCATCGAAAACCGGAACCTGCAGGATCAGATCCTGGAAGTATCCGTACCCATGCTTGCGGTGACCGAGTTAAAGAACGGTCTGGAGAAGCAGGCGGATAAGAAGATGTTCCCGGGCTACGTGCTGGTGAAAATGGTGATGAACCAGGACACCTGGTACGTGGTGCGTAATACCAGAGGTGTGACCGGGTTCGTGGGACCGGGTTCGGAGCCCACTCCTTTAAGCGAGGAAGAGATGCTGAACCTTGGTTTCCAGGAGCAGAGTGAACCGGATCTGGTGGTTGACTTTGAGGTGGGCGATATGATTACTGTTATCGCCGGTGCATGGAAAGACACGGTTGGAGCGATCCGCTCCATCAACGAGGCAAAGAAATCCATCACGATCAACGTTGAGATGTTCGGCCGGGAAACTCCTGTCGAACTGAACTTCAACGAAGTAAAGAAGATGTAGCAGGAAATCGGCTTTTATTCCGGAAGCAGATTCCAATAAAAGCTGGTGGGAGGGAAAATCCCCGACAATACCACATGATTTAGGAGGTGCCTAAAATGGCAAAGAAAGTAACTGGTTATATCAAATTACAGATTCCTGCTGGTAAGGCAACACCAGCACCGCCAGTAGGTCCTGCTCTGGGACAGCATGGCGTTAACATTGTTCAGTTTACAAAGGAATTCAATGCAAGAACTGCAGATCAGGGCGATCTGATCATTCCTGTTGTAATTACCGTATATGCTGACAGAAGCTTCAGCTTCATCACCAAGACTCCGCCGGCTGCCGTTCTGTTAAAGAAGGCCTGCAAGCTGAAATCCGGCTCTGCAGTACCCAACAAGACCAAGGTAGCTACCATCAGCAAGGCTGAGCTGCAGAAGATCGCAGAGTTAAAGATGCCTGACTTAAATGCCGCATCCGTTGAGGCTGCTATGAGCATGATCGCAGGTACTGCGAGAAGCATGGGCATCACTGTAGTTGACTAATACAGGAAGAGTTTTTTCGATTTCTGTCAGCGCGCCTGATGATGAATTGAAGAAACGTGGGAGGGACAATCCCCGACATTACCACTAGGAGGTTTATTTAGAATGAAAAGAGGAAAAAGATACGCAGAGGCAGCTAAGACTGTAGACCGCTCTGTTTTATATGATACCGCAGACGCGATTGCATTAGTAAAGAAGAATGCTTCTGCAAAGTTTGATGAAACTGTTGAAGTGCATATCAGAACCGGATGTGACGGACGTCACGCTGAGCAGCAGATCCGCGGTGCGGTAGTTCTGCCTCACGGAACCGGTAAGACTGTTCGAATCCTTGTATTTGCAAAGGGACCGAAGGCTGATGAGGCTGAGGCTGCAGGTGCAGATTTCGTAGGTGCTGAGGAGCTGATCCCGAAGATTCAGAACGAGGGATGGCTGGACTTCGACGTAGTGGTTGCTACTCCGGATATGATGGGCGTAGTAGGTCGTCTGGGCCGTATCTTAGGACCCAAGGGCTTAATGCCGAACCCCAAGGCCGGAACCGTTACCATGGATGTAACCAAGGCAATCAATGACATCAAAGCTGGTAAGATCGAGTACAGACTTGATAAGAATAACATTGTGCATGTTCCGGTTGGCAAAGCTTCCTTCAGCGAGGAGCAGTTAGCGGACAACTTCCAGACGCTTATTGATGCAATCATTAAAGCTAAGCCCAGCACCGTTAAGGGCGCTTACTTAAAGAGCGTAACCATGACTTCTACCATGGGACCTGGTGTGAAGCTGAACGTTGCAAAGCTGGTTAACTAGTACGTATTTGGGAGCCGGGGAAATGCTGCCAGGGTCTGAGTCTCAGGGGATTCGGACAGCAGCATTTTCCGGCGGACTGGTTATCTGGTGAGCATTTTATGGTTGACACCCGATAGATATTGTGATATATTATGTTATTGTTGACTGCCGAAGACAGCAGGTGCCGTAAGGCATAAGTTGAAAACGCCTGCCGAGGAATCTACAAAGCTCAAAAGAGAATTTTGTATGGCCTCTCTGTCTGCGGACAGGGAGGCTTTTCTCATTACAGGAAATTTTGCTTTCTGTAAGGAGAACAGGTCTTTGATCAGTCTCCACTAAAATAAAACAGGAGGTAAAAAACATGGCAAAGGTTGAATTAAAGCAGCCAATCGTTGACGAGATCGCTGCATTATTTGACGGCGCAGCTTCTGCGGTAATCGTTGACTACCGTGGTTTAACTGTTGAGCAGGATACCATTCTGAGAAAGCAGTTAAGAGAAGCAGGTGTAACCTACAAGGTATACAAGAACACCCTGATCAAGCGTGCCGCTGAGGGAACTGCTTACGCAGCCCTGGAGCCAGATCTGGAAGGTCCTACCGGCTTAGCTGTATCCAAGACAGACGCTACCGCTCCTGCAAGAATCATGGCTAAGTTCGCCAAGACTGCAGAGGCTCTGGAGTTAAAGGCTGGTGTGGTAGAGGGAACCTACTACGATAAGAACGGCATCCAGACCATCGCAACCATTCCGTCCAGAGAAGAACTGCTGGGCCGACTGCTGGGAAGCATGCAGTCTCCGGTTGCAAACTTCGCTCGTGTGCTTAATCAGATTGCTGAGAAGAGCGCTGAGGCGTAATCCGATTTCAGGAAACTGTACTGCAGAGAGCTGTCTGCAGGAAACGATATGCCGCCGGAAGGCGGTGTCACCAAAATATGAAATTTCAAACAGGAGGAAATAAAAATGGCAAAGTTAACTACCGCTGAGTTTATCGAAGCTATCAAGGAATTATCCGTATTAGAGTTAAACGAGTTAGTAAAGGCATGTGAGGAAGAGTTCGGCGTATCTGCAGCAGCAGGCGTTGTTGTAGCAGCAGCAGGCGGCGCTGGCGAGGCAGCTGAGGAGAAGACCGAGTTCGACGTAGAGCTGACCGAGGTTGGCCCGAACAAGGTTAAGGTTATCAAGGTTGTTCGTGAAGTAACCGGCTTAGGCTTAAAGGAAGCTAAGGACGTTGTAGACGGCGCTCCGAAGGTAGTTAAGGCTGGCGCTTCCAAGGAAGAGGCTGAGGATATCAAGACCAAGTTAGAGGCTGAGGGAGCTAAGGTTACCCTGAAGTAATTTAATGAAGTCAAATGAAAATACCGCGAAATCCTGAATGGGAAATCGCGGTATTTTTTTTGAGAGAGCAGTGAAAAACTTTTCGGCTTCCTTGTGTTGGGACTTCTCCTGCGGCTTAATTCTCCGCCGCACCAGCCCTCTTTCTCCACTCTTTCTCAAATTCTTCCTCGAAAATCTTCTCATCCTCACTGCCTTCCTTTGGAATGGAGATCATCTTTCCTGTCCAGGAGGAGAGGTAAACCGCGTTTGACAAAAGAAGACTCTTTCTTCCTTCCTCACCTGGGGCGATCAGGGGAGCTCCTTCCTGCACCGCTGCGGCGAAATTGTCCAGGATTTCCAGGTAAGGCTGCTGGTTTGTCTCCAGAGGAATGGTCTCCCAGGTGCTTTTTGGTTTTACGAAGGCATCTTCCGCATGCAGGCGGTATTCCAGTTCCGGTTTATCCAGGCAGCATACCTTTAATTCTCCATTTTCATAGATGATAAGACCGTTATCCAGGGAGATTTCCAGGCGGTTTACGCCGGGAGCCTCGCCGGTGGAAGCCGTGAAGACGCCGGAAGCGCCGTTATCCCACTCCATATAGGCAGTTACTTCGTCCTCTACTTCGATGGGGTGGTATTTTCCGTTATGGCAGAAACCCTGGACGCGGGAGGGAACTCCGCAGATCCACTGGAGAAGATCCAGATTGTGTGGGCATTGATTTAAGAGCGTTCCGCCGCCGTCCAAAAGCCAGGTGCCCCGCCAGGATACTTCCTGATAGTAGAGATTAGGCCGGTACCAGTCTGTGACGGTCCAGCTTACGCGTTTCAGGCTGCCGTATTTTCCGCTTTGTACCAGTTCGCGGATTTTCTTATAGACAGGAAAGGTCCGCTGCTGGAAGATGAATGCGTATGTAAGCTCTGCAGGGCAAAATTCCTCTGCGCTGCGGGCCTGGCGGCTGCTGATGCCTGCCGGCTTGTCGCAGAGAACATGAAGGCCGCGCTTCATGGCAGCCAGAGTCTGTTCTTCATGAAGACGATGGGGGGTGACGATAATTACGGCATCCAGTGAAAGCCGGCCTTCATCCAGTGCCTGAAAAAGTGCATCTGCAGATGGAAAGACCGGAAGATCATCCGGAAGCGTAAGATTCATTACTTTCAGCCGTTCCGGGCGCACACGGGTCACGGCTGCCAGTTCCATTGCCGGCACCTGTCCATTCAGCAGAAATGCTGCGTATTTGCTTCCCATGGTCCCCATTCCGATGACTGCTGTTTTTAATGGTTTCATCATTGTATCCCTCCTGTATTTTTCCATGGTCTGGGAGCGGATGCGGCTGAACTCCACCCGTCTGCGCCCAGCTGGTTCATTAATGTTCCTATATAAGCGTCTTCCAGCGCTTCTTTCATGGGATAAATCTCTTTGCCTGTATCGATATAGTTTTTCATTCCCAGAAGCAGCCTTGCGATGGCAGTTTCATCTTCTGTGAGCCCGCAGACACCGAAAACCGGAGAATAAAGTACCTGCCCCTGAAACGTGATAGAGAGAACTTCATGGGAGACAGGATCGCGCCGGATCTGGAGTTTTTCCCGGCGGGGCAGATTCTGCTCATCCAGCCAGCAGACGGTGTCATTTAAGATTTCGCCGCGGGTCCCCCGGATGATCACAGAGGGATTTCGGATGGGACTGCGGTACTGGTCGGACAGAAAATCGTAAAAGGCCGTCTTTCCGTTTTCGTATTCCAGAATGGCGTGGCGCTCATCTTTCTGGGAGACGGTTCCTTCTGTCAGAATTTCATACCGGGTCCGTGTATCGGTCACTGGAAAAGAAAAGGTTTTTCCTGTCAGCCGGACTTCATCCAGGCCGGTTCCCAGAAGGCGGCGGATGATGCTGGCTGCATGGTAGTCATGCATGGCAGAAAGATGGACCGATACCGGCTCACCCAGGAGACCGGACTGAAGGATGTGGATCCTGGCTTCCCAGCTGGGATAGAGCCAATACTGCTCGGCGGTCTGCATCCGGCAGGCAGCGTCTTTTGAGCAGATCAGTTCCCAGAGATGTACCATCTGTGAATAATCCAGGGCCGCAGGCGTCTCGGAAAGAACCGGATAACCGTATTCCATCCAGCGGATCACCGTGTCGGTCATGTTTCCCTTGCTTACAGCGGACACAACAAAGTCCGGTTGGGCGGCAAAAACATCTTCTTCGCAGGTGGATACGGGAACCTTCAGCTCCCTGCGCAGACGGGCCGCTTTTTCTTCTGTGCGGCATAAAAGCATGCACAGCTCAAACTGCTCCGGAAGCTTTTGAGCGATTCGCCCATAGAAGGCGGCGCGCCAGCCGGAGCCGATTACAGCATAACGAATGGGTTTCATAGGCAATCCTCCTGATGCAGCGGAGACTTTTGGAAATTTTTCAGTCATCCGCGATAACGGTTCAGACAGGCAAAGATTTCCTGGCGGCGGGGCATGGCAAGTCCCATGGACGGGTAGGAGGCGCTGTCAATGGACGGCAGCCCTTTTTTGCTGATCTGATCCCACAGAATATCTACAATCTGACGGACCGTACACCGGGAAAACAGGTCCTGGGCCACGCAGCAGCGGACCATCTGTGCCAGAGCGGCGGTTTGTTCGGTGTGGATAAGCTGTTCCACAAAACGCAGGTCTACTTCTTCCCGTCCTACCTGCAGCGTGTCCTTGTGGACCTTCGTCTTGATGCGTTCGCTGTGTCCGCGGCCCTCTTCCTTTGAAGAGTTTCCGCGCCGCGGCCGTCCGTCGGCTGTCCTGACGCTCTGGAACGAATCCTGGGAAAGGCTTTGGGAAGCGTTGGAGGAATTTTCCTGTGCTGCGGAAACTGCAGCTTTCAAGCCGGCCGGAAGGAGCTTTCTGTCCATAGAGGGAAGGTGAAATTCCGGCACATGGGCAGCGGGATCTCCTCCGAACCGGGCGCAGGCTTCACGGACTTTTTCTGTGATATCAAAGGGACGGTAGCAGTCCATCTGGATCACCGTGTCTGCAATGTAAAAATATGCACCGGAACTTCCGGCTACCATTACCGTGGAGATGCCTGCTTCCTGAAAAAGGCTTCCGGCCCGCTCGATAAAGGGGGTGATGGGCTCCTTGTCCCGGCTGATCACCTGCTGCATCAGCTCGTCCCGCACCATGAAATTCGTGGCGGAGGTGTCCTCATCGATCAGGAATACCCGGCTTCCCGACTCCCAGCCCTCGATTACAGCTGCCGCCTGAGAGGTGCTTCCGCTGGCATCCGGCGTGGAAAATCTCCGGGTGTCCTTTTTATTGGGAAGGTCATTGATAAACATGGAAATATCTACGTTGTTAATGCTGCGGCCGTCTTCGGCACGAAGCTTGAGGGCGGTGTCATCGGTGATCACATACTCCCGGCCGTCGCCTGCAATGTGATTGTAGACGCCCAGTTCCAGGGCCTTTAACAGAGTGGATTTTCCGTGGTATCCGCCGCCTACGATCAAGGTAATGCCGCGGCGGATGCCCATGCCGGTTAATTTGCCCTTGTGAGGCAGATCAAGGGTTACCTGCAGGCTTTCCGGTGAGCGGAAGGGAACACAGGATTTCATAGGGCGGCTGGAAATGCCGCTTTCTCTGGCCAGAACAGCGCCGTCTGCCACGAAGGATACCAGATTCAGACGGTTTAATTCCTGGCGGATAAAGTGCTGGTCTTCGGCCAGATCGGAAACGGCCTGGAGCCGTTTTTTATTCTGCGGACTGGCAAAAAGCACGTTCCGGACACAGCGGGGCAGGAAATCGAAAAGGATGCGGATCAGTTCACCGGAATTAATGGTCCTCCCAAAGGCAGGAAAACCGATCTGGAAGCGGATTGCGATGCCGTTTTTGCCGCATTCGCAGGCTGTGCGGGAGAGGATTTCCGGTCCCGGCGTACTGATGGCCATGAGCCCGCTTTTTCCGGAGCCTTTGGCTTTAAAGTTAAACTGAGCGATCTCACGGCCAAACTGCCGCACCAGATCGTCCTCAAATGCAGTCTTTTTCCAGGGCTGGTCAAAGAAGGCAGCCGGAAACCCGGCTTTTGCGTGAGAGACCTGGACGCTTACCTTGGAGGGAGCGGCGAAAGGATCTCCCTGGACATGGTCGATGGATAACGTATAATTCCCAAAGTCGTAAGCACCCTGGGCAGATTTATAGGCCGGATAGCTTTTTCGGTCGATGGACTCCAAAAGCCGGCGAAGGTCTTCCGATGATTTCATTGCGGTGTAAAGCTCCTTTCAAAAATCAGACAACAATCAGACGGCAGGATCAAAAGGGGCCGGCAAAGACGCTGTCAAAACAGCAGATCCGCAATAATGCCTGCCGCATCTTCGATGCAGCCATCGCAGCTGCGGATCACTTTTCCGGTTTCGATTCCCTTTAAATCCTTGCAGACCACGGTGCCGTGCATCTGCAGGAAGGTACTGAGGCAGGCTTTTGCATCTTTATAGGAGACTGCCTTGGAATCCGGTTTTTCCAGGCGGACGGTGCTGTTTTTCAGACCGGAGAGAAGGGCGGCGGCAGAAATGGCGCCGCAGGTACCCTCCATGCATCCCATTCCCAGGCCGAGCCCTTCTGCTGCCGCAAATACGGTTTCTTCCGGGGTATTTACCATATCACAGAAGGAACAGGCTACGGACTGGGCACAGTTATAGCCTTTTTTGTGATAGTCAAGGGCTTTCTTTATCCGGATTTCTTTTTCTTTATCATTCATAATTCGTGCACTCCTTATATTTCGGTAAGGGCCGGGGATTTCCTTAAAAAGAATGCCGGCCATTCCTTATCTTACCATATTTTCGGAGTGTTTTGTAGGTCTTTTGTGAAATGGGCCAAACAGGCGGCGCATGAGAAGGTGGATGCAAAACGCACCCAGACAGGATGACAGAAGATAGGCAATATGCCCCCATACATTCCCAAGAGACAGAGAGATCCGGGAAAAGACCGGCTGCTCTGATGGAAAGAAGCAGTTAATGTAAAACATATCGGCGTAGCTTTCCGGATAGACGGTAAGCTGAACGGCCGTGTTAATGCAGGTGGCAGCCAGACAGCAGAAAAAATAAAGAGGAAGACAGCGGGCAAATCCCGTTTCTCCAAAGTCTGAGAGTCCTCTCCGCCCGCAGTAGACGCCGATGAAGATCAGGAGAAAATGCCAGAAAAAACCATGGAGGGTTAAAGTCCAGTAAGGATAGAGGAAACCTTCCGGAAAGGCCAGGGCCATAAAGCCGCCCAAGAGGCCGAAATCCTGCAGAAAGGTGGCCAGAATGGGGGCTGCGGCGCCGGAACCTCCGGTGTTAAAAACGCCGTGTTTCCCGGAAGAAGTATGGGGCCTGGCCAGAAAGGGATAGGCAAGGCACAGATACATGGGAATGCTGCAGAGCTGGAAGGGAAAATACCACCAGTTGTAGCATCGGCCATTAACCACAAAATAAAGAAATCCCTGTTTGTAAAGCTCGAAAAAGGCCAGCAGAAGGCCGCAGGAAAAAAGAACATTTTCCGGACGCAGATTTTTTCTGCCTGCCAGGAACATCGCAGCCAAAACGGCACAGGCGATGCCGGCCAGAGAAAGCAGAAGATGAAATGCAGAGCCGGGAGCCTGCATTTCCATGGGCCAGGCAGTCTGACCGAACAGATAGGCGATCCGATCAATCATAAATTACCTCCGCATACAGGATTCGGCCCGCCGGCGGATCAGATCCTTCCGGTGGCCGAGAGAAAATAAATCAAAAAAAGAATCAGGGAAACGGCGATAAAAATGGTGCCGGCCGCCCTGGTTAAAATCCGGCTGATAAATCCGTAGGAACTGCACAAATCAAAGCAAAGCCCCCATTTCAGCGGGTAGAGAAGGCGTACTTTCTTTCGATTTAAAAGATCCGCCGCGATGTGGGACAGCATCCCTACGGAAAATCCGGGCATCAGCGCCGGATACATGTAAAATACCACTCCGCTTAAAAGCAGCCAGCAGGGAATGGAATGCATAAAGGATCGGTGGGGTCGGCTTTTTCCAAAGGTACAGACGGCCAGCAGGATGAGAAAGCCGGAGAAGAGCCGAAACCAGCTGCTCTCCCGGCTGAAATGTCTCAATATGCCCAGATGGAAGCGGAATTCCAGGAAGCATACCGCCGCCGCTGCCAGCACCGTAAGGGCGCTGATCTGGTTCAGTTTTTCGTGAGAATTGGATGTGCTTACGTCCACATCGCAGATTACGGAGCCCACGGCTGCTGCCGCCGTGCTGACCACCCACTCTCTGGGGGAGGCGGGATGGAGAAGGCATACGGCTGCCGCCGTGCCGATTGCAAGATGCGTTTTTCCAGTCATAAGATAAGTCCTCTCGTCTGTCATTTTTCAGGTTCCCCCATTTTAACACATTTTCTGCATAAAATCCACCGCTGTACAGACCGTCTGAAGCCGGGCTGCCCATAAAAGAATTTCTTTATGCCCATAACTGCCGTGCCAGGGATGTGGTCCGGAGACTTGGCTTTGATTTAACCTGGGAGGAATCCCATGGCGGTCATTTGTGGGAATGCTGGGATGAGATGGTTCAGAGGGTTCTGGCGTGGCTGCCATTGAAGGAGAGGAAAACCGATCAGGAAAACAGGGATTAAAGCACTTTCCGTATTGGATTGGCGCCGGAAAAGGGAAGGGCTGATTTTATCAGACATTCCTTAGAGCATGCCGAAAAAACTTGGCCGTTCCTCTTGATTATTTCAGGAAATACTATATAATGAATAGGGCTGGAAGTAAATTTATAAACACAGGATGCATAAATTTGCATTCTGAGAGGAGGAGAACATTATGAAGAAAAGATTTTTAACGGCAGCGGCAGCAGCCCTGTGTGCAGTTTCTCTGGCAGCATGCGGCGGGTCTTCTACGGCGACCACTGCAGCGGAGACGCAGACTTCCGAAGCAGCAGATACCACAGCAGCAGAGGCGGATGCCGCCGAAGAAGAGACTGCAGCGGAAGCAGAAGAAACCGAAGAAGGCGGTACGCTGATTATGGCTACCAATGCGGAATTCCCGCCTTACGAGTACCATGACAGCAGTCAGACCGGCCCTGACGGCAGCGATATCGTGGGAATTGACGCAGAGATTGCCGGCGCCATTGCAGAGAAGCTGGGCAAAGATCTGGTTATCGAGGATATTGCCTTTGATTCCCTGATTCCGGAGCTGCAGTCCGGCAAGGCAGATTTTGTAGCTGCCGGCATGACTGTGACAGAGGACCGTCTGGTTAACGTAGATTTCTCTGATACCTACGCAACCGCTGTGCAGTCCATTATCGTAACCAGTGACAGCGAAATTGCAGGCCCGGATGATCTGGCGGGAAAGAAGATCGGCGTACAGCAGGGAACTACCGGCGATCTTTACGCTACCGATGATTTCGGTGATGAAAACATTGACCGCTATCCCAAGGGCGTGGATGCTGTTCAGGCTCTGGTACAGGGAAAAGTGGATGCAGTGATCATTGATAATGAACCGGCAAAGGTATTTGTAGGCGATAACGAAGGCTTAAAACTTCTGGATACTGCATATGCAGAAGAGGAATATGCCATCGCAGTAAAGAAGGGAAATACGGAACTGCTGGAGCAGATCAATACTGTTATCCAGGAATTAAAGGATTCCGGTGAGATGGATTCGATCATCGGAAAGTACATCACCGCTGAATAATCCGCCGAGGCGGATGAGCTGCTGCCGCAAGGGAAATTATCTTTCGGATTTCCATATTGCGGCAGCGTCTTTTACAGGACAGGATAGCAGAAAGCTTTGCGGATGCAGGAGGCAGAGCGGCATAACAGGCGCCTGTTCTGTAAAAAACGCTGCCCTGCAGCGGCGGGAATGGATAAGGAAAGGCAGGAACGGGTACATATGAGAGAAGCGATTTATAATAATTTTATCAAAGATGAGCGCTGGCGTTACCTTACCGATGGACTGCAGGTTACTCTGGAGGTGACCTTCTTTTCGGTTCTGATTGGAATTGTCATTGGTTTTCTGGTTGCGGTAGTCCGCTCTACGTATGATAAGACGGGAAAGCTTAAACTGCTGAATGCCATATGTAAGGTATATCTGACGGTCATCCGCGGTACGCCTGTACTGGTGCAGCTTATGATTATTTATTTTGTAGTCTTTGGCTCGGTGAATATCAGCAAAGTAATCGTGGCGGTGATTTCCTTCGGAATTAATTCCGGCGCATACGTGGCTGAGATTTTCCGAAGCGGCATCATGTCCATCGACCAGGGACAGTTTGAGGCGGGACGAAGCCTGGGATTTAATTATGTGCAGACCATGTGGTATATTATCATGCCCCAGGCATTGAAAAATGTGCTCCCGGCACTTGGAAATGAATTTATCTCCCTGCTTAAGGAAACATCCGTAGGAAGTTATATTGCCCTTCAGGATCTGACGAAGGGCGGAGATATCATCCGAAGCAGGACGTATGATGCATTTACGCCGCTGATTGCCGTGGCGCTGATTTATCTGGCGCTGGTGATGCTGTTCAGCTGGCTGATTCAGTTACTGGAGAGGAGGCTTCGCCAAAGTGAGCGTTAATACATTAGAACCCCTGATTCGGGTGGAGAACCTGGGAAAGCATTTTGGAGATATAAAGGTCCTGGAAGGGATCAATGTGGATATCTACAAGGGCGATGTGGTATTTGTGGTGGGACCTTCCGGTTCCGGAAAGAGTACGTTTTTGCGCTGCTTAAACCGGCTGGAGGAGCCTACGGAAGGGCATATTTATTTTGAAGGAACCGATATTACGGGACCGAAAGTAGATATTGATAAACATCGTCAGAAAATGGGCATGGTATTTCAGCAGTTTAATCTGTTCCCTCATATGGATATTATGAAGAATCTGACACTGGCGCCCATGAAGCTGCAGAATAAAAGTCAGCAGGAAGCAGAAGCGCAGGCTATGGAGCTTTTGGAGCGAGTAGGACTGGCAGACCGGGCACATGCCTATCCCAGCCAGCTTTCCGGAGGGCAGAAGCAGCGTATCGCCATCGTCCGTGCGCTGGCCATGAAGCCGGATGTAATGCTTTTTGACGAGCCCACATCGGCGCTGGATCCGGAGATGGTAGGCGAAGTGCTGAATGTTATGGGGGAGCTTGCAAAAGAGCATATGACCATGGTGGTAGTAACCCATGAGATGGGATTTGCCAGAGAGGTAGCTACCCGGGTGATGTTTATGGACGGCGGCAATTTTGTGGAAGAAGCCGGGCCGGAAGAGTTCTTCGGAAATCCGAAGAATGAGAGACTGAAAGCATTCTTAAGCAAAGTCTTATAATAAAACTTTACGACAAATCGGGCCGCTAAAAGGCCGCCGGAAACGGCAGTCTTTTGGCGGCTTAATTTTGTGATATTGAGACCCTGGTATCGTATAAAGTATGGTATAATTTAAAAACGGGGAGGGATAAGATGGCGTATTTTCCGCTGTTTGTGGATTTGAATGGAAAGAAATGCCTGATTGTAGGCGGAGGAAAAGTGGCGTACCGGAAGGCACGGGCCATGGCGGATTACGGGGTGAAGGTGACGGTAATCGCTGCCCGGGCCTGCGGGGAAATGAAAGAATTTGGAGAGGAGGAGGGGACTCTTCTTCTCAGAAAAGCGGTGCCTCAGGATGCGGAAGGGGCGGATCTGGTGATCTGCGCTTCTGATGATCACAAGCTTCATCAGGAGATCTATGCCTTCTGCCGGGAGAGAAAGATTCCCATCAATACGGCCGATGACAAAGAACTCTGTACCTTTTATTTCCCGGCGCTGGTGCGCCGGAAGGATGTGGTGCTGGGAATTTCCACCGGCGGACAAAGCCCGGCGGCGGCAGGTTATCTGCGGCGGCAGGCAGAGGAGATGATTCCGTCCTTTTTCGGTGACCTGACGGAAGCTCTGGGGCGTCTCAGGCCTTATGTGATGGAGCAGGTGAAAACCCAAAAGGAGAGGGAGAGGGTCTTTCGGCAGCTTCTTTGGCGGGGAATCAATGAAGAGGGGATACTGACACGGGAAATGGCCGAGGAAGTGATACAGGAATCTGCCTTGCAGGAGACTGTACTGCAGGAACCTGCCAAATAGGAGCCGGCATCCCGGGAAAAAATCACCAGGAAAGGAAATACAGATAAAGAATGAAAAAGACAATTCGGCTTGGGACAAGGGAGAGCCAGCTGGCGCTGGCACAGACCAAACTGGCGGCGCAGGCCCTGAAGGAGGCATTTCCGGAAATTGAGACAGAGATCTGCGGCCGGCGGACCTTAGGCGACCGGATCCTGGACCGGCCTCTTCTTTCCTTTGGAGGGAAAGGCGTATTCGTTACGGAATTTGAGGAGGCACTTAAGGAAGATAAGATTGATTTTGCTGTACACAGTGCCAAGGATCTGCCTGCCAGGCTGGCAGAGGGGATGGAGATCGTGGCAGTGCTTCCGGCAGAGGATCCCAGAGATGTTCTGGTGACAAGGAAAGAAGAGGAAGGTGCTGCAGGCATCCGCATCGGCACATCCAGCCTCCGCCGTTCCCTTCAGATGGAGAGGCTGGGAGAAAGACTCTGGCCGGGAAGGAGCGTGGTCTGTGAGAACCTGCGGGGAAATGTGCTGACCAGACTGGACCGGCTGGAGAACGGGGATTTTGACGGGATCATACTGGCAGCGGCCGGACTGAAACGGCTGGATATCCAGAAGATCCGTCCGGACCGATATTCATTTCATTATTTTTCGGAAGAAGAGATGATTCCGGCCGGCGGACAGGGAATCCTGGCCATAGAAGGGCGGATCGGGAATCCGGTTAATGAACTGGCGCAGGCCGTGTGCCATAAGGAGACCTGGATCCGATTTCTGGCGGAACGCCGGGTTCTGGAAGCCCTGGAGGCAGGCTGCCATGAGCCGGTGGGAGTACACTGCAGACTGGAACTGGAAGATGAATGGCTGTGAAGGCAGCAGACCGGCTGGCAGGCATCCTTTCCGGGAAGGGGTTTGTGTGGCTGGTGGGGGCCGGGCCCGGGGATCCGGGACTGATCACCGTAAAAGGAGCAGAACTTCTCAGAAACTGCGACTGCATTGTCTATGACCATCTGGTAGAAACAAGCCTTCTGCATTACAGAAAGGAAGGCTGTGAACTGCTGTTTGTAGGGAAAGAGAAAGGGCGCCATTCCATGGTTCAGGAACAGATCAATGAACTTTTGATCCGGAAGGCGCAGGAAGGAAAGCAGATTGTCCGGTTAAAGGGCGGTGATCCTTTTGTATTTGGCCGCGGCGGTGAGGAAGCGGCAGCATTAAACCGTGCCGGGATTCCCTGGCAGGTGGTACCGGGAGTTACATCGGCCACAGCTGCCCTGGCATCGGCGGGGATTCCCATAACCCACAGAGGGGTCAGCCGCAGTTTTCATGTGATCACGGGACATACCAGACAGGACGGCGGGCTGCCGGAAGACTTTTACCATCTGGGGCAGTGCGGCGGAAGCCTTGTATTTCTTATGGGACTCAGCCATCTGGAGGAGATCGCCCGTGGGCTTCTCAAACAGGAAATGAGCCCGGATATGCCGGCTGCCGTAATTGAGCGGGGGACACTTCCCGGCCAGCGGATGGTTCGGGCCAGCCTTGGAACAATTGCGGAAGAGACCAGAAAGGCGGGGCTGAAACCGCCGGCGGTGATTCTGGTGGGTGAGACCGCCGGGATTGATCTTGGAGCAGGGAACAGAGGACCTTTAGAAGGGACCCGGGTGGGGATCGTTGGAACAGAACATCTGGTAAACCGCCTGAGACCGGTTCTGGAAGAATTGGGAGCAGGAACTTCGGTACTCTGCTCCATGGAAGTTGTTCCCATAAACAGCAGGGAGCGGGAAGAAAGCTGCTGCCATCTGCAGGAATACAGCTGGCTGGTATTTACCAGTGCCAATGGTGTGCGGCTGTATCTGGACGGTCTTTTGGGCCTCCCTGACGGAGAGAAGATGCTTGATCTGCGAAGCCTGGCCCATATGAAGATTGCAGCTGTGGGAGAAGGGACAGCAAAAGAACTGAAACGGTATGGTCTGTACTGCGACTATATTCCGAAGCGGTTTTATACCAGGGATCTGGCCCAGGGACTTGCCGGTATCCTGAAACCGGAGGACCGGGTGCTGATCCCGCGGGCCATTAAGGGCTCCCAGGAACTGGGAGAGATCTTTGCAAAGGCCGGCGTTTCCTTCCGGGATCTGCCTATCTACGATGTGAGAGGACATTTCAATCCAGATATTCAGGACAGGCCGGATGTGGCAGTCTTTGCCAGTGCTTCCGGTGTACATGCTTTTATGGAAGGCGGAGGAAAGGAAATCCTTGCGGATGTGCCGGCAGTCTGCATCGGGGAAGTCTGTGGGGCTGCCCTTAAAGCCCACGGCATCCAGGCCGCAGAAGTGGCCGGTGAAGCTTCGGCAGAGGGGCTTGCGGAGGCGGTAGTTCGATGGAAGACAGGGAAAATCCCGGTAAAATAAAAAAATTGAAAAATCATGTCACATTTTTCCCTCTGATACGATAATAATAAAAATACAGATAAAAGAACGTTTGCTTACGGGTCATGGTACGGGCGGAAATCCCGGGCGGAATCCGGGGGGAAAGGGCATGAATCAGGAATTAATCAGACAATTAAGCGTGATTACGGAGGAAGAACAGGAGATACTGGCGGGAAGAGGGATCGATAAGTCCCGGTATACAGAAGGAGAAGGACTGATCGTAGACAGCCGGAAAATGCTGGATGCGGGGAAACTGATTCAGATCCGGCCCCACACCCGCTTCGTCCGCTTCCCCAGGCACCGGCATAATTATATCGAAGTGATTTACATGTGCAGAGGTGAAACCAGCCATCTGATTGACGGGAGATCCATTGTACTGAAGGAAGGAGAACTCTTATTTCTGAATCAGAATGCACAGCAGGAAATCCTTCCGGCAGGAGAAAATGATGTAGCGGTGAATTTTATCATTCTTCCGGAATTTTTCGATGTGGCTTTTAAGATGCTGGGCGAAGGAGAAAATCTTCTTCGGGATTTTCTGGTAGGCTGTCTGTGTGAAAGCGGAAGATACGATAATTACCTGCATTTCCATGTGGCGGATGTGCTTCCTGTGCAGAATCTGGTGGAAAATATGATCTGGACGATTCTGAATGACCAGCCGGAGAAGCAGACCATCAATCAGACTACCATGGGGCTTTTGTTCATGCAGCTTACTTACTGCACGGAACGGCTGGAAACTGCCGGACAGTCTTTTGAACAGAATCTGGTGCTTCAGGTGCTGCGCTACATAGACGGCAATTACCGGGACGGACAGCTGAATACGCTGGCGGATATGCTGGGATTTGACGTATACTGGCTGTCCCGGATGATCAAGAAGCTGACCGGACGGAATTACAAGGATCTTCTGCAGATCAAGCGGTTAAATCAGGCGGCTTACCTTCTCTTAAATACCAGAGCATCAGTGGCGGATATCAGCGTTGCCGTAGGCTATGACAATACCAGCTATTTTCACCGGATCTTCCGCAGCTACTACGGCCTGTCTCCAAAAGAATACCGCAGAGCAAACCAGAAGGGCGGATGAGGGATCCATACAGAGGCCATTATTGCAAATAAGGACGCAAATTTAATATTTTTGCGTCCTTATTTTTTTGCACTTTTTCCGCTACAATAAAGGCAGATAAGAAAAGAACGCGCTGCAAATGCGGCGGGAAAGGAAGATAGGATGAAACCGTATTATCTGGCTGTGGATATCGGCGCATCCAGCGGCCGGCATGTGCTGGGCTGGATGGAGAATGGAAAACTCTGCATGGAAGAAATATACCGGTTCGAGAACGGTATGGAACTGAGAGACGGCGTGCTGTGCTGGGACGTGGAAGGACTTTTCAGTCAGATCCTGGAAGGGATGAAGCGGTGCCGGGAGGCGGGAAAGATTCCGGTGAGTATGGGAATCGACACCTGGGCTGTGGATTTTGTCCTTCTGGATAAAGAAGACCGGATTCTGGGAAAAACTGCAGGATACCGGGACCGGAGAACCGAAGGAATGGATGGGGCTGTGTACCGGATCATCCCGGAAGAAGAACTGTATGCCCGGACCGGCATCCAGAAACAGATTTTCAATACGATTTACCAGCTTATGGCAGTAAAGGAGAAGGAGCCGGAGATTCTGGAGCAGGCGGAATCCTTCCTGATGATTCCGGACTATTTCCATTTTCGTCTTACCGGGGTGAAAAAGCAGGAATACACCAATGCCACCACCACCCAGTTAGTCAGCGCCGGAAGCGGACAGTGGGATTATCCGCTGATCCGGAGGCTGGGGTATCCGGAAAAGCTTTTCGGTCCCCTTTCCATGCCGGGAACTGTGGTGGGAGAACTTTCACCGGAGATCCAAAGCCTGGTTGGTTTTTCCTGTCAGGTGGTGCTTCCGGCCACACACGATACCGGTTCGGCTGTGCTGGCCGTTCCCTCCAATGAAGAAGATGTGCTTTACATTAGCTCCGGCACCTGGTCCCTGATGGGAACGGAGCGGAAGAAAGCCGACTGCAGTCCGGCAAGCATGGCGGCAAATTTTACCAATGAGGGCGGATACGGTTTCCGCTTTCGTTATCTGAAAAATATTATGGGACTGTGGATGATCCAGTCTGTCCGCCGGGAGTTTGAACAGAAATATTCGTATCAGGAGATCTGTGACCGCGCTTCCAGGGAGACGATTCCTTCCGTGGTAGACTGCAATGATGGACGCTTCCTGGCTCCGGAAAGCATGATCCGGGAGGTAAAGGAAGCCTGCCGGGAAAGCGGACAGCCGGTGCCGGAGACGCCGTGGCAGATCAGCGCCGTGATTTATAACAGTCTGGCCCGGTGCTATGGAGAGACAGCAGAGGAGATTGAGAAACTGACCGGACGCCGGTATCCCTGCATTCATGTGGTAGGGGGAGGGGCCAATGCCGACTATCTGAATCAGCTGACTGCCGCTTATACCGGCCGCAAGGTTTATGCCGGTCCTTCGGAGGCCACAGCCATCGGAAACCTGACTGCCCAGATGCTGCAGGGCGGAGTATTTGCCGATGTGGGGGAGGCCAGGGACTGCATCTTCCGGTCTTTTGCGGTCCGCATCTTTGCGCCCCAGGAAAGAAAAGGATAAAAACCCAGAGAGGAGAAAAAATATGACAACAGTAAAAGAACGCTATGAGATCGCAAAAGAAGCATATGCAGCCATCGGCGTGGATACGGACAAGGCGCTTCAGGCTTTAAAGCAGATTCCCATTTCCATGCACTGCTGGCAGGGAGATGACGTAATCGGATTCGACGGAGGAGGCGCGTTGTCCGGGGGTATCCAGACTACGGGAAATTATCCGGGAAGGGCCAGAACGCCCCAGGAGCTGATGGCAGATATCGACAAAGCACTGAGCCTGATCCCGGGAAAGCACCGGCTGAATCTTCATGCCAGCTATGCCATTTTCCAGGATGGAGAACATGTGGACCGGGATAAGCTGGAGCCTGAGCATTTTGCCAAATGGGTGGAGTTTGCAAGAGAGAGGGGGCTGGGGCTGGACTTTAATCCTACCATGTTCTCCCACCCCAAGGCAGAAAATGCCACCCTTTCCAGTGAGGACCCGGCAATTCGGAAATTCTGGATCGACCACTGCATCGCCTGCCTGCGGATCGCCGAATATTTTTCCAGAGAGCTTAAGACTCACTGTACCGTGAACATCTGGATTCCCGATGGATTTAAGGACATTCCGGCAGACCGCAGAGCGCCCAGGGCCAGACTTAAGGATTCTCTGGATCAGATCCTGGCAGCCGGATTCGACCGGAAGCTGGTTTATGTAGCGGTAGAATCCAAGGTATTCGGCATCGGAATGGAAAGCTGCACGGTAGGTTCCCATGAATTTTATATGAATTACGCAGCGAAGAATGACATTCTCTGCCTGCTGGACAATGGCCACTACCATCCCACGGAACTGGTTTCCGATAAGATCTCTTCCATGCTTCTGTTTTACGATAAGCTGGCTCTCCATGTAACCAGAGGCGTGCGCTGGGACAGCGACCATGTGGTTCTCTACGATGACGAGACCAGGGAGATTGCAAAAGAGATCATCCGCGGCGGAGCGGACCGGGTGCTTTTAGCTCTGGACTTTTTCGATGCCAGCATTAACCGGATCAGCGCGTGGGTAACCGGCATGCGGAATATGCAGAAGGCCCTGTTAAATGCCCTGCTGATGCCTCAGGAGCGGTGGGCCGCCCTGCAGGAGGAGCGGAATTTTACCAGACTGATGGCGGAAACGGAGGATTTCAAGACGTATCCCATGGGTGCGGTGTGGGATTATTTCTGTGAGCAGAACGGCGTTCCGGCGGGAAATGGCTGGTTTGAACAGGTGATGGATTATGAAAAACAGGTGCTGTCGGGAAGAAGATAACCGGCCGGCCCTTTGGTATGGAGGAAAGCAAATGAAGGTATTAGAAGCAGAGTTTGTACAAGGTTTTATCCGCCTGTGTGATGACGGATTTCATCAGAACTGGCATGAGCGCAACGGCGGCAACTTAAGCTATCGGATTAAAGATGAAGAGATTCAGGCGGTGGAAGAAGCACTTCGGTATGACCGCCCCTGGCAGCCCATTGGAACTGCGGTTCCGAATCTGGCGGGAGAGTATTTCCTGGTGACGGGAAGCGGCAAGTATTTCCGGAATGTGATCCTGGATCCGGCGGCCAATATCTGCATTATCCAGTTAGATGAGAAGGGTGAGAATTTCCGCATTGTGTGGGGGCTGGAAAAGGGCGGACGGCCCACCAGCGAGCTGCCTTCCCATCTGATGAATCTGGAGGTAAAGAAGCTGGCCACAGACGGCCGGTACCGGGTGGTTTACCATGCCCATCCTACCAATATCATCGCCCTGACCTTTGTCCTTCCGCTGGATGACAAGGTGTTTACCAGAGAACTGTGGGAGATGGCCACAGAGTGCCCGGTGGTATTCCCGGACGGCGTAGGCGTAGTGGGTTGGATGGTTCCCGGCGGAAGAGATATTGCCGTGGCCACCAGTGAACTGATGAAGAAATACGATGTGGCCATCTGGGCTCATCACGGCATGTTCTGCTCCGGCGAGGATTTCGATCTGACCTTCGGACTGATGCATACGGTGGAAAAGTCGGCGGAGATCCTGGTGAAGGTCTTAAGCATCACACCCAATAAGCTGCAGACCATCACGCCCCAGAACTTCCGGGATCTGGCCGTGGACTTTAAGGTGACGCTGCCGGAGGAATTTCTGTACGAAAAGTCAAAAACCCCGTAGCAAGCTGTGGGGCATCAAATTTGCAATGAAGCCAAGCTGCGGGGTATTTGACCCTCGCGGCAGTCGCCAAATGGACATGCAGGCATGTCCGCTTGGTTCATTGCTCGCGGAAATAAAAGCGGCTGCGGAAGCCGAAATGAAAACGAAAAAAGAGGGAAACAGGCCCGGGAAATGCTCCCGGGCTTTTTTCTGTTGTAAAAATTCCGGATTCGTTATACCATAATGAAGAATAAATGAGGAATAAATGAGAAATGGAGGAAGAAAATGCCGGTTACCCATGTTGTCTTTATCTTTGTATTTTTGCCCTGCTGTCTGGCCGGGTATTATGGAATCGAGGCTGCGGCGCGGAAATGGAAGGGGATCGAAAGGCTCAGGCTTAAGGATATTTTTCTGTGCATGGCCAGCATCGGATTTTATGCCTGCGCAGGGATCCGGGATGCATTTTTCCTGATGGGATATGCGGCAGTGGTTTATCTGGCAGGCCGCCTGATTGCAGACCGTCAGGAGAGAGGGAGGCGGTTCTGGCTGACGGCTTCGGTTTTCTTGGTTCTGGCAGCTTTGTTTGTGTACAAATACGCAGGATTTGTGTACCGCGTCTTCACCGGAAGGGCTCTGGGAGTCAGTATAGGGGCGCCCCTGGGGATTTCTTTTATTACCTTTTCTGCCATCTCCTGCCTGGCGGACATATACCGGAAGGATGCACCGGCGGGCAGCTTCCTGGATGTGGCCCTGTACCTGACCTTTTTCCCCAAGGTAAGTTCCGGTCCTATTCAGCTGTGGAAGGATTTTAAGGGGCAGATTATACGGAAGGTTCCGGATTCGGAATGGGTCATAAGGAGTATAAACCGCATCATCATCGGCATGGCAAAGAAATTAATCCTGGCTGATACTTTCGGAAGCGTTGTGGCAGATATCCAGAGCAATGTCCCTTTTGGCATTGATGGGCCTACGGCCTGGGGCGGAGCTTTGCTGTATATGCTGCAGATTTATTATGATTTTGCGGGATATTCCGATATTGCCATCGGTCTGGCCGGCCTTTTCGGTATCCGTGTGGCAGATAATTTTAACTTTCCCTATCTTTCCAGGTCTATTACGGAATTCTGGAGAAGGTGGCATATATCCCTGGGAACCTGGTTTCGGGAATATGTCTATATTCCCCTGGGAGGAAACCGGAAAGGGACGGCAAAAACCCTCCGGAATCTGTTCCTTGTGTTTTTGCTTACAGGAATCTGGCACGGGGCCGGCTGGAATTACATTCTGTGGGGCGTTCTGAACGGCGTGTGCGTGGTGGCGGAGCGGTGCATCCGGGACAAAGCATGGTACAAGAAAACGCCCGGATGGTTAAAATGGGCGGTCACCATGTTCCTTGTTTATGTAAGCTGGATCCCATTCCGCCTCGGCAGTCTGGGAGAGATCCGGCAGTATGTTTCTGCCATGCTGGGAAGGGCTGCTTCGGCACAGATCGATCTTTCCTTTGCCTACTTCTTTGAATATAAGATCCTGGTGCTGATGGTTATTGCTGCGGCAGGGGCCACGGTACTTTCCTGGGGAAAATTAAAACATCTGGAAGAAAAGGCAGAGCAGACTCCGGTCCTGCTTGTGATCCAGGAGATCCTGATCCTGGTTCTGGGGGCAGTTGATGTGATGTGCATCGTTAATTCCACCTACAGCCCGTTTTTGTATTTTCAGTATTAAACGCTTAAGGAGAAACTGCAGATGAAAAAAATCAGAATGGCCATCATTGCCATGTTTGCCGCCGCCCTTCTGGCGCCGGTGATTGCCTTTAACTGGGAGGAAAATGTAGTCTCCCCCATTGACAACCGGGCGCTGATGAATAATCCTTTCGGGGAAAACTACGATTCCGAATCCGGCTCCTTGCTGTCGGATCTGTCTGCATATGTGGAGGACCGCATCGGTTTCCGGGATGAGATGATCCTTGGCTATACCGTGTTAAATGACCGGCTGTTCCACAAAATGGTTCACCCCACCTATGACTACGGGGAAGACGGATATGTGTTTTTTAAGACCGGCCGCAATGTCCGGTTCGGGGAATTTCATCAGGAATTCGCGCGGTTTATCAAAGAAGTCCAGGACTATTGTGAAGAAAGGGATGTTCCTTTCCTGTTTGTATTTAATCCGGCAAAGACGACTGTCCTTTCAGAAAAACTTCGAAAAGGCATTCACTATGATGCCGGCTGGGTTCAGGAGTTTTTGGCCTGTCTGGATGAACTGGGAGTAAATTACGTTGACAATACTCCGCTGATGGAAGAAAAGACGGCAGAGGGAGAAGCGGTATTTAACCAGGTGTACAATGCGGGACACTGGAACGATCTGGGGGCTTTTTACGGGTGCAATGCCATCCTGTCCCGGCTGCAGACGTTTTTTCCGGATCTTCATGTGAATACCATGGAGGATTACACAGTAACCCAGCGGCTGAATACTTCCCTTATGGTTTCTGAATTTCCCATCCATGAGTATGAGCCGGTTTTTGAACCTGTTGATCCGGTGGAAGAAGTGACGGATCAGTATGTGTCCGAAGTGGATATGGACAGCCAGTACCGGACCTTCCGATATCTTAAAAATCCCAGGCGGATGGCAGAGGGTGCGCCCAGGGTCCTTTCCTTTCAGGGGAGTTATATGAATGGGATGGGGTATAAGTTTCTGGAGAACAGCTTCGGAGAGTACATTATTGTCCATGCTTACCAGAATATTTTCAATCTGGATGATTACTTTAATATGTTTCAGCCGGATTGTGTGATTTTTGAAACAGCGGAATATACGCTGACTGACGATTATTATGATCTGGAGACGATGAAGGAAACGGACTTCTGACCGGCTTTTAAAGGGATGGAGGCGGCTGCCTCTGAGACCGCATTTGAGGAAACGCCTGAAGAGATTCTCTCAGTTTTAAAGTTCGGTCAGGTGATCGGGTATCGTCAGGGCAAAGGAAGAACGGCCAGATCACCATTGCCTGACTGGTATTTTCCTGTTATGATTGAGGCAGGAACAGGAAAGAAGCGGCTGTACCATATAAATTCAGCGCTGACGGTTTCATCGGAAAGGAGAAAGAATGACAAATACGATTTGGAAAGCAAGAAAGCGGAACTTTCTGGGGCTGCCGTGGACCTTTACGATTTACGGCTTTTCGGAAGACCGGCTGTACATAAAAACCGGCGTCTTGAATACCAGAGAGGATGAAGTGCGGCTGTACCGCATTACAGATATTGGTTTAACCCGAAGCCTCTGGCAGAGGATCATGGGAATGGGCAGTATCCAGATCTTCAGTTCCGATCAGTCTATGGGAGATTTTTGCCTTGTAAATGTAAAGAACAGCGAAGATGTGAAAGAGCAGCTGTCTCAACTGGTTGAGAAGGAACGGGAAGTAAAACGGGTATCATCCAGGGAATTTATCGGGATGGATGAAGATGCAGATGGAGATATGCTGGAATAAATCAAAGAAAGACAAAAGCCTGGGGCGGATCACACACCGCTTTCCCAGGCTTTTTTATACCAAATATTTTATACCAAAACCAGCGGCGCCAGTTTCACACAGGCAATGAGGATCGATCCGGAAGCCACAACCGCCTTCAGAACGCCCTGGTTGATTCGCACCGCATACTTGCTTCCCGCGTACACTCCGATCCCGTGAAAAATCAGAACCAGCGGAAGAAGGGCAAGAAGTGCGGCCGGTTCCGGTGTGGCGGAAAAATATCCGGCTATAGAGGGAATGGCAATAAAAATAGAATCAAAAAGGGCGATGCCCACGGCCGTGTGGGCCGGGAACCCCATGGTGGTAAGGAGCGGCATAACCAGCACCGGGCCGCCTGCCCCTGACGCGGCACAGACCGCGCCGGTTGCAAGGCCTAAGAGGACGTAGGAAATAATACGGCCGGTTCCCATTACAGGAAGAGAGGGAACTGTGCCGGTCTGTCCTCTGCCTGCGCTTTCCCCTTTCCGGGCTTTCACTTTTGCCATCTGCTCGCGGACCAGGATGGAAATGCCGGATAAAAGCACCACCAGATAAAGCAGAATCTTGATGATATCTTCCGGAATCAGGAGATTTAAGTTTACTCCAAAAACCGCGCCTGCCAGGCTGCCGGCAGAGAGGGCGGCGCCGGACTTTAAGTCCAGATTTCCGCTTCGGAAATAATTAAAGGAGCCCAGAATGCCGGAGATGAAAAAGGCGGCAAAACTTAATGCCAGAGCATCCACGGTCCCCATTCCCAGGAATCCGGTGTAAAACATAGGAAGGAGGAAACCGGCAATTCCGGTGAGACCGATGCAGATGCCCACCAGAAGATTTACTGCCAGGATCAGAAACGTCGTCATCGCAATGCCCGCCTTTCTGAAGAACCGGGGCAGAGGCCGGAGGAGAGTCCGGTCTGCAGGCTGACCTGGCGTTCCATGTATTTTCTGGCCTCAAAGAGGATTTTCTCCTGATCCAGCGTAAGGACCTGACGGTCTTTCATCAGGAGTTTTCCGCCTACAGCCATATCGGCGGTATCGGCGGCGGTGACGCACTCCAACAGCGTATTTACCGGATTTCCCGTGGGATACAGATGCGGCTGGTCCATGCGGACTGTGATAAAATCAGCAGGGGCGCCAGGCTTTATCATACCGCCTTCCGGAATGCCCATGATCGTATAGCCGTTTTGAGAAGCCATGGAAAGAATCCGGGCTGCGGGCATAATGGCCGGATCGGCGGTGGAAACACCCCATTTTACATTCATAACGGAGCGGAAGATTTTCATCTCATTCCAGAGGCTTAAGCCGCCGTGGGCTGCGCCGTCGGTGCCAAGCCCCACTGTCACGCCCCGGCTTAACAGTCCCGGCGTATCTGGTGCGCCCTTGCCGCAGTTGCTGAATGGACAGTGGCAGACGTTACTGCCCCTTTTGGCCAGCAGTTCTTCTTCCCTGGCAGAAAGCAGGAGGCTGTGGGCGCTTAAAAACCGGGGACTTAAGATTCCCTGGGAATCCAGATATTCTATGGGACGGCATTTAAAATGCTGGAGATAGTAGTTTACTTCATTGGGATATTCATTCATGTGTGCCTGCAGCATAGTATCCCTTTCTTCGGCGCGTTCTCCGGCCATTTTTATGAGCCGTGGAGAGCAGGAAAGCAGGGAGCGGAGAGAGTATGCCACTTTAAGGAGACCGCGGCCGTGAAAGGCATCATACAGCCGGTCCGTCTGGGCGATGGCTTCCTCTGCATTCTGTGCAATGGAGTCCGGCAGGCCGGGCTGGTCCATGGTGGAGGCAGAGAGAATGCCCCGCAGGCCGGATTCCAGATATACGGCCGCCGCCGCTTCCATGTGGTAGCTTCCTGCATCGATAAAAGCGCCGGTGCCGGAAAGGATCATTTCCAGGGCAGCCAGCTGGGCACTTAACGTCATCATTTCCGGCGTCAGCGTGCTTTCAAAGGGCAGCATGATGCGGGTCCAGATCATGGGAAGTTCATCCAGGATCCGGCCTTTCAGAAGCTGCTGTCCGGTGTGCATATGGCAGTCTGCCAGCGGGGGCATCAGAAGCTTCCCGGAACCCTTTATGAAGGTCTTCGGCTGACAGCCGCCCGGCATTTCATCGGGCTGAGAACCTGCCGGAAGTTCTGCATTTGGCTTTCCGTGGGGCCGGATGCTTTTGAAAACACCCTGTTCCACCGCCACATCCTGATGCAGGGCCACAGAGCCGTCGGGGAGCAGCAGGGAAACATCGGATATATATAAATCAGTCATGGATATTCTCCTCTCAGATCACATTGGTCAGGGAAAGAACAACCTGGGAGATAATGGCGGAGCCCAGGAAGGTTCCCGTCATCACAAAGACTCCCACAAGGATCATTTTCCATCCCTGTCTGGCGAAGGTTTTTACCTGGTCGCCGATGGACATGCCGGCGTAAGCGCCTACCATAGTAAGAGGAGCGGTGAAGTTGATCTTGCCGGTGGACTCAATGACAAATTCCCGCACCGGTGATGCCGGGCAGGCGGCCAGAAGGCCGATGATGGAGACGAAAGCCACAATAGGAAGTTTTACGGGAATCAGCTTGCTTGCCACAAGTCCCAGAAAAGCAATGATTAAAAGAACCGCCACACCGGGGAGCGATTCCAGGAAACCTACCTGAAAACCTACGAAATTTGCCAGGGCGATGCCCAGACCGGAAATTACAAATAAAACAGCCCATTCTATGTAACGCATTACGATTCCTCCAATACCTTTTCTTCTTTTGATTTCAGGGCAAAGGGCCGGATCTTCGGCTCCAGTACCTTATATAACCAGTTGCACAGCGGCAGGCCGATAAAGATGGTCATGTAAATGCCGTCGATTCCGGACAGGGTTTCGCTGGCGCTGGCCAGAGCGGCGATCTGTTCGGCCATCTCCGGGAAAATGGCAGTCAGGGATGCGGTGGCGCTGGCCATCATGATGCCAGCACCAGCTCCCGATGACATAGCCAGGGCGAATGGATGAAAGATTCCCAGAGCAGCGATTACGGAGACCATAAAACCGAAATAAATCGTACCGACCATTCCGCCAACTACGTATATGGAAAGGCTACCGCGGGTTTCCGGGGAATCGGGACCGTAAATGTCCGTGATCAGGGCCAGGTTGCTTTCACGGTTAATGGAGTGGGTGGCGCCTACCGCTTCCCGTTTAAGTCCCAAAAGGAGTGCCAGCGGCAGAGACAGGAAGATGGTTCCCAGGTTTCCGAATTCCTGAAGGATCAGGGCAGGACCTGCAGAAAGCACCGTTTCCAGGCTTGCGCCTGCGTTGATGCCCAGCTTGGCGATAAAGGGGCAGATGGCCACGATTACCAGCTTGGATGCTGCTTTGACCTGTTTGCTGCTGATGATTTTTGCAGCCTGGGGACCGGAAAGGACGCCCAGGATCAGGGAATAAAAGATGGGAAACAGGATGAACCTGCCTGCACCCAGGGGAATATTAATCTGACCGATGGAATCGGCAATGACAATGAAGACGAAGGCCAGCACATAAATCTTCCACTCGCTGCAAAACCGTTCGCCCGGTGATGAATACTGATACTGCTTTTCCATATCTTTCCTCCTAAACATTCGTATGCCGCTGCAGATGCCGGCCGGACCTGCCGGCCCGGTGTCTTTGGCGTCTGCCTGCGGAAATAAAATTCCGACCTGCATTGTAAATCAAATGGAATGAGAAAAAAAGGACAAATGGGACTTTTCAGAGAATTTTTTTCTGTATATAATGATGTTGGACTCGAAAAGTCTTTTGCCCCATGTGGTGCGGGAAGAAAAAAGGAATTGGGAAGGCGGAGGTGAGCAGAAATGACCATTCAGGAGCTTGTCAGGGAAGTCCCGGAACTGGAAGAGTACCTCCGGAATATGCCTGCCGGGCTGGAAAAACGATATACGATTCGTGTGTATCCTCCGGGAACCATTATTCATCAGAAGGATTTTAAGCTGGATTATTTCGGTATTGTGGCAAAGGGAGAACACCGGGTAATTAATGAATTCCAGAATGGGAACGTGTATATGATCGAGAAAAACGAACCCATTGATTTCGTGGGGGAAGTGACGATCCTGGCGGGGATGGAGCGGACCTCTGTGACCATAGAGACGCTGACAGAGACTACGGTTATTTATTTCAGGCGAAAAGATTTTGAGGACTGGATCGCCCAGGATATCCATTTCCTGCGGCTGGTGGCAGGGAAGGTAGCGCTGAAACTTTACCGTTCCTCTTATAACCGGGGAGCCCGGCTGTTTTATCCGCCGCAGTTTATTTTGCTGGATTACGTGCTGAAATACGCTGCGGCCCAGGGGATCGAGGGAAAAAAGCAGATCACGGTAAAAAAAACCAGGCAGGATCTTTACGAAGAATGCGGGGTTACGGTAAAGACGCTGAACCGTACCATAAAGCGCCTGGAGGAGGACGGCCTGGTGACCATGAGCCATGGAAAGATGACCATGAGCCTGGAGCAGTACCGCCTTGCCAGGAAAACGGTCCACCATTATGTGGAATATGACGGCCGGAAGTCATAAAAAATCACCAAAGGCCCCAGAGCGGCCAGATGAGAGGAATACAGGAACATGGAACAGAATATGGACAAAGAAAATATTTACAAAGAACTGAAAGAGCAGCTTGCCGGGACCGAGAAAGTGCTGGTGGGAATCGGCGGCGAGTGGAAGATCCCGGAAAATGCAGATCCAGTGCGGATTTCGGAAGTAAGGGAAGGGTATCAGCAGTTATATGAATTGATAAAAGAGAAAGATTACTTCATTGTGACTACGCTGACGGATGGTGAGATCTGGGAGACCCAGCTGAACCGGAACCGGATTGTGGCGCCCTGCGGAAACCGCCATCTTTATCAGTGCCGGAGCGCATGTGTAAAGGAAGTGTGGAAAGAGACAGAACTTTCGGAAAAGGTTTGTCCCCACTGCAAAGGGCCTCTTGTGGAAAACACCATCCAGGCGGAAAATTATGTGGAAGAAGGCTATCTTCCTATGTGGAAAACCTATCAGACATGGCTTTCTGCTACACTGAACCGGAAGCTTCTGGTGCTGGAACTGGGGGAAGGGTTCCGGACACCCACAGTGATACGCTGGCCCTTTGAAAAGACGGTATTTTTCAATCAGAAATCCCGGATGTTCCGGATCCATGAACATTTATACCAGGTCAGCCAGGAGATTGGAGAGCGGGCGACTCCGGTGGCAGCGAATTCTCTGTCATTTATCAAAGGAAAATTTTAGGAAAGAACGCATTGTGCGGCTGTAAAAGCTGTGTTAAAATATTTTCGTAATGATGCCGTGCAGGGGATTTCAGGGCATCAGTGAAAAGCAGGCTCTTTGCCGGAAAAGAAGAATCGGCCGGTCAGGGGCAGAAACGGAAAACTTGCACGAAAAGGACGGGACGAGATGATCGGAATTATTGACTATGATGCAGGAAATATAAAGAGTGTGGAGAAGGCCCTTCTGTTCCTGGGACAGGAAGCGGTGGTCACCAGGGATCCCCGGATTCTGCTTGAGGCGGACAAGGTGATTCTGCCGGGGGTAGGTGCTTTCGGAGATGCCATGGGACGGCTCAGGCAGTACGGTCTGGAAGAGGTAATCGGCCGGATCGTTGAAAAGGGAACGCCTTTTCTGGGAATCTGTCTGGGACTCCAGCTGCTTTTTGAAAGCAGTGAGGAGAGTCCGGGAGTAAAGGGCCTGGGAATTCTTCCGGGAAAGATTCTGCGGATTCCGGATGGTGCCGGTCTTAAGATTCCGCATATGGGCTGGAATTCCCTGCACATTACAGAGGGGGCCAGGCTCTTTCAGGGAATCCCCCAGGATTCTTACGTGTATTTTGTACATTCCTATTATCTGAAGGCGGAGGATGAGGCCATTGTTGCGGCATCCACTGAGTACGGCGTTCCCATTCATGCTTCCGTAGAACGAAAGAATGTATTCGCCTGCCAGTTCCATCCGGAAAAAAGCGGCGATGTGGGACTTCGGATCCTTGAGAATTTTATTCAGTTATCTTAGGAGGCATTATGTTTACCAAACGAATCATACCTTGTCTGGATGTAAATAACGGCCGTGTGGTGAAAGGCGTAAATTTTGTAAACCTTAAAGACGCGGGAGATCCGGTGGAAGTCGGTTCGGCCTATGACAAGGCAGGAGCCGATGAACTGGTTTTCCTGGATATTACCGCTACTTCCGACGGCAGGAATACGGCGGTGGAGTTAGTGCGGAGGGTGGCTGAGAAGATCTTCATCCCCTTTACCGTAGGCGGCGGTATCCGCACCGTGGAGGATTTCCGCATGCTTCTGCGGGAGGGTGCAGATAAGATTTCCATTAATTCTTCGGCCATTAATACACCGGAACTGATCTCTCAGGCGGCGGACAAATTCGGCAGCCAGTGCGTAGTGGTGGCCATCGATGCCAAACGGAGGGAAGACGGCTCTGGATGGAATGTCTATAAGAACGGAGGCCGCATCGATACGGGGCTGGATGTTCTGGAGTGGGCGGACCGGGCCTGCCGCATGGGGGCCGGTGAGATCCTTCTGACCAGTATGGACTGTGACGGCACCAAGGCCGGATATGACATCCCGCTGACCAGAGCTGTGGCAGATATTGTATCGGTTCCGGTGATCGCTTCCGGCGGAGCGGGAACCATGGAGCATTTTTACGAGGCCTTGACGGAAGGCGGAGCGGATGCAGCTTTAGCGGCATCTCTTTTCCATTATAAGGAGCTGGAAATCGGCAGGCTGAAAGAATATCTGTCGGACCGGGGCGTGCCCATGCGGATTAAGGCATCGGGGCTGAAGTAGTCTGGGTGATGCGGCATAATTAAAAGATGATTACGAAAGAAGGTTAAGAAGGATGGCTGCGATTGATAATGACTGGCTGGAACCTCTTCGGGGGGAATTCAGAAAGCCTTATTACCGGAAGCTTTACGATACGGTAAAGCATGAATACGAAACCAGAAGGATTTTCCCGGCGGCAGACGATATTTTCAATGCATTTGCATTTACGCCGCTGCATAAGGTGAAAGTAGTGATCCTGGGCCAGGATCCGTACCATGGAGAAGGGCAGGCTCACGGCCTCTGCTTTTCTGTAAAGCCGGATGTGGAAATCCCTCCGTCCCTGGTCAATATTTATCAGGAGCTGAAGGATGATCTGGGATGCTACATACCGGACAATGGTTATCTGAAAAAATGGGCGGATCAGGGTGTGCTGCTTTTAAATACCGTCCTTACGGTTCGCGCCCATGCAGCCAATTCCCATCGGAATATCGGATGGGAGGAGTTTACTGATGCGGCGATCCGGGTGCTGAATGAGCAGGACCGTCCCATTGTCTTTCTTTTATGGGGCCGTCCCGCTCAGATGAAGAAGGCCATGCTGAATAATCCAAAACACCTGATTCTGGAGGCGCCTCATCCCAGTCCGCTGTCTGCATACCGGGGATTTTTCGGATGCCGTCATTTCAGCAGGACCAATGAATTCCTGAAGGAAAACGGCCTGGAACCCATTGACTGGCAGATTGAAAACATTCACAGGCCGTAAAGGGAAAATGGCCATGCAGCCCGGAGAGATGAAAACATGGGAAAAGCTGGCCGTACATGGAGGATAAATATGAGCTTAGTAGAGATTTTAAAGGTGATTGTCCAGGGTATCGTGGAGGGCTTTACCGAATGGCTTCCCATCAGCAGCACCGGCCACATGATACTGGTAGATGAGATCATCCACATGGACCAGCCGAAAGCGTATCTGGATGTATTTTTTGTGGTGATCCAGCTGGGAGCCATTCTGGCGGTGGTTCTTTTGTATTTTGACAAGCTGAATCCATTTTCAAGGAGAAAGAAAGCTGCGGCCCGGGAGGCTACGCTGATTTTGTGGGTGAAGATTGTCGTGGCATGTATTCCGGCCGCGGTTCTGGGAATTCTGTTTAATGACTGGATGGAAGAGCACCTGATGAATGCCTATGTGGTAGCTGCGGCGCTGATCATCTACGGCGTACTCTTTATTGTTCTGGAGAACCGCAATAAAAACGTACGGTTCCCTGTTCAGAAGACCAGCCAGATCACATTTCAGACGGCCCTTTATATCGGATTGTTTCAGCTGCTCAGTCTGATTCCCGGTACATCCAGATCCGGTTCCACCATTCTGGGGGCCATGCTTCTGGGCTGTTCCCGAAGCGTTTCGGCGGAATTTTCTTTCTTTTTAGGAATTCCGGTTATGCTGGGAGCCAGCCTGTTAAAGATCGTTTCTTTCTTTATGGATGGAAACAGCTTTACCGGCCCGCAGATTTTTTATATGCTTCTGGGCATGGTGGTAGCGTTCCTGGTGTCGGTGTATTCCATTAAATTCCTGATGGGCTACATCCGGAATCATGACTTTAAGTTCTTTGGTTATTACCGGATCGTTCTGGGAATCGTGGTGCTGGCCTATTTCGGTATATCGGCCCTGGCCACGTAAGTGGGCCGGTGACGGCAGGGACCGACAGAGAGAACCCAAAAAACAGGAAAAATAAAAGCAAATGAGGAGATGCAGGCGTGAGAATCGGCGGATTTCAGAAACTGACCCTTCTGGACTTTCCCGGTCACATGGCCTGCATTGTTTTCACAGTGGGCTGCAATTTCTGCTGCCCATTTTGTCACAATGCAGGTCTTTTACGGGGACAGGCCGGTATGGACGGGCCTTCCAAAGAGGAGATACTTTGTTACCTGCAGAAACGGCAGGGACTTTTGGAGGGGCTGGTGCTTTCCGGCGGCGAGCCCCTTTTATGGAAAGATGCGGGAGAATTCCTGCAGAAGGTTCGGGCACTGGGATATCGAATCAAACTGGATACCAACGGAAGCTTTCCGGGGAGACTGGAGGCTCTTTTAAGAGACGGGCTCATTGATTATGTGGCCATGGATATCAAACACAGCCGGGAAAAATACGGACAGGCGACGGGATGCGGCTGTGAAGGCATCCTGCCGGCGCTGGAGGAAAGTCTCCGCATTCTCCGCACGTCCTCTGTGCCCTTTGAGGTGCGCACTACGCTGGTAAAAGGGATTCACAAGCTGGAGGATGTGGAGGAGATCGGCAGATGGATCCGGGGAGATGCGCCCTGGTATCTGCAGAACTATGTGGACTCGGGGCATGTCCTGGCCCCGGAGGGCCTGGGGCCGTTTTCGGAAAGCGAGCTTAAGGAGATGCTTAAAGCGGCGCAGAGATACTGTCCGGCGGCGGCGCTTCGGACGTAAAATGGGGATTTAAGGTGGTTTATAAACTATATCTTGTGTGTGTTTTGCTTGAATGGCAATACATATTGTGATATACTCGATGGTATCGGATTTGTTTTTCGGGCGGTGGGCCCGGCAGCTGTGCAGGATCTATTTTGACAGGAGGGGTATGCAATGGAGATGTATCAAGTGGTAAAGCGGGATGGAAAAACAGCAGAATTCAGCATTCAGAAAATAGCGAAAGCCATTACCAAGGCATTTGAGGCAGTGGAGCGGAAATACCACAGTTCCGTGATTGATCTGCTGGCCTTAAAGGTTACGGCGGACTTTGAACCGAAGATCAAGGACGGTTATATTGCCGTGGAAGATATCCAGGACAGCGTGGAGACGGTGTTAAGCCAGGCCGGCTATGCCGATGTGGCAAAGGCCTATATCCTTTACCGCCGCCAGCGGGAGAAGCTTCGGAATATGCAGTCGACTTTGCTGGATTATAAAAAAGTGGTGGACAACTACCTCCATGTCAATGACTGGCGGGTGAAGGAGAATTCCACTGTTACCTATTCGGTGGGAGGTTTGATCCTGTCCAATTCCGGGGCCATTACCGCCAATTACTGGCTGTCGGAGATCTATGACGATGAGATTGCCAATGCCCATCGGAATGCGGAGATCCACATCCACGATCTGTCCATGCTGACCGGATACTGCGCCGGCTGGTCTTTAAAGCAGCTGATTCAGGAAGGGCTGGGCGGAATCACGGGGAAGATTACTTCTGCACCGGCAAAGCATCTTTCTACGCTCTGCAATCAGATGGTAAATTTCCTGGGTATCATGCAGAATGAATGGGCAGGCGCCCAGGCTTTCTCCTCATTTGATACCTATCTGGCGCCTTTTGTGAAGATGGACCATCTGACTTATGAGCAGGTAAAAAAATGCATCGAATCCTTCGTGTACGGGGTAAATACGCCGTCACGCTGGGGTACCCAGGCGCCTTTTTCCAATATTACTCTGGACTGGACGGTGCCGGCAGATCTGGCAGACCAGCCTGCCATCGTAGGCGGAAAGGAAATGTCCTTTACCTACGGCGAATGCAAAGAAGAGATGGATATGGTCAATAAGGCCTTTATTGAGATCATGATCGAGGGGGATGCCAATGGGCGGGGGTTCCAGTATCCCATTCCTACTTATTCCATTACCCGGGATTTCGACTGGTCCGATACGGAAAATAACCGTTTGCTGTTTGAGATGACTGCCAAGTACGGAACGCCTTATTTTTCCAATTATATCAACAGCGACATGGAGCCAAGCGATGTGCGGAGCATGTGCTGCCGTCTCCGTCTGGATCTGCGGGAACTCCGCAAAAAGACCGGCGGATATTTCGGAAGCGGGGAAAGCACTGGATCTGTGGGCGTGGTGACCATCAACATTCCGCGGATTGCTTACCTGGCATCTGACGAAGCGGACTTTTACCGCCGCTTAGACCGGCTCATGGACATTTCTGCCCGTTCCCTGAAGGTGAAGCGCACCGTCATTACCCGGCTTTTGGATGAGGGGCTGTATCCTTACACGAAGCGGTATCTGGGATCTTTTGCGAATCATTTTTCCACCATCGGACTGGTGGGAATGAATGAGGCGGGCCTGAATGCCAGATGGATCCGCAAGGACATGACCCACGAAAAGACCCAGCAGTTTACCAGAGATGTGTTAAATCACATGCGGGAACGGCTCAGTGATTACCAGGAGGAATACGGCGATCTGTATAATCTGGAAGCCACGCCGGCAGAGTCCACGGCCTACCGTCTGGCAAAGCATGATGTGGAGCAGTTCCCGGATATTATTACTGCTGCAGAGCCGGGGGGAACGCCTTACTATACCAACAGTTCCCATCTTCCCGTAGGCTATACAGAGGATCTGTTTACGGCTCTGGATGTGCAGGATGAGCTGCAGACTCTTTATACTTCCGGCACTGTATTCCACGCATTTCTGGGAGAACGGCTGTCCGGATGGCAGACAGCAGCCTCCCTGGTGCGGAAAATTGCGGAAAATTACCGTCTTCCTTATTACACGTTATCGCCCACTTATTCCATCTGCAGGGATCACGGCTATCTGTCGGGAGAGCAGTATGAATGCCCCATCTGCGGTCAGAAGACCGAGGTCTACAGCCGGATTACCGGATATTACCGTCCGGTACAGAACTGGAATGACGGAAAGGCCCAGGAATTTAAGCAGAGAAAGACGTATTATATTGGCCGTGACGGGGATTTAAAGAAGAAGATTTTGGAAACGGATGCCGGAGTGCTGCGCCATGCCGTCCGGATGTCATCCACGGAGCTGGAGAATAGCCCTAAGAAGCAGGCAGAATGCGAAGCACCGGAAAAGCTTCTTTTATTCGGCACCAGAATCTGCCCCAATTGCCGTGCGGCCAGGGCAAAGCTTGAAAAAGCAGGCATTCCCTTCATCTATGTGCTGGCTGAAGAGCAGCCGGAACTGGCGCGTAAATACGGCGTTATGCAGGCGCCCTCCATTGTGCGGCTCTTTGATGAAAACTGGGTTCTGATTGCAGGCCTTCCCAATATCCAGAAAATGATCGACAGTTTTGTCTGCAGATAAAGAAAGGAAAAGCCCCTGAAAACCGTTGACCCGGCATTATGCCGAAACCGGATTTCAGGGGCTTTAATCGGATAGTCTGCCGCCGGACTTTTGCGGGGCAGCTGCCGTACTTTTTTTACACCAGTCCTTCCGCGATTTCATAAATCAGGCGCTGGGAATCTTCCCAGCCCAGACAGGGATCGGTGATGGATTTGCCGTAACAGCCCTCTCCGATCTTCTGCGCGCCGGGTTCGATGTAGCTTTCGATCATCAATCCTTTTACGAAAGAACGGATTTCGGAGGCGTGACGGCGGCTGTGAAGTACTTCCTTGGAAATACGGATCTGTTCCATGTAGCGTTTGTTGGAATTGGAGTGGTTGGTGTCCACGATGCAGGCCGGATGCTGCAGGTTTCCGCGTTCCGTATAAAGCTGATACAAAAGCTCCAGATCTTCAAAATGATAGTTGGGAATGCACTGGCCATGCTTGTTTACTGCGCCGCGGAGAATGGTGTGAGTCAGAGGATTTCCTGCGGACTTTACCTCCCAGCCGCGGAAGATGAAATCATGGCTGTGCTGGGCCGCGTAAACCGAATTTAACATAACGGAAAGATCGCCGCTGGTGGGATTCTTCATACCTACCGGCACATCGCAGCCGCTGGATACCAGACGGTGATATTGATTTTCCACTGAACGGGCGCCTACGGCGATGTAGGACATCATGTCAGACAGGTAACGCAGATTTTCAGGGTAAAGCATTTCGTCGGCGGTGGTCATGCCGGTTTCACGAAGAACCCGCATGTGCATGTGCCGGATCGCCAGAATGCCTTCCAGCATGTTCGGCTTCTTTTCCGGGTCCGGCTGATGGAGCATGCCTTTGTAGCCTTCGCCGGTGGTGCGGGGCTTATTGGTATAGACGCGGGGGATGATAATGATCTTATCTGCTACCTGTTCCTGTACACGGGCCAGGCGATTGGCATAATCGCAGACGGCGTCTTCATTATCCGCAGAGCAGGGACCGATGATCAGGAGGAACTTGTCGCTTTCTCCGGTGAACACTTTGGCAATTTCCTGATCCCGCTTTTTCTTAACCTCCGCCAGTTCCAGGGGGAGGGGGTACTGTTCCCGGATCTCACCCGGCGTGGGGAGCTTGGTGATGAATTCGAAACCCATGGTAATAAACCTCCATAATTTGTCAACAAAATCTTAAGTAATGTAAGTCATTCGTAAATTGACCAGTAATCATTGGTCAATTATAATATAAATGCAGACGGAAGGCAAGCTGATGTCTGAAATGAACAATCGAAAAGCAAAAAAGAAAGTCTGCGTGCTTCAAAAAACATAAAGGAGTGGAAAGATTATGAGAAAGAGAAACGTTATTATTACTGCAGGACTGATCATGGCATTCGGCGCAGGAACTGCTCTGGTTTCCTTCGGAGGAGCCAATCAGATTATTCGCGTGGAAGACGGAACCCGCCAGGTGGCTGCGGCTGAGAGCGGACAGGCCGCAGAAAGCACAGAGGCAGCGGAAGATACAGCGGCAGCGGAAGATACAGCGGCAGCGGGAAATACAGCAGCAGAAGAGAGCCTGCAGCCCCAGCTTCAGCCCATGCGGATGTGGGGAACCATAACCGAGACCGGCGAAGATCAGTTTTCCTTTAACAGCCAGACTACAAACGGCTATCAGGGGGATGTGGTAATCCATATTGATCCGGAGCAGACGCTGATCTTAGACTGTGTTACCGGAATGCCGGCAGGACAGGACCAGATTGTAAACGGCAATGCCGTTACAGTATATGCCGGACCGGTTATGACCATGAGTCTGCCGCCGCAGATGACTGCTTCTGTTGTATTTGTAAACATTCCGGCAGACGGTTCCATTCCGCTGTATGCTACCGTGGCGTCTGATCTGGAGGACAATGGACAGGGCGGATATACGCTGACCACCGTTGACGGCCATACCATTACGGTTCCGGCAGACTGTTCCATCACCCCATACCTTACCAGACAGATGGTAACTCTTCAGGACCTGACCCAGGGAAGAAAATGCCTGATCTGGCTGGACGCAGATGGTGCAGCTGAGAGAATCATTCTTTTTAATTCATAATCAATTATTAATACGGATGCAGATACAGCCGGAGCGAAAGGATATGCTCCGGCTGTTTTCACGAGATTGTCAGGAAATCGACACCCTATTTTTCATCCACCACCTGAAAGATATAAAACTTCAGGTAATAGGAAGATTCATCGCCGGACCAGAGAATGGGATGGTCCGGCGCCTGGGTCCGGTACTCCACCTGGCGCAGACGCTTGTGTACGCCGGCGGCCGCCTCCCGTATGGTTTTTGCAAAAAGCTGAGGATCCATAAAGTGGGAACAGGAACAGGTGGCAAGAAAGCCGCCGTCGCGCACCAGCTTCATGCCCCGCAGGTTGATCTCCCGATATCCTTTTACTGCATTTTTGATGGAATTCCGGGATTTGGTGAAGGCAGGCGGATCCAGGATCACCACATCAAACTGCCGCCCCTGGGCCTCCAGCTCCGGGAGAAGTTCGAAAACATCGGCGCAGCGGAATTCTACCCGGTCAGAAAGGCCGTTAAGCGCAGCGTTTTCCCTGGCCTGATCGATGGCCAGCTGGGAGGCATCCACGCCAAGAACCGATGCCGCTCCTGCAATGCCTGCATTTAAGGCAAAAGAGCCGGTATGAGTGAAACAGTCCAGGACGTCCTTTCCCGGACACAGCCGCTGGATGGCCAGGCGGTTGTATTTCTGATCCAGGAAAAATCCGGTCTTCTGGCCGTCCTTTACATCCACCAGATAGCGGACTCCGTTTTCCGCGATTTCCACTTTGGTATCAAAGGGCTGGCTGAGAAATCCCTTATACCGCTCCATCCCTTCCCGGAGACGTACTTTGGCATCGCTGCGCTCGTAGATGCCGCGGATGGCAATGCCGTCCTCAGAAAGAATCTTCTCCAGAGATTTTAAGATCAGCGGTTTCAGCCGGTCGATTCCCAGAGCAAGAGACTCCACTACCAGCACATCCTCGAATTTGTCAATGACGATACCAGGCAGAAAGTCAGCCTCGCCGAAGATGATGCGGCAGCTGCTGGTGTCCACGGTGGCTTTCCGGTATTCCCAGGCATTTCTTACCCGCATTTCAATAAATGCTTCATCGATGGTTACATCCTTTTTCCGCGTCAGCATGCGGATGGAGATGGTGGATTTCCGGTTAAGGAATCCCTGCCCCAGGGGATAACCATCGAAATCTTCCACCTTTACCAGATCACCGTCCTCACATTGGCCGGTGATGCAGTCAATTTCATTGTCATATATCCAGGAACCGCCGGCTTTCAGGGAACGTCCGGCGCCTTTTTTAATGCGTACAGATGCAGCTTCCATTTCTTTCCTCCGTATTTTGAATATGAACATCAGTCAATGATGGAGCCATTTTATCACAGGCGGGGCCAATGTGCAAGATTCACAAAGGATTGTATTTCTTCTGAAAATAAGGTAGAATGAAGAAACAGAAGAGAAGTGAGACAGGGAGAGTGCGGGATGGAGGAAAAGGACAGAACCCAGGAGACGGACAAAGGCCTTTCTCCGGATCAGAGACAGGACCGGATGAAATACCGTCTGGCTGATTCCGTAAAGGAATGCATGAGGACTACGCCGGTGGATAAGATTATGGAAAAGACCCATCAGGTTCCCGATGAGGAGACCCGGTTTCTGCTGGAAATGTACTGCAGGGGATCTGTGTATATGACTGTGAAATGGGTGCTGACCGGAATGAAATTTACTCCGGAAGAGCTGGCCGGCTTTCTGGTAGAGGCCATGCCCAGAAAGCTCGGGGAAGAGTTTGTGCGGCTGGGTCTGCTGGAGGAGCCGCGGGCACACCGGGAGGATGGGGAAGCGGCGGCACAGTCTTCCGGGAAGATAAGAGAATGGTGAGAAACAACAGGAATTTTTTCTGTTATTAACATGGGATAATGAAAAAAACCAGGAAATCCCTTATAGTATTAATGATGTTGCAGAGGCGGTGCAGGACATGCAGATAGATGACTTTTTGACAGACGTACTTGGCTTACAGGATCCGGAACTTCTCAGGAAAGTCCGTCAGATTGCCGAGATACGCTATATCAGGAAAGGACAGCTGCTTTTTCGGGAAGGAGAGAAGCCGGGATGCGTTGCGATCCTGGTCCACGGCATATTCCGCAGCTTTTTCTTTGATATGGAAGGAAGAGACATTACAGACTGCATTGTCTGCCAGAGCGGATTGTCGCTGATGCCGGGTTCGGATATTCTGGCCAGCGCGCCGGCCAGCACGGAGGCGCTTGCAGATAGTGAGATTTTCTGCCTGCCGGCAGGGGAGCTGATAGCACTGATGAAGCAGTATTCATCTGTGATGCAGCTTTATAATCAAAATCTCCAGTGGTCCGGAGAATACCATATGGAGGTAAAACGGGTGATCTGCAGTCTGCCGGCTGTGGAGCGGTACCAATGGTTTTTGCGGAAATATCCCGGGCTTGTTGACCGGATCGCAAACCGTCACATAGCGTCTTTTCTCAATATGACGCCGGTTACCTTAAGCCGGATACGGAAGCAGCTGCGGGAGGCCGATGACCGAAAAGAAAGCAGCGCCGGATCAATAACCTGCAGCATAAGCAGATGATTTTCAGTATCTGCGCCGGTATCCGGCAGATTAAGATGCGGAGAGTATGTGCGGTGCCGATATTGCTTTTGGGTCTGACGTCTCGCAGGGGAGAGGAGCAGACCTTAAAAGGCGGGGGATCAAGAGTAGTTGGAATAGATGGCAGCTTTGGGACGGCTGCCGGCGGTGCTGGGGATGCGCCGGATGCAGAAATTGAAAATCAGAATATTCCAGGCAGGAGAGATTCTGGAGGGGAAGCCGGAAGGATACGCCAGACAGGGCGCGCACTTCCGGTTTCTTTTTGTTACGAAGTATCCAGCAAGACGCGCCAGTGACGCGTCTTGTCGGATTTCCGCGGATGCCGGAGCGGGGAGGGGCACTTGCGGAATCTGCCGGATCATATATTATTTTTTCGCAGGAGAAAAGTGACAGATAGAAGGGATTGTAACTTTCTTTCTGTTCTTCTCTTTGTTATAATATTAACAAAAAGGAAAAGGAGAAGATGATCATGGCAAATAGGATTGTGTTAAATGAAACTTCTTATCATGGCGCGGGGGCCATTCAGGAAATTGCAAACGAAGCCAAGGGACGGGGATTTAAAAAGGCTTTTGTCTGCTCCGATCCGGATCTGATTAAATTTAATGTAACGAAAAAAGTTACGGATGTTTTAGATGAGGCAGGGCTGGTATACGAGATTTATTCAAACATTAAGGCCAATCCCACCATTGAAAATGTGCAGACCGGTGTGAAAGCATTCCGGGAGTCGGGAGCCGATTATCTGATTGCCATCGGCGGCGGCTCTTCCATGGATACGGCCAAGGCCATCGGCATTATTGCTGCCAACCCGGAGTTTGAGGATGTGGTAAGTCTGGAAGGCACGGCGCCCACTAAGAATAAGTGCGTTCCGATTATTGCGGTTCCCACCACAGCTGGAACTGCCGCAGAGGTTACCATTAACTATGTAATTACCGATGCGGAAAAGAATCGTAAGATGGTTTGTGTAGATGTACATGATATTCCGGTTGTAGCTGTCGTTGACCCGGATATGATGGCATCTATGCCCAAGGGTCTGACTGCCGCTACCGGTATGGACGCGCTGACCCATGCCATTGAAGGCTATATCACCAAGGGGGCATGGGAGATGACCGACATGTTCCACTTAAAGGCCATTGAAATTATTTCCAAATCTCTGCGGGATGCGGTAAACAATACCACCGAGGGCCGGACACAGATGGCCCTGGGACAGTACATTGCCGGCATGGGCTTCTCCAATGTAGGACTTGGCATTGTCCATTCCATGGCTCATCCTCTGGGTGCTTTATATGATACCCCTCACGGTGTGGCAAATGCCATTATTCTTCCTACCGTTATGGAGTACAATGCTCCGGCCACCGGTGACAAGTACAAATACATCGCCAAGGCCATGGGTGTGGAAGGAACCGAGGAGATGACCCAGGAAGAATACCGGAAGGCAGCCATTGACGCCGTTAAGAAGCTGTCTCAGGATGTGGGAATCCCGGCTGACTTAAAGGAAATCGTAAAGCCGGAGGATGTGCAGTTCCTGGCAGAATCCGCCTATGCAGATGCCTGCCGTCCCGGCAATCCCCGCGATACCTCTGTAGAAGAAATCAAGGCTCTGTATGAGTCTCTTATGTAAGATGTAACACAGCCGCTCCCCTTCGGGACCCGGGCAGAAGAAAATACGCCCGATGCCGGAGGGGAGATTTTCATTTTGCAAAAATCTCTGGTCTGGTCTCCGGTTCTATGATATGATAGAAAAGTATGTAAAGAAAGGCAATGTCCGCTGCCTGAAAGACAGCAGAGGGAACAGTGCAAAAGAAGAAACGAGGATAAGACAGAATGGAATTACTGAATGAGGTTATGACGAAGGCCAGCGATTACCTGTGGAATGTGGTGCTGATCGTACTTTTGTGCGGCACCGGCATTTACTATACAATCAGGCTGAAATTTGTGCAGGTGCGGAAGTTTAAAGAAGGTCTGCGGCTGGTGTTCGGACATATGGTATCCGGCGATAAGACCGCGGGAGAAGGGGAGATGACGCCTTTCCAGTCGGTCGT
>PPYE01627038.1_pt1 | contig 51419 bp, 34 predicted proteins | sample 1559881 | NCBI WGS metagenome assembly PPYE01 (sample SAMN08240022, study PRJNA423297) | Human gut metagenome, whole genome shotgun sequencing project.
CATCTTGGTTATTATTATCTTCCCATTTCTTTTCTACAGGAATTTTTACTTTTTCGTTATTTTTGTTCGTAATTGTAAATCCGTCTTGCATTGTTCCAGTAATTTCTGAAGTATATCCTTCAGGTACATTCTTTTCAACTACTTCATATTTGATTTCTGAACCATCTGCTTCATACTTATTTAGTCCTGTAAATGTATATGTCCAATTTTCACTTGCTTTTAGTTCATGTTCTTGAATTACATCATTACTTCCTACTTTTTTAAGTTGTACAGTTACTGAATCTTTTGCAGGACCAATCCATTTTTTAATTACTGGAATAGAAATTTTTTCATTAAGTTTATTTTCTATGGTTTTTAATGCAATTCTGCTATTTTTATCAAAATCTTTCTCTTCAACATAAACTGGATCTTTTAAAGGTAGATAATTGTCAGGTGCTTTTGTTTCAACGAGTTTATATCTATCCAAAACTAAATTTCCAAGTTCACCTTTTCCATCAGTACCGGTAGTAATAGTTCCAACTTTTTGGTTGTTACGCACACGAATAACATCAAACATTGCTCCGGATAATGATGATCCGTCATTTCCTTTTTTATGCACTTTAATTTTATATACATATCCTGCGCCACCACCACTGGCATCTATAATTTTATAAGACGTATTATGCTTAAAAGTTTTTCCGGCATCTATAAGTTCCACTTTGTTTTTAAATTCTTCACCAACCACAGGTTCATAGGATATTTTAACTTTATATCTAATCATCAATCCTTTACCTTCTGGTCTATTTCCAATATCAAGTGTAAACTTATTGCCCTCAATCTTAAGTTTGTCTTTATATTTTGCAGTTACATCTACCTCATTAGTAAATAAAATATCTGTTCCTGTTGCATTTTTAACCCATTTACCTTCAAGTATCTGGAATGAATTTTCAACATATTGAACTCCCGGATTCAAAAGTTCATCAGTTACCTTTGCATTTACCATTTCCTTATTGGATTGATTAATACTTATTTTATAATGACCTATAGTTTTATCTTTACTATCCATCCAGCCACCTTTTATTACTTGTACAGGTGAAACTTGTTGCGGATTATAAGTAACAGTGCCTGCAGGAACAACTGTTCCATCTCCCTTTGCAGTAAGTGTTACCGGAATAACACCTGTTTGAGTTTGCGTGTTACTATTAATTTGAATATTAAAATAAAATGATCCTTTAACATGAGAATGTTCTTGGGCATATTTTGTATATGTAATAACCACTTTTGCAGGATTACCATCAACTATTTTTCCATTTGCAACAACATCATTTCCAGCTTTAATCTCAAAATCAAATGGAGATGCCGGCGAAAAGCCTTTAGGCAATGTCAATGTTGTAGTGTCCCCCTCTTTTACCTGATTATTTGGTAATGCATACTCCGCATTTATCCTAAATGCTTTCCAAGCAGGCATTGGCTTCGTAATCGGCTTACCCTCCAAATCTGTAATATTTGCTTTTGTTATTACATTTGAATGCACTTCATCAGCATGTGCTGTAATCTTTGCATGTAATATAATTGAAAAAACCATCGTAACTACGAGAAAAATACTTAAACTTCTTTTAATTAAATCTCTTTTCAAATTTTTCTTCCCCTTTCTAGTACTTTTTCAAACTTTATTATTTTGTTTCATAATAAACTCAGACTTTAAATTATATGTAAAATTTACAAATTAGACGTTCCCCAACATTTATAAAAATTCAAAAATCCATAACAAATTTATACTAATTCCAGTTTTTACATAAAATATAAAGTCATAGCTATTATACCACAAAATGACAGTAAAGTCTAATATTTTAATTGTTATAATTATGTTATGATATAATCTAAGATTAAGTCCACAAAAAAAGAATCCCACTGAACAATCAGAAAAGAACTCTCTTTTATAAATACTATTTAAAATCGACAAAAAATTTAATTATAAATATTATATTTTAATATAACAACATTTGTTCATATATATATATCACATAATACGTTTAAATATGTTCAATTTTTTCAAATCAAAAGGTGCATATCTAAATGGTAAATCAAAAATTGTTTTATTTTTTACAATTCCTTTTTTATGACTTAATAAATCAAAACCATGTTTCCCATGATAAGAGCCCATACCGCTATTTCCTACTCCACCAAAAGGAACATGACTATTTGCAAGTTGCATTATAGTATCATTAACACAACCTCCTCCATAGGAAAGACTGTTAATAATATTATCGGCGTTTTCTTTTCTTTGAGAAAAAATATAACATGCTAATGGCTTTTCTATTTCTTTAATTATATTAATAACTTTATCTATATCATCATACTCAATAATCGGTAATAAAGGTCCAAAAATTTCACCTTTCATAATCTCGTGATTAAAATCTACATCAGGAAATATTGTAGGTTCAATCTTTCTTTCGAGATCATTACTTTTTCCGCCAATTACTTTTGACTCAGTCTTTATTAAATTTAAAAGACGTTCATAATGATTAGTATTAATAATTTTTGGATAAGATTTGTTATTTACAGCATCAGGATATCTCAATCCAATTTCTTTTTGCAAGCATTTAATAAGTTCTTCTTTTACATTTTTATGAACAACAATATAGTCTATTGAAACACATGTCTGTCCCGCATTTAATAGTTTCCCCCATACGATACGTTTTGCTGAAAGTTTAATATCAGCTGTTTCGTCAATAATACAAGGACTCTTTCCTCCTAATTCCAAAGATACAGGAATTAAATTTTCACTCGCTACACGCATTATAATTTTCCCGACTCTTGCACTTCCGGTAAAGAATATAAAATCATATCTTTGATGTAAAATTTTATCATAATCAAGTTCAGAATCTACACAGTAAATATATTCTTCTTCAAATGTTTTATTTATTATATCTCTAATTATTTTTGATGTATTTTTGCTCTCTTTTGAGCATTTTATAACAGCACAATTTCCTGCAGCAATAGCAGCAACCAGTGGAGAAAGCGACAAATTAAAAGGATAATTCCAAGGAGATATTATTAATACAACTCCATACGGCTCTGAATAGACATAGCTTTTAGCGGGAAATGTACCAAGACTTCCCCTTACCCTTCTAGGCTTACTCCATTTCTTTACATTTTTCAATGCCTCACGAATTTCACCATATACTATTCCAATTTCAGTAAGATAACCTTCTGCCTCTGATTTTGAAAGGTCATTATTTAATGCAGATAGTATTTGCTTTTCATTCTCTTTAATTACATTCTCAAGTTTTCGTAACATACTAATTCTATATTCAACAGATTTTGTCGCATCTGTGTTAAAAAATTCTTTTTGCTTTTCAACTACACTTTTTAATTCCATTTTGTACTCCTCATAATATGCTCTATATTTTATTATAATTTGCCCTAAATATAAGCCTTAAAACATATTTTGAATTTCTTAAAATGCTCCTAGCAGTAATTCAGGAGCCTATTTAATTTTATATTAATTAAGATAGAATATATAATTATCTTCATACTAAACTTTTCATTTATAACTAATATTTCATACAGTCATCAGGAGCATCTTCATCAAAATGATTTTTCCTGCCAAAGTCTGCAGTCTCCGTAATATGAGCAAAAGTATTATTGTCAAATTCTCTATATCCACTATGACCAGTACATACAGCTTCTATGTTGTATCCCTTAACTTTTTCTTTTAATTTAATTAAGGATTTTTTATTCATTTCTGGAAATTGTGTGAAAAAGTCAAAGAACGGATAACCACCTTTTTTATTAATCGCTAAACAATCTCCACTTATAAGAATTTTGTCATCAACAATATAACACATATGTCCAATTGTATGTCCAGGAATATGAATAGCAACAATTTTTATACCTTCAATATTAAAAACGTCTCCATCTTTAATTAGTTTATAACCAGAAGATAAACTTACACCAATATTAAGCTTTAAAAATCCTAATTTCTTCATTCTATGAAGTTGTCCTGTTAAATATTGTTCGTCTTTTTCACCAATATATACTTGAGCATTTGGAAAAATATTCTTTCCATTCTGATCGATCCCACCAGCATGATCTACGTCAACATGAGTTAAAAAAACATATTTAATATTATCTGGATTTATATTAATTTTTTCAAACTCAAAATTGACATCTGGAAAATTCATATGCCCTGAATCAAAAGCAATAGTATTACCATCTTTAGTATAAAACCACATATTTACATCAGCTTCTCTAATACATGAAATTCCATTTGGAAAAATACCGGTATCAGATGGATTAAGTGCTTTTGTACCCTTCAAAAGATACCTTTTAAAATATCTGTCAAAGAAATAAATTACTCCCATTATCTTCTCCCTTACAATTAAGCCACTAAAAACATTATAAATATGCAAAAATCGACCTCTAGAAATAGCTCAGTCGTATCCAAAGGTCGATTTATTTATGTTTTATTATGAAATTAACAGTTATTAATTTTCATTTTTTCTTCTTTTTAATCCAACAATTAAAGCTCCTGATATTCCAATTAGAACTGTATATAAAGCTATACTTGTTCCTGCACCTGTTCTTGGTAATTTATTATTTGGTTTCTTATTACCAGGTGTTGTTGGATTTGTTGGATTAACCGGTGGCTTTTTAGCTACATATTTTAATGTAAATGTGATGTCTTTACTTGTAGGATTAATTGCATCAGCTCCTTCCGGTAGTTGTTCTGCATACCAGTTTAGCTTAAAATTAATCACATTTCCAGTTGCTGTTTCTCTAGCTTTTGCCTTAAGTTCTCCGGTCATTGTTCCTTTAACTGTATAATTTGTATTTTCTAATGCTTTATTGTTGAATCTAGCACCATTAACTACAACATTAAGCTTATCTTCCATTCCGTTTACGGCATCTTTTAATTCAGCAAATGATTTTACTTCTTTATTTACTGTCATCACTACCTTTATAGTTTTTCCGCTCACACTTGAACTAACTATCCTGTATTTTCCATTATCATTCAATAATGATACTTGCGGATTTCCTTCGAAATCCATTTCTTCAGGCAATGTTAATGTAGCTGTAAAAGTTGAACTATAATCAGAAATTTTAATAGTTGAAGGGTCTGTGTTTGTCTTTTTGAATTGTTCTTCTATATCTTTCATTTGTTTTTTAACCGGTGATACATCTAAAGAACCGGTAAAAGCAACTTTTGTTCCCTTTTCAACTTCATAAACTTTATCATGTTCTGTATTATCTCCTACTAAGATATCTCCTAACAATTTTTGAGTTGCTTCGAATGTATTTTCAGCAGTTTCTACATATTTAAGTGTTAATTTTATATCTTTAGTAGTAGGATCAGTTGAATCTTCTCCTCCGGCAAGTTGAACACCTTCCCAAATATAATCAAAATTGATTACATTTCCTGTAAGAATGTTTGTAGCCTTTGCTGTGAATTTACCGGAAACCATTCCGTTAATTGTATAATTTGTATTAGCTTTAGCCTTATCTGTATCAAATTTAACACCTTTTACATTAACTTTTAAATCATTTTCTACTCCATATACAGCTTCTTTAACTTCTTTAAAAGTTTTGATGTTATCTGCTACAGTAAGAGTAACGGTAATTGTTTTGCCTGTTACTTTTTGTTCGGTAATCTTAAATTTACCATTTGCTCCGGCTAATTCAACTGTATAACCATCTGCAAATTTCATTTCTTCCGGCAAAGTCATTTTAGCTGTAAAGCTTGTATTTACATTTTCCACTTTAATATCTGTTGCAACCCCGGAAGAAGGATATTTATCTTCAAGTTCTTTCAATTGTTTCTTTATAGGAGAAACGTTTAAAAGTCCGGTCATAGTCAATGAATCATTTTTGTTAGCTTCATACACCTTATCGTGTTGTGTATTTCCATTAACTAATAAATCTCCGTCTAAATTTCCTTTTTGTGAAATATCCTGTTCTGTAGATTTAACGAATACATCAGACTTTGAAAAATTAGCTGCTAATGGTTTTGTACTAACGTCTGTATTGTAAACAACTTTCGTAAAAAAATATGCTAAATTACCACTAGCATGAGTTTCAAAATCACCTTTTGCAGTTATATTTTTAGATTCTAAGGCTTTGGCTTCATTAAGACTATTTGCTTTTACAGTATATGGAATACTGATATCTATAGTCTTATTTGATGCAGCTCCACCATCGTCTTTATAGTGTTTATATATACCTGCCCAATTCTCATCACGTAACGGGAATTTGAATGTAACAACTTGTCCGTTTACATTATGAGCAAATGCTGCCTTATTAAACATGCTAGTTGAATTATCAGCCATAATTTTAGTGCTGTCAATAGTTACACCTTCAGGGAATGTAACTTTGTATTCAACATATGCTATCTTGTTTTTTCCGTCTTTACCATGTGGGTACCATCCATTGGTTGCAGCTTTTTTCATTTCGCTTTCAATTCCAGACAGCACTTTTCCCATTGGAATCTTTGCATCCCACTTTCCTTCATAAGTTCCGGAATTGCTACCTTTTACTCCTTTTACAACTCCGCTAGTTTTTGTATATTGTGCTACATTTAATGTATTTGCAGCATGAACAGAAGATGCTCCGGGTATTATTACACCTAAAGCTATCACTAACGCTGTAAAAAAAGAAAGGAACTTTTTAATTTTGTTCTTCATCTTTTCATCTCCTTTTTTATTTTCCTCCATATCAAAATGACAAATTCATTTATCCGTATAAAAATAAATAAACAACTTTCATCTTTCGACATTTGTCAATACTTTTGATAACTTTTCAGTGTAATTATACCACAAAGTTATTTAGAATACAACTATCTATAACCATTGTAATCACACAAAAATTCACAAATCAACATTTTTGACATTATATGATATATTCTGTATTATTTTAATCAAACATTTTTAAAAAATCTAATAGTAGTATATATTTTACCTATATTTTTCATTATATTTAAGTAGTTTTCTTCTGCCTTTTTGTTTTAATATACTACCAATAATTACAAAAGGAAATAATAAAATCATATAAATGTAGTAATGACTATATTTTACGGTTGCTGTATATTTCGCTTCTCCTGATACGGCTTGCATTTTTTCGTCTTTTATTATTTCTCTAATTCTATCTACTGTTATTCTGCTTTCATCTGATAATAATTCATTCAATACTTCTTTGTCAGTAATTTCAAAAACTGTATCGTTAATAAGTTGGCTATTTCCTAAATTGTCAAAATAATAGTATTTCCCATTTTTTGTCCAAACTGAACCTATTACATTACTTTGTATGTCTTTTACTTTTTCCCAACCTTCTTTTTTATCAAAGCTAACTATTTGAGAATTTCTTGAATACAATCGTCTTATATGTGGAACTCTAAATCTAACAATATACTTTTCATAAGAATTTAAAAAATACATATTTTCTTCATCACAAAATACATTTTCATCTAAAAATTTAATATTTCCTTTAAAATTATTTTCTCCAATTTTTATTTGCTTATTTTTTCTTTGATTATAAAAATATACTCCATCTTTTGAAGCAAAAAATAGATTATAAATATGAGAACTACTATTTCCAATTACTCTATAAGGAGTGAAATTTTCGTCAAATCTAAGATTACCTTTAAAAACTTCTCCACTCTTTTTATCATAAAGCAAATCGTCCCCCTGCTCAACTGAAACGACTTCTAATTCCCCACTATTTTTAATTGGTAAAAGTTCATTTTTGTAATAAACATTATTTTTATCACAAAAATACTCTCCATGTTTAGAAATCTGCTTTATAGTATTTAGATCTGCGTTTTCAAGTGGCTTTCCCTTGTAATAAAGCACATCTCCATCTGTTGCAAAATATATTAAATTATTAATTTTCGAAATTTTCTTTTCAGTATTTAATTTATGATATGGATAAATATATGACTTAGGCTTTTTATCCTTAATAAACGCATGAACTATATGTCCAAAAATTTCTGAAACATAAGAAATCTCATCATTTCTCTCAGAAAGTGAAGAACAAAAATAAGTACTTTTACCATCAGTATAATATCCATTTCCAACATTAGTTATTTCCTTTTGATTAAGGTCTTCAATTTTTACATTTCCAAAATAAACATGATTTTTATCAATTCCAACAACACGAGAATCATATGTATTCTCTGAATTAATAACACTAAAAGAATCTACATCTGCATCCTCTACAATATAATATCCACCACTTGGAATAAGTGCATAAATCTTGTTATCATATTTATAAAAAATGCTATTGCCAATTCTCTGTCCACTTCTTTCAATATTGCCATAGGTATCATCACCTCGGAGAAGTTGACTAAATGTAAAAAAAACAATTGCTAAAATAGCTAAAATTAAACAAATACCTAAAATTTTTGAACGAATACTTTCATTCTCTTTTATATTCAAATTTACATCATCCCCCATAGTTGAACTTATCAAATATATTATATCACAACTTGTCATTCTTTTATCTTTAGTATTACTAAAAAAAGTTGCTATACTTGAATATCCAATCAACTATAAACAACTCTTTTAAAGTATTTTATTTAATTTGTTTTTCTAAAGCTTGGTCAATGTCGTCTATTAAATCACGAATATCTTCTATACCTACTGAAAGTCTAATTAAGTCCGGAGATACTCCCGCTGCTATTAACTCTTCATCATTCATTTGTCTGTGAGTTGTTGATGCAGGATGTAGAACACAAGTTCTTGTATCTGCTACGTGAGTAACAATTGCAGCAAGTCTTAATGAGTCCATGAATTTAACTGCAGCTTCTCTACCACCTTTGATTCCAAATGATATTACTCCACAGGATCCATTAGGTAAATATTTTTGTGCCAATTCGTGTTGGCTATCATTTTCTAAACCTGAGAAAGAAATCCAAGACACTTTAGGATGTTTTTCTAAATGTTTAGCAAGAGCAAATGCATTTTCAAAATGTCTTTCCATTCTTAAGTGTAAAGTTTCTAAACCAACCCCAAGATAGAATGAGTTTTGTGGTGAAGGTATAGAACCTAAATCTCTCATTAAGTTAGTTGTCATTTTTGTAATATATGCACCCTTACCAAAGCTTTCAGTATATACCGTTCCATGATATGTTTCGTCAGGAGTTGTTAGACCTGGATATTTTTCACTATACTTTGTCCAATCAAAATTACCTGAATCTACAACCGCTCCACCAACTGCATTTGCAGAACCATTCATATATTTTGTAGTTGAATGTGTAACAATATCAGCTCCCCATTCAAAAGGTCTACAGAAAATTGGTGTAGGGAATGTGTTATCAACTATTAGTGGCACTCCATTTTTATGAGCAACTTTTGCAAATTTTTCTATATCTAATATATTGAGTGATGGGTTTGATAAAGTTTCGCCAAAAATTAATTTTGTATTTGGTTTAAACTTTGATTCTAACTCTTCAACTGAGATATTATGGTCAACAAAAGTTGATTCAATTCCTAAATTTTTCATTGTGTTTGCTATAAGGTTATAAGTTCCACCATAGATAGCAGAAGTTGAAATTATATGATCCCCTGCACTAGCTATATTTAATATTGCATAGAAATTTGCTGCTTGTCCTGATGATGTCAAAATTGCTGCAACTCCACCTTCTAGTTGGCAAATCTTATTTGCTACTGCATCATTTGTAGGGTTTGCAAGTCTTGTATAAAAATATCCTGAATCTTTTAAATCAAATAAATCTCCCATTTTTTCTGATGATTCGTATTTAAAAGTTGTTGATTGTACTATTGGAACCACTCTCGATTCTCCATTTTTTGGTTCATAACCACCTTGTACACAGATTGTGCTTGTATTATATTTTTTTGTCATTTTTATTTCTCCTTTAAAATTATTTTATTCAAATTGTGTTATAGGTTCACTGCCACTTACAGCTCCTATAACTAGTCCAAGTGTAGCAGGTAATACCCAAGCAAATCCAAGACCACTTAGTGGAAGTATATCAATAAATGCCTTGATACTAGGGACATTAGCTACAGATAAAATTGCTTCTAATACACTTACTGCCAATGTAAAAATTAATGCATATCTAAAACTTTGTTTATTAGGTATAAATTTACGAAAAATACCCAAAATCATTAATACTATTAAACTAGGATAAACTCCCTTATAAATTGGTGTTGCATAGTAAACTATATTTTCAACTCCAAGTACTGCAATTGTAGCACCAACAACTGATGAAACTACAGCAGCTATCTTGTGAGGTATCTTTCCATTCGAAAAGTCATGGAAGAAGTTTGCTATAGATGTAATTTGACCGATGACAGTTGTTACGCAAGCCAAAACTACAGCTATTGAAAGGAATAACATTCCATTCTTTCCTAAAACTCTTTCAGCAATTGCCAATAACAGCTGGCTTCTATCTATATCTTTTGGATAATAGCTACTTACTGAAGCTCCTAGATATATAAGTCCTACATAAATTACCGCTAAAAGAATTAAAGCTATTACTCCACAATAAGTAGTTAATTTATTTCTTTCTCTGCTTGTACGATATCCTCTATAAACAATATCTCCTATAAAAACAGTTCCTATAAGGTAACTTACTATTAAATCTCCTGTTTGATAACCTTCTAAAAATGAATGAGTAAAAACTCCACTTTGTTGTGGAAGTGTTGGAACTCCTATTGGAGTAAAGATTCCCTTTATGATAATTCCAAGTAATACTACTACCAAAACCGGTGTTAAAAATTTCCCAACACTATTAATCATCTTATTTATATCCAATGAAAAATATAGTGCAATAGCAAAATATCCAATGATAAATAATACAATAGATACACTTGAAAAAAGTGATTTAAATCCTAATTCATAAGCAACCGCTCCTGTACGAGGCACAGAAATACATCCTGCAAAAACCATTATAAATAATAATAAAAACTTTGCAAAATTTTTGTGTATATCTTCAGTCATAGCTTCAAGAGAACCGCCATTTTTCGAAATTACATATAATCCAACTACTGGCATTAAAACTGCTGAAATGCAAAATCCTATTGCAGCCAAAGACCATTGACTTCCTGATAAAAATCCTAATAGAGAAGGAAATATAAGATTTCCTGCACCAAAGTAGGACCCAAATAGTGCTAATCCTACTATAAAAATATCTTTCTTTTCTTTTTTCATAATCTTCTCCTTTGTATTTAAACATATTTATTAAAGAGAATGAGAAGTACAATAAAGATTTAAGGAACTAGTTGCGCACCTAGTTATGAGAATAAAAAAAGCTCCCATCCAACAAAGGACGAGAGCGAAAACTCACGTGTTACCACCTTAATTCATCTTTTTATCACTAAAAAGACCTTATTGAGTACTATCATACTCGCAATGCTATAACGGGCACACCCGTCACAACCTAAATCTAAAAATAGATCTCGATGTGATGACTCCAAGGCCATGTTCGAAAGCTTCTCTCTCATTTCTCTCACCAAACGAAATGTCTCTGTATTGATTGAATAACTTTCTACTCTTCTCTTCAACGTCTTGCTATAGATTATAAGGGACAAAAAACATTTTGTCAATACCTAAATTGAAATTTTTTTAATATTTTTTTATAACTACAAATTAATAAAACAAATTATTTTTTCTTTTTTAAATCACGTCTTATTTTTACTAATTTATCCGCAATCATATTACGAGATTCACCCATCCTAAAAGAAGCAATTCTGCTTAATGTTCTACCATATAATCTGCTATGTCTTTCAAAAATTTTATCAACAGTCAAAGTCATTTTATCTTGGAACTCTTCTTCAAGTTCAGCAATATTTCTTTGGAAGTTAGTCAATCCTGAAACTGTAAGTGTAAAATCCGAAGAATGTATAGCCAGTAAAACAACAGCAAGAGCTATTGCAAAATTATTTGGAATTGTCACATAAATTTTTTCAAAAAGTGGAATAAAAAATTCCATTATAATAATTGCTCCAATCCCAAAACCAACAGAAGTAATCACACAAGTCCTTCCATTTATATTAAGTGGCATATCACTGTAATCCCACCATCTAGCATGAAACAATTTTTCAAGTACATAAGATGTTGGATATTCTAATACCATACTAGCAACAAATCCCATAATAAATATTTGCCACCATGATAGATGAGAAATTTTACCCATTGAAATAAGATCAAAAAAAATCAATCCTAAAATTGAACCAAAACCGTAAATCGGACATAATGGTCCATACAAAAATCCGCGATTTTGCCATTTTCTTGCATCAATTGTACAATAAATACTTTCCCATATCCAACCTAAAAAACTAAAAGCAAAATATGCATTCAAATATCTAATTAACTCCATAATACTCCTTTTAAAGATATTAGTAATTTATAACAATCAGTTTTATACTAAAATCCACTCAAATTTTTAAATATTATTTCATTTATTTATAAATTAAAAATATAAAAATCAAGATTACAACAATTTTAAATTATTTTATATTTTTTATGTAATAAAATAAGTTAGGGAGTATTTTTAAATTTTTACTCCCCAAACCTTAATTATTGAACTATATATTTAAGTCCTATCTAAAATTAATTATCTTTTTTTCTTCTAAGCCCTACTGCAATAAGCACTGCTCCTGATAATCCTAATAATGTAGCATATAGGATTATGTTTGAATCGTTACCTGTTTTTGGTAATTTTTTTCCGGAATTGTTATCAGGTTTTAGAGCAGGTTTGCTTTTTTCAACAACTGTAACAACAGCTTTCTTTGTTACACTTGCTCCATCTTTATCAGTTACTTTAAACGTAACAGTATATTTACCTATCTTATCCTTATTAAAACCACCATCATCAATAAGTTTTACATCTTTAGTTAAATCACCATCTTCTTTATCTTTAGCAGATACAACAAGGCTCATTAAATCAAATTTTTCACCTTTTTTAATAATTTTGTCTTTAACTTCAAGTGTAGGTGCTTCATTCATAGGAGATACGTTCTTGTCGTAAATAGCATACACAGTTGTATCTTCATTTACAACAGTTGTACCTGTAAACTTCATACCTTTTCCATCAGCAGATGTGTTCCATTCTTTAAATGTATATCCCGATTTACTTGGATTTGCAGGCATAGATTGATTAGTTAAATTGTCCGTATCAATTGCTTTGCCATTTTCCACATTGATTGTTGCATATGTTGCACTATCGTTCATGAAAGTTACCTTATTATGATTTACTCTGAATGTATAAGTAATCAAATTAGGTTTATTAACATCACCGGCTTCATCTTTTCCATCCACAGATTGTTTCGCTGCATAAACAATAGCTTGACGGAAGAAATAATGCTTATTATCCTTTTGAATAGCCGAATCATCTTTATTAAAAATAACATTATTATCAGTAGTAAAGATATTTTCATGTGCGCCATAAGCATATCCTGTAACAGTATTGTTTTTGTTGATTTCAACATCAGAAGTTACTTGTAATCCGTCCACACTTAGTGTTGCTGATTTAACCTTTTGAATTTTTTTGTATAATTCCTTTAATGTTTCATAAGTATGTGGTGCCTTTAGTCTTGCTTTTACAACAATTCTTCTGCCACCTTTTTCTTTTGTAACAGATAAATCATCAAAACCATCAATACCGGATAATTTGTATTTAGTTGTATCTAGAGATTCTAAACCTTTTGGCAAATCTAAGACAAATACCAATTCAGCATCGGATTGTGTAATTGCAGTTTCAGGCATATTATTTTTCATCATATAGTATGCCGGAAATTCCGAATTAATTACAGCAATAAGTACAGTATTTTTAATCTTTCTAAACAATGATAAATCAACATGAAAATCTAAATTGATTTTGTCGCCTATACGATGATTGGAAATAGCTGTACTGGAAAGACCTCTTTCTTTGATATCCGCACGCACATTATAATCAGTTGTTTTCTCCGTTAAGAGATCATTCGCATAATTAAAGTTATATGGATTCCATTGTTTTCCACCTTTCCAACGATTAAGAGCTGGATCAGGATGTTCTTTATGCGGATAATCTTTAGCATATGGAGCTAAATATTGTGTTACCATCTCTTCAACATCTTTATCTACCTCATCATCTGAAGAAATTCCTGCATCTGGAAAGAAAGGAACCAAAGAATACTCATTTAGTCTATTAGCCCATTTTACACGACTACTTGCAAAATAATCCTTTAAATAAGATGGCATAACCCCTTTATGAGTCGAATCTTTATACCAACTTAACTCAGCCCAATAATTGTCTTTTGTTAGTTTCTTTTCTTTTTCAGGCATTTCTTCGGCCAATACTTTTGTAGCACCGGCAAATACACTGAACATCATTAGTAGAGCCAAAACTAAACTCGTAGATTTTTTTACTAACCTTTTCATTGTTTTTATCCTCCGTATTTCTTATAAAAAATTGGTAAGAATACATACCTATCCATCAGGTAAATACTCTTACTAATTACATATAACATGCTTTATAAATCCGTATTTAAAATTTCCATTATTTGTCAATTTTTTATATATTTAGACATATATACTATACCAAATAAGCTCTTTTATCGCTAGTGTTATTTGTCGGTATTAATCGTGTATTCTGCATTAATTTTTTATCCTCATAAAAATAATTTATTTATTAATAAAAGGTAATACGCCGTTAAATTTACAATTAAATTTTTTATATGTTCTACTTAAAGTATTAAATTGAATAGCAAGCTCCGGAAACTGAAAGTTGCCAATTTAAGTTTCATCACAACATATCTTCACTTTACTATATTTCTTGTTTTTCGCGTAAGCAAAAACTTTTGAATTTCTAATATAGGTAAATATATTTTCACTTAAATCTTCATCCCATATTGACTCAATCATCATTTTATTTTCAGTATCAGGCTCATATAAAATATCCAAATGGATTTGATAAAATTCTTCATCCTCATTTGGAAATTGTCTAACTAAGGAAATTTGAAACATTGGCTCATCTGCAAAAGTTGTAAATGTTCCTGTCTCAAAAAAAATCATATCTTCTTCAAGCGGTATATTGCACATCTGTTCGAATACATTGACAATTTCCTCAAATGAAATTTTATCAGTTATCTTGTCTTTCAAAAAATTAATTAATTTCTCCATTAATCTCCCCTTTTCTATCCCTTATAATTAGATTTTATTAACTTATTTTTAAAATTTATGTCTAACACAATCAACCATAAAGCAAGAATACTCAGGATATAACTTTAATTTTCCCTCAGGTCTTGAATCTCCACTCTTTATTTTAAAAATCATTTCTTCAAAATTACTTTTATCCTCTTTCCAACTAGCAATAGTTTCCTGTTTCTCTTTTTCACTCTCATAATCTTCATCAGCGATAGCTTCATTTATAGCTTCTTCAAAATACTTTCGATTCTTTTCTTCAAGACTAAAAAATCTTTCCTTTTGATTTTTTAACCAAAGAACATAAAAATACTCTTCCCACTCTGCGATATAATAGTACTCAACACAATCTCCACAAAGATTTAAAAATATATCATATTCTTCAAGAGCATAATAGACATCAATAATTTGGTCTTCTGAAATATCATCTGTATTTAAATTATAATTAACATCTTGTCCAGCTTTTACTTTCTCTACATAAGACATTGCTTTATCTTTATTTCCAAGACACACTTCACAGTAAGCTAAACATAGTAACAAACGCATTCTGTTAGGATAAATTTCAAGTAAGCTTAAGAATATTTCATTTGCTTTTTCATATTCCTTAAGTTCAAATAAAGATACAGCAAAATTGAAAGAAGTTACATAACTTTCTTCCATTTCTCTTGCTGTCTTGAAATAATTATGACTTATTGATAAGACTTTTTCATCTTTAGAATATTCATACTCACTAAAATAATAAAGACCAAGACCTGTATAAGTTTCCACAAATGGCGAATTTAATTCTTTAGCTTTGTTCAAATACTTTAAACTATCCTTAGAAAAATCATCCCAGAAAGCAAGATTGGTATAAATTCTGGCTTTCTCATTATCACTTAAAGAATTTTCAAACTCATTTAAAAATTTCTTTAAAAACTCAACATAATCAAATTTCTCATCTCTAAGTTCCACACAAACAGAAGCAAGAGTGCAAACAACATCAACATTTGATGGACATTCACTTTGCTTTGTCAAAAGATAGCTTTTCATTTTCTCAAGATATTCTTTTGAACTTTCAAAATCACTTAAAAATGGTTTATTATATCTATTTTCATATTCTGTTTTTAATTCATACCAGTATGATTTAATTTCTGTTAACATTTTTATTCCTTTTTGATTTAAATTTAATTATAGATTTGCTTTATATTTTAAAAAATAGTATTAGTATATTTTTTTATATCTCTATCATATTATTTATTTTAAATCTACTCATATCTTAAAGGTTTTATCTTAATTTCCTTTAAGTGTATATATCTATCTTACTTGTTCCCATTACAATATTCTCAGAATAGACTAAGTAATAAATTGAAAAAACTACCAATTTATATAAGTTATTGTATTGTTTTTTCTGTCCTAATTGATGTTTAAAATTAAGCACACTTTGTTCAGAACTATCTGAAAATCTTTATGGTTTTTATAGGATTGCTTTTTTTGAATATCACATTTTTATCTATATGCTCAATAAATTTAATATATACTTTCTCAAATTTATTAACAGCTACTGTATTAATAATCTAATTTATATACTATACTTTTACAGAAAGCTTCTTATTAGCTGTTTGTGCCTAAAACATCACAAAACGCTGTACTTCTCCAATACATTCATCAATTGTTTCTAAATAATAGAACCAAGTACCATCTGCTGCAGAATCACAATGATATGAAGTCTTGTGCGACCACTCATTATTTACATAGAAAATCTTATATACTTTTTCATCTACACTGATTCCACAAATCAAAAATTCTTGCCTCTTCACTTCAACTACATTATTATAGTTAGTTACATGTACTGAAAAATCTTTAAGAGCATTTTTAACTCCATCAAACAAATTGTTTAGACGCAGATTGAAAATATCTACAACCTCAGCAACTTCTTCATATATACCATTATTCCATACACCGCGTAGATTATCTACTGTTTCACCTTTACGTCTGTAATATACATGACCTGAATACGGATAATGCTCACCTAATACGAGATAATATCCATCATCGGTTCTTTCAAAAAGGTGTGAATGTTTTTCAAAATTGATACCTTCATTGGTTCTGTTGTAGCAATAGTCAGCTGGTAAAAAGCTATTCCTATTCATATTGTATTTAGCAATCACAAGACTATACAATTCGTCTGTAGTCATTTTTGAGCCAGTTCCATTTGAGCTAACATAGTTATTTATTACTTCCGAAATTTTTTCTTCAATTGTCATGGCTAACTCACCTCCAATTTATCTCTTAATTCTTCCAAAGTTTCTGGCATACGCGTAAGATCAACAAAATGTAGTCTTACTGTTGTTCCATCTCCAGACTCAAACTTTATATCTGAATGGCCTCGCATCTCATCATTTAATGGGTAAATCAACCATATTTCAGAAGTCTGATACTTCTTAGAGTATGCGTACATCTGATACATATCCCCTTGTGAAATCCCATAATTCTTACTCTCATTACTAGATAAGCTCTTCCACTTCGTATCCATAATAACTATACGGCCATTCTTTGTACAAACAATATCTGGTCTTAAGGCAAATTGATGTCTTGGCTCAGTGAAAAGATAATAACCTTTATCCTGGCTAGAAACATCCCAGCCCGCCGGACACATTATCTTTTTCATCTGCTGTGCAACATAGCTCTCGTACACCCTTTCCATGGGGAATAGCAATGCTCTTGATGTGTCTTTTCCTGAAAAAGTCGTAAAACTCTTATTCATCAAAAATACCTTTGCCCATTTCATGAGCATTTCATATTCTATGATATTTCTGTCTATAACAACCTTGGAGAAGTCCTTCAGATAATTTATTGATGGCTCCACCATTTCAAAAGCTGTAAGCAATTGCCTTATTGCTTTTGAGTTTTCTGTGCTTGATGTAAGCTTATTCAATTTAAGTAACGTAGCTTTAACAAGACGATTTTCTGCTCTATTAGGATGAAATTCATCATAGGCCACATAAAAACGCTCTCCATGTGCTACATTTACTTTTATGTGCTGGCTTACCTGAAGTTTTCCCTTATAGTATCTAAGGTTATCCTCCTGCGTTACGTATGCAGACTTTATGCCATGCTTCACTAGTTGTCTAACTTCCTTAAGATACATATTGATAAAAATCTCATAAAGATTCATCCTATCAACTTTTAAGCTAGCATCGTTAAATACCTTACTAGGGAAATCCTTCATGCTCCTCAGCATTTTAAGAAATATTCTCTTGGTTTCTTTATGAACTGGATCTTCTCCCTTAACAAAACTTATCTTTGGAAGGATCTGCACCTGGTATCCATTTTTCATTTGAATGATACCAACGTAATTCTTAATAGTAACTACGTCACCTACATTACGTTTATAATTGATACGCATAAACTCAAGCGCATCAGAGTTTCCATCATCTCCTGTGAATTCATGGATAAATTCGATCAGGTCCTGGAACACTTCTTTCTTTAAATATTTATAATTGTAATCATTTTTAAAATCAATATTTCCAGTGATGGTATCAAACTCTTTCACTTCACATAATTTATCCATTTAATCACCACTTCTAAAAAATCTCCTTATACGCATCTATATTCATAAATGCCTTTGGATTAACTGTATAATTCTTTTCAGGAAGATCCATTACATCATCTGCATTTCCTTTAAAGATAGATTTTACTTTTACCTCTTCATCTAAGATAAACTTATGCGTTTGATCGCTCTTACCATTATCACCAAGTACTAACTGTATCTTCTGATAATCCTCATAGAAGTATTCTTGTAAAAGAGGAATAACAGATTTTTGGAAAATAGAAGCAAGGGTTTCAATACTAGGATTTTCTTCTAGTTTCATAAAAAAGGCATGTCCAATCGTATGTTCACGATCAAAGAGAAACTCTATACGCTGATTAATAACATTAAGCATTGATTCCACATTCAATGACTTTCCATCTTTTTGCACAATAACATCATTCAGTAATTCTGTCTTTGGCATCATTTCAACAAACTGGAAACGACGACGAAGTGCCGTATCCATCAAAGCAATAGAACGGTCCGCTGTGTTCATGGTTCCAAGAATATATACGTTGGAAGGAACGCTGAACGCTTCTCTTGAATATGGAAGAATCGCATTAGCTTGTTCATTCATTCCTTCACGTTTTGTATCCTCAATTAAAGTAATTAGCTCGCCAAAAATCTTAGAGATATTACCTCTGTTGATTTCATCAATTATAAACACATAGGGTCTAGTATCTTCTGTAACCTTTACAGTATTTAATTCTTCAATAAGCTTCAAAATCTTATCCATGCTAATTCTCGTAAGCTCGTAAACTGACTTGCGGTCTAGATGCTTTCCACGATTCAAATCAGTTATGTTAACTTCTTTGCCTTTCATTAGCCATTTAACCTGACGCTTTCTTGGCCATATATCTACTTTATCGAATTCGTAATTTCCTGTAACAACCGCAATCCCATCAATTGTATTATTGCTTCTTTCTGTTACAACAATATCTCCAACAGACATTTCATCCTGGAAATTAAGTAGAATTCTACGTTCCTTGTCATTCACACCTTCTGTATCGTCAGAAATATAATCTGGGCATTGATTCCATCCGATGCGAATACTACCTTCTTCAAAACATCTTTTCTTTAAGTCTGAAACTCCTGTACCGTCAAGAAGTACACACCACACTCGTGCACTTGTCATGTTAAGTACTTCACTTTCAAATCTCACATTTTTCTTTCCAGCATCCTCACAGAAACTTTTAAAGACGCCAGGCTCAATTCTATAGGCAAGCTCAGATTTTAAATCATCAAAAACTGGTTTGATTCCTTCAATAAACTCTTCATAGCCATAAGACTGGTGGAATGTAGTAAATGCAACCCTACCTTCTTTTTTAAGTTCCCTATAGCGTTCCATTACTTGGCTATATTCCATATCTTTTACAGCTTCTATTGTCTTTCCATCGCAAATAGCAACAGCATATATTATTGTGCTATATGTCTTACCTGTGCCAGGAGGACCGTACAGTATCGTGTTTTTATCATATACAATTTTTGAATCTTTCTCTATTGTAAGATCAATATAGGATAACTCCTTTTCATTTAATTTACTTCTAAATTTTCCAGTATCCTTTCCTATTACATAATTGTAATATGGAATAATCTTTTTAACTGCAGCCATTATAGCTGCATCATACTGCTCATTTGTCTTAACACCTGTTGGTTCTACATAAATACAAAGTTGAACTTTGCGAAACTCCCCAGATTTAATCTTATCCTTAATTTCATCTACTGTATCTATGATAACATCCGGATTACCCCATTCATTACTTCCTTGAACATAAACCATTCCTTTTTCTTTCAGAATATTCAAATGAGAATGATATATGTCCATTGTTTCCTTATCTGTACCATCGTTCTTTATCTCTAAACTTATACGATATCTTGTAACACCATTATTTTTTTCAACAAATAAAGAAACACTTGTAGGATTATCTACGAATTCTTTGTATTTCATCTGAGCCCAGAAATACTTTCTTGTCTTAGTTCTTGAACCATCTAGCCAGTTAATAGTAGAACAATAATCAAGACCAAATAAATCACAACATTTTTCTGTAATCTTTTTCATTTCTGCTGCTGCAGCTTTCCCTTTTTCTTTAATTTTTATCAATTTACCTTTTTCTAACGGATCAAGACCAGTTTTCTTCGGATCAGAGTAAGGGATTTCCTGGTTATTACCTAAGTAATCCAATACTCCTATATAATCAATATCTACTGTTGACATTTTCTTTTTACCCCCTTATTATTTCTCCTCTATAAAGAATAATGATTTTTACTCTGTCACTTGGAGACAACTTATATTAAATTCATCTGACAATCTTAATCCTAAAGAATATTTTTTGTCAGCACTATAATCAATTTTTAAGGTGTATTTTGTAGGATAAACTCTTCAGCCAACCCTACAATAATTACGTGTAAAAGTTCTCTTAATACTATTATTTCACCATAAATCTCACATACAACGTAATATTTTTAACATTAATATAAATAGAAAATCAAAATTGTTATATCCTCTTCAATTCCTTACTATAACTCTTCTATTATTTCCTTAACATATCCCTCTAAATCTTCTATATCTAAGAACGCTGGGTCTAAGTGACCTAGAAAGTTCCAATCTTTGGTTTCTTTTTTTCTGTATATAATTGCTTCGCCATCTTCACTTCCGAAAAAGCTTCTATCTACTTCATAGCCATTTGTTTCTAAGAAATCTTTTATCATGTTGTATTTAGTTTCTCTTTCTTCTATATATGCTTTTACTTCTTCATTGTTAATTACATAGGCATCTATTTTTGAATATCCCTCTATAATTTTATCTTTTTTAACTGATAGATTAGAAATTTCTTTCCAAATAATTTCAACATTCTCTTCAGAATCAAACATAAATCTGGATAGTGGTACAATATTCTCATTATAGATAATTTCCATATAATCAGGTATGTTTTTAGGATTAAAATATTCATATTCAAAATTATCTTCTTTTTCTATGGTATATCCAGGTATTTTAGATACGAATTCTTTTCCTTCTTCTAAAGAATCAAATGCTACTAAATCTTTTGAATAATTATTTTGATATAATTCCAATATATACATCTATTAACCTCCAAATATTAATAAATAACTAATTAAATATTAACTTTTTTCTTTGTTTATAAAATAAGTTTTCGTATAACTTTAATCACTGTATGATATATATCTATCCAACGCAGCAAATACTTCTTCAAGGCTAAAATATCCAATTTTTCGTATTGCTTCTTTCCCTTCAACAAAAGCTAGTACTGCAGGTGCTCCCAGAATGTTTTCTTGTGCTGCAAGTGAAATATTATTCTCTATTGATACATAGCCAGTGAACACTTGAGGATGTGTCCCACTCCAAATTGTAATTTTTTCCTTAAGTGCTTTGCACGGAGCACAAGCCTGTGAACCAAACAAAAATAAACTAAACTTCTCTTTCTCTTTAATCATTTGATACTCTGTCAATGTTTGAATTATTCTCATTTCTCGCATAATATCCTTCTTTCTCATTTTTAGCAATGATCTTCTTTAAATCCATACTATAATTACACATCTCATCCTCAAGATATAGAGGTGTAGTTTACTAATCTAATGTTTCCCTTAATTAAGTTTGGACAATAACGCTACCGTCTCACAATGTGTTGTCTATTGAATAAGAACACAATTCATTAACCTCGTTGCTTGATTGAGGATACAATTTATCGCTGTCATTTTCCTCAGCAGCTTTTGCATTTTTTCTTCTGCTCTTGAATAATCGTCCATCTTGAGAGTCTTTTTTTCCTGTCTTATATATGATAGTAATCATTGCAGGATCAATTTCTCCATCATCATTAGTTCCACCGATTATGATTTTGTCTACTATACTTTCAAATACAGTTCTATCAAATTTTTCAAGATATTTATTTGACTCCAATAGCTTCTTAAATCCTTCAAGCCTTTTCTTTAATGCTTTTTCATCAGTTAGAGTTATCTCTAACGCTCTTTTTTCTTCAAGCAATTTTTCCTTACTGATAGATATTTCATTATATTTCTCTTGATATATGTCCATACTGATTGATTCATTAAGCCTTAATTCAACAAGGTCTTTTTCTTTCTTCAGTATTTTATCAAGTTGATTACTAATTTTCTTCAAATCCTTTGATAAGCTATTATCTTTTAGTTCTTCTTCCACAGTTTTCAAGAATTCATTCGTGATTTCCACATTGTTGTGACATACCTGACGATAGCTTTCCATAAATGCTTTTTCTATGGCTTCTTCCTCAATGCCTTTGCTGTGTGGGCAATACTTCTTTCCGTTTTTAGTGGCATTAACACATTGCCAAATTACTTTCTTATATTCAGAACTTGAGTGCCAATTTCTTCTTGAAAGCATATGACCGCAAAAACCACATTCAAGCATACTACTGAAAGCATATTTCCTTGAATACTTTTCTCTTTTACCACCATTGTTTGCAACTGTATTCCTGTTTTTTGCCCTTCTTAATCTGATTCCCTGCGCTTTTTCAAAATCTTCTTCTGAAATAATAGGCTCATGATGGTTTTCAATGTAGAATTTATCCTGCTCCCCAAAGTTATCCAATCTTCTTTTTGAAATAGGATCAACAGTGAATGTTTTACCCATGAGAAGATCGCCCTTGTATTTTTCATTCTTAATAATTCCTAAAACCGTAGTTTCAGTCCACTTCTTATATCCTCTTGGCGATAAATAACCTTGTTCTTCAAGCTCTCTGGAAATAACCATTCCGCCAACCCCTTCAAGGTATCTTCTGAAAATATATCGTACAATCTCAGCTTCTTTTTCATTGATGGAAATACTCTTGGTTTCCGGGTCATAGTCATAACCTAAGCAACCTTGAAACCCGACCATTTCACCTCTTTCCATCTTCATTCTCAAGCCTTTTTTAACATTGGCTGAAATATTTTCTACTTCCTGTTGAGCAACTGAGCTTAAAATAGTTAAAAGCAACTCACCGTCCATTGTTAAGGTATTGATGTTTTCTTCTTCAAAAAATACCGCAACATTATATTCCTTGAGCTTTCTTACATATTTCAAAGTATCCAAAGTATTTCTTGCAAATCTTGATATGGATTTTGTAATCACCATATCTATATCGCCATTCATACAATCATTTATCAACCTTTGAAAATCAATTCTTCTATCAACCTGTGTACCGGTTATCGCTTCATCAGCATATATTCCCGCAAGTGTCCACTCATTGTTTTGCTTTATAAAATCTGTATAGTGTTCTACTTGAGAATTATAGCTGTTAATTTGATCTTCGGTATCCGTACTTACTCTGCAATAAGCTGCTACTCTCTTTATTGAGCGTTGAACACAACCTGATGCAGTTCTCTTCAGTGTGGTATCACCTTTAATAACTTTAACATCTTTTTTCACTGCATCCGCCTCCTTTTTGTATATTTCTATGCAGTTCTATTATACCACACTTGCAAAACATTATAAATATAATTCTGTGGAGATATTATACTTTTTCATCAGCTTTAGTTTTATCTTTTTGTATTCAATATCACTGAGCAAGTGTTTAGAAAGCAGTATAGATAACATAGATAATTGGAGGCTGTATTTTAATAATTCATTATTCATTTCTAAATCCTCCTCTTTCAAATTTATTTATAAGTTTTATGACATTGGTAGGTGCTTGGCAGCAACATAGGAATCTCACCTCCGCCCCTTATTCCAGATGAGCCGGCTTAAACTATTGAAGTATCATTATCACTACTTGTATCACCGAACAGATTGCCACCTCTGTTTTTATGTATTCTTATTTATCGCTCACTTTCTTGTATCCTTGGCTAACCCAGTATTCATAAAACCGAAATCTCTTTCAGCAGAAAGGTCATGGCGTAAGCCATAATTCTCCACAAGTAGATAAAGTCCTACCTTGGTCTATTCAGTTGTCAAGGAACAAGTGCCTATTGGCTTTTAGAGAGATTTTCTTTTAAGCAATTCTTGAAAATAATTCTTCAATTAGATTAAGAGGACAGATCTCCCTTCACCTTAAACAAGGAAAATCTGCCCTCATACACAAGGTGATCACTTCATAAATTCTTCCAATAACACCCTTAATTTTTTAAGAATGCTATTTTTTCGCCATTGTATAGCTTGGTAACTCACCTTCTTACCTCTTGCTATACTCGATAGTGTTTCGTCATTGAAATACAAACGCTCAATGATGTCCCTTTCTTCATCGTTTAATTTTGATATAACATTTCTTACCGCCTCAATCATCATCTGTGTTTCAACAATCTTTTCAACATCAACGCTTTCATCAACAAGATTATCTACAAAGTGTCCATCATGATCCAATGACGAAAAGAAAAGCAGGTGGTTTTTTCTGTCCACCTGCTCTAAATACTTCTCGTGTTCTCGTTCTCGCCAGTAGACTTTATAAATATCTTCACTGACTTTCACCTTTTGTCCTCCGACATAAAGGTAATACTCTTTTGCCATAAAGTTTCCTCCATTTCTTTTTTATCTGTTTGTTTTTCAGACAAAAAAGGAGGACTCCTGCATCTTGGCATAAGAAGTCCTCTAAAATGAAATAAACCTGTTCTTTCTTTAACTATATTTAATTGTTTAGACGAGTATATGGAAAAACAGACAACTATAAATCTTATAAGAAGAAGGAATGATTTTGTTTTGAGTTATTACTTCAAATAAATATATAGCCTTTTTCATAGCCTGTCCCTCCATTTGTTATCTTTATGTCATTCTTTTACAATCCAAATATCATCTTGGTTAACAATACAATTCGAACATTCAAAACACTGACTTTGGCATCTACTTGTTTCAGATCTTTTGGTTTTTACCAAATATCCATTATTTTCGAGATATTCAATTTTCATTTTTACACTTTCTAAATCCTCCCCTGTCAATTCAGCAAGTTCTTGCAAAGTGCAGTTCTTTTTCTTTTTCAATACTTCTAATAGTTGTATAAGCACCCTTATCACCCCTTAAAAAATAAGTCTTCCAATATGATATGCAACACAAGATATAATTAGAGCAGATAATATATAATACAATGCTATTTTTATCGTCCATTTTTTTGAATGGGTTTCTTGAGCGGTAGCTGCAAGAGCCATTAAACAAGGCATATTGAAAAAGAATGCAAAAGTAAATGCTAAGGCTTCAGGTTTTGAAATTGTTGTCAACATATTATTGCTTAAAATAGCTGTATCTATTGTTCCTTTTGCTTCAACCGCATGCCATATCCCGGAAGAAGTAAACAGAGATGCCATTACTCCTAATGCAGATTCCTTTCCCATTGCAGAAGCAACAAAAGCCATAAATAATTGCCATGGTAAACCAAATAATTTTGTTACAGGCTCTATAAATGTCCCCACCTTATAAATAAGACTGTTTGCTATATTCCCGTCAGGTGTATAGGCAAGAATCCAAAATACTACAGAAATGAGGATAATAATACTCAATGCTCTTTTCAGAACATTTCCCATCTTGTTTATCACAGAAGAAAATAAATTCTTCCAATGAGGTCTATGATACGGCGGAAGTTCCATAATCATTCCAAAATGCTGACTTCCCCCATAAAGTGATTTCCTGAAAATTCTATATGTGATTAGCAAATGTAGGAATGCTACTGCAAATAAACTAAGTATCACAAATATAGCCTGCTTTCCGAAAAATGTTCCTGTAACAAGACCGATTACGCCCCATGTTGACCCGCAAGGGACTACCCAAGATAATGCAATCGTCATAACCCTCTGTCCCCATGAATCAATTACTCTCGTTCCTGTGATTCCACCTATATTACAGCCGAAACTTAACAAGAACGGCATGATTGCTTTTCCTTGCAATCCTAATTTCGACATAGTGTTGTCAAAGACATAGGAAACTCTTGCCATATATCCTACATCTTCCAAAAATCCAAATACTAAGCTAATTCCCAATACATAACTTGCCATTTGCAATGCAAAAGTAATTGCAGTCATTACAGCTCCACACAAAAGTGAAATCAGCCAATTTGATACTCCAATGGCGACAAGCCCTTTTGCCAATAATGCTGATATTTTAGGTATCACAAACCCGAACAATCCCATTAGCGGAAAGCCGATAAGCATGGAAACAATCAAACCTAAAATGATAACTCCGATAGCCATAGGTTTTCCGAAAGCTTTACTTGTAGCTATACGATCAAATTTGCTTCTCTTAAATACTCTCTTTTTCTGAATAACATTTGCATTGATAAGTTTATCTATCCAATCGAATTTGCAATTACCGGTTATCAGATTCCCATTTTTGATGCCTCTTAATATATCCTCTATTTCTTTAAATTTGTATTCATCAACATTATCTTTTACCAATTCGATTACTTTCACATCTTGATCGAATAATTTCCCGACAATCCATGATTTTGAAAATACGCCTATCCCTTCATCAGGAATGTAATTTTTCAGCAATTTATATTTATCTCCGGCGACACTTTCATATGCTCTTTCAAAATTATTGTCTGCTAAAATCCTTCCGCTGTCTGAACGCTCCAGAAAAGCATAAAACTCTTTGTATTCCTTTTTATCTGCCGCAACGATAGGAATGACAGGTATATTCAAGGATTTTTGTAATCCCTTTATATTTATATTTTTCCCTTGACTTGTAGCAACATCCATCATGTTCATGATTAAGACAACCGGAATATTTATTCCAATGTAGTCAGAGAGCATAAATAGACTTCGATTTAATTGTGAAGCATCTGCCATAATAGCAATTAAGTCTGCGTTCCCGGTTTCTATATATTCTCTTGTTATAACTTCTTCCTCTGAATTTGCTGATAATCCGTAAGTTCCTGGTAAATCCACAATCGTATAATTGGTATCTTTATACGAAAATTCGCCTTCTTTTTTCTCAACGGTTTTACCCGGCCAATTTCCAACGTGTTGATTTGAGCCTGTCAATCCGTTAAATAAAGTGGATTTTCCGGAATTAGGCTGTCCAAGTAAAGCTATTGTTACTCTTTTCATATCTTAAAGTACCTCCATCATTATTTTCTCTGCCTCTATCTTATTGACAGCAATCATCGTATCTCTACAATAAATTAGAATCGGTTGCTTTTTATAATTTTGGATTACTTCAATATCACTTCCGACAGTTATCCCAATGGATATTATTCTGCTTTGGAAATGTGTATCACCGATAATTTCAGCAACTTTCCCCTTTGTCTTTTCTTTCAAAGTGCTAAGCCTTTCCATAACTATCCTCCTTTATCATCCATTTTTTTGCTCTTTCTTGTGTATTTACCATTTCATAGTAATGTCCCTTTTCGCCATAAAGTTTATTATGGTCGCCCTGTTCTTCAATTATCCCATCATTTATTAGAATAATTTGATCGGCATTTTTAATCGTATGGAGTCTATGAGCAATAACAAAAACAGTCTTTCCTTGCATTAAATGTTCTAAAGCCTTATTGATTTTAGCTTCATTATCTGGATCAAGAGAAGCGGTAGATTCATCTAACAGAAGAATCGGTGCATCCTTTAAAATCGCTCTTGCAATAGCAATTCTTTGTCGTTCGCCGCCTGATAGTGTACTTCCGCCATCCTTTATTTCCGTTTCGTATCCATCTTTCATTTTCAAAATAAATTCGTGGCAACAAGCTAATTTTGCTGCTTGATAGACTTCCTCTTTTGTTGCATTAGGTTTTCCAACTTTGATATTGTTATAGGCGGTATCAGTCAGTAGTACATTGTCTTGAAAAACCTGACTCACATATTTAAGTAACTCATCAGGTTTTATAGTTCTTATATTTTTACCTCCTATTAAAATTTCTCCGCTGTTCACATCCCAAAACCTTGCAATCAAATTGGCAATTGTGGTTTTTCCTCCACCGGAAGGACCGATTAAAGCTGTGCAAGTCCCCTCTTTTGCTTCAAAAGAAATATTCTTCAAAGTTGTTTTATTTCCATCATAAGAGAAGTTTACATTCTTAAATCGAATATCAAAGTTTTCCAATTCTGTTTCATTTTCAACATAAGAGAGCGGCTTTGTTTCATATGCTTTTTCAAGATTGCTTGCAGCTAATTTCAAATCTTTTAACAAACCATACGAATGTTCAAATGCAATTAAAAGTGCAGATAATGCTAAACTCATAAGCATAAAAGCTACAAATTGTTCAGGCTCTACTTGTCCGCCTATGAACAAATACCCACCAATCAAAAGAACGACAGGAAGTAGGAAATTAACTATGACAAAATACATACTTGTAGGCAACGCCATTTTCTTTTCCGCATCTACACTTGTCTTTCTAACATTTTCAAGTGTGTTTATCATTCTTTCAAAATGTTCACTTGTCATATTGGCTGACTTAAATGCCTTCATACCTTGAATGTACTCTAAAATAATAGAAATCATCTTAGAATTTAGTTTTCTTTTTCTTGCTCCATATTTTTCTATCATTTTGTTGCCCCATACCAACATAGGATATGCAATAAGCAATACTAAACACTCTAATAATGCAAGCTTCCAATCGATAAAAAATGTGCCTAATAAAATCAATACTGCTGTAACTGCCGTTTTAATAACCGAAGGCAAGGTGTGCGTTATGATCAGTTCAAAACTACTCAAATCCTTTGTAAGAGTTGATAATAGATAACCACTACTATTTTTTTGGAAATGACCAAGGCTCAAACTCCTATAATGATTTGCTAAATCCAAACGCATATCCCCACACATTTCAGCTCCTCTTGAAAAGCTTAAATAGTATGCGTGTCTATAAATGATTATTCTTACAATCATGCTTATAAAACATATTGCAGTGTATTCTATGATTAAACTTTTAGTTAATGTATTTTGCAATATATTAACAACGGTAAAATAGAGCATTAAATACAAAACAATACTTCCTATCGAATCCATAACCATTAGAAAAATCGGTAAATACAATTTTTCTTTTTTCTCTTTCAGAAGTGTTCTAATAATCTTAAGCATTTGCACTTACCTCCTCTCCAAAGTAATCTTTTGTGTATGTGTTCCACATACTTTCATAGACCCCTTTTCTTTCTAAAAGAGTTTTATGTGTTCCAACCTCTACGACTTCCCCTTCATCAAATACGACAATTTGATCTGCGTTCTTAATAGTATGCAAACGATGAGCAATCATAATGATTGTTTTATTTTTCAACAAGTTTTGAAGTGCTAACTGTATCTGATATTCATTTTCTATATCTGAATAGGAAGTTGCTTCATCAAAAATAATAATTGGAGAATCTTTGAGTATTGCCCTTGCGATTGAGATTCTTTGTTGCTGTCCACCTGACAATTTCACCCCTTGATCCCCGATTCTTGTCTGATATCCATTCGGTAAACTCATAATAAAGTCGTGAATTTGTGCTGCTTTCGCAGCCTCAATAATCTTATTTTTATCTGCATCTGTTCCCATACGAATATTCTCATAGAGAGTATCTTCCAAAAGAAATACATCTTGAAAAACAAATGATGTAATATCCATCAAATTATCTATTTTTAATTCATTGATAGGTATATCGTTGATTTTAATTGCTCCACTTGTTACATCCCAGTACCTACCAATCAACTGTGCAGCAGTTGTCTTACCTGCACCGGAAGCTCCCACAAAAGCATTTATTGTATTTGGTTTTAAGGACAAATTGATATGTTGTAATGCTTTATTTTTTGTTTCTTCATCGCCATAACTGAAAGTAACATCTTTAAAATCTATTTCCATACACTCATTCTTGTTTATGATTTTTGTTCCGTCTTTCAGTTCATCCATATCCATTATTTTTTTTATGTTATTCAGTCCGCTTCCAAGCTCCATAGATTGCATAAAGATTGTTACCATATTTAAGAACGAAACGAAAAAGCACATTGTAAGCATAATAAATAGCAAATAGGATGTTGCTGATAAAGAATTTCTCAAAAAGAAATATCCTCCGAATGGCAATGTAAATAAGATTGCTGAATCCAAAACTACTAAGGTTATTGATAAAGGATAGCAAGAACTCATACACATCTTTTTCCAACAAGCAATATACGCATTCAATGAATTCCTATATTGTTCAAATTTTTCTGCTGTTAACTGATACATTTTAATGACAGGCATAGCCTTTATAAATTCATTTGCTGAAGCATTTAAATCAGCAATATCTTCGGATAGCTCCGTTGACATGTCAGGATAATTTTTCATCAGCATCATCGGAACTCCCAATCCTAAAATCATAGGGATTAACATAACAAGTGCCATCATCCAATTTAATTTCAACAGGAAAATAAACATAATAACCGGAACAACTGCTACCTGTGCTAATTCCAAAGTGCTATGAGCTAAAAAATTTTCAACTCTATCCACATCATCAAACAACAATGTTTTAATTTCTCCGGGGTCATGCTCTTGAAAGAATCCCAAATTAAATTTTGAAATATGATTTACAACTTTCAGCTTAATTCTGTGTATTGTGTTAAAAGCTGCTGTATGAGATAAAATGCCCGCAAATGACATTAGTATTGCTTGCAAAACGGCACTTGTAATTCCTATACCTGCCCACATTAAAATTTCTGTATACGAAATATTTTTCTGGAATATCATTAGTAATATCTTATAAACTACAAAATAAGGAACTAATGATAAAGCCGCAGAAATGACAGATAAAAACATTCCTAAATGTAGCTTTTTTCTCTCATCTTTTGCTAATTGGAATACATAAGATATCCCTGTCTTCTTTTTTTCCATTAGTTATTCCATCTCCTTTCCTAATAGTTAGCTGTATCTAACTATTCACATTCATTATAAGGCTAATTTTCTATAACTCAAAATCAAACTAGGAATTTCATTATTGCTTATAATCCCTTTATTTATAAGCTTTTTATCGGTATTTTTATTTACATTTTTATAAATACGTGATAAAATTAAATAAATTCTTGACATTGAGAAAGGTGGGCAAAATTGATGGAAAGAACCGTTATTGATTATTTAACAAACTTAGTGCATGACGCTCCTTTTATTCCTGTTCCAACTTTATCAACTGAAAACAAACAAATCTTTCAAATAGATCCCAATTTTGGCAAAGGTACTTTCCGCATACTAAAGTTTGACAGCAGTTTAATTCTTATTTTAATTGCTGACTTTACTCCAAATGAAACAATGGAGAAAATAACCGAAGTATCTGAAAAGTATTTAGAGATTAGCCAATTTGAAACAGAAAGCAGTTCATTTAAAGTCGGTGGCAGAAAGTTAAATAATGTAGAAAAAGGTATATATTGTTACTTAAATACGGAAAAGAAAACTTATACCTATTGCGAAGCAAATAAGCCTGTAAAATTCACGAAAATAATCCTAACTAAAGAATACTTTGATACTTTCTTAAAGTTAAAATATGATGATTTTGAATATGAAAAAACAAAAATCCTTAATTCTTATTTGTTAAAAACTCAAAATTCTCCTCAATTGAATTTTATATTTCAACAGATAAGGGAATCCCAAGCCGAAGGAAAAATTTTGCCTTTATATTTGGAAAGCAAAGTTATGGAACTATTATCTATCATAATTACAAGGTTAGAAGAAAAAGAAAAAAATATATCCGTTGTCTTAACTAAAAAAGATAAGCAAAATCTGAAAAGAGTTGTATCAGCTATGAAAAAAGATTTATCTGTTCATATTGACGGACTTGAACTCTCTAAAATTGCTTTAATGAGTCCTGCACGATTTCAATTAGCTTTTCGCAAATACTACGGTGTTCCTCCCTACGAGTACTTAAAAGAATTAAGGCTTAATAAAGCACTATTATTGCTGAAAAATCCCGAGCATAAAATATCTGCGATAGCAAAAAAAGTTGGCTATACACACACAGGACATTTTGCTAAAATATTCAAATCAACTTATGGTATCACACCAAGTAAATATAGAAGTACAATTACTTAAACTAATATTAGAATTCAATATGTGCTTAACGCTTGCTACCATAATCAGTCTTTTGTAGCAAGCACAGTAAGTGTACGGACACTTACGAAAAAATTGACGAAGCAGCCCTTTGGGATCTGCTTCTTTTTTTATCAATTTTTAGCTTGTTAGGGAGAACCCTAAAACCCCGAAATGCACCTAAAGGAGGAAATACCTATGGCAAATAGAATACGAAACGAAAGACTTGAAATTAAACTAACTGAAGAAGAAAAGGCTCTTTTTGATGAGAAAAAAAGACTTGCGAAGTGTAGAAATATGAGCCTTTTTATCCGCAAATGCGTTTTAGAAAAAGAAATTTATCAAATAGATTTAGAACCGTTTAGAAATTTACAGAGCTTGCTTTCCAACGCAACAAACAACATCAATCAGATTGCAAAGAGAGTAAATCAGACAGGTATCATCTATAAAGATGACATCCATGATATGAAAAAAGCAATTGAACATTTTTCAAAAGAGCTGTGGCAAATTCATTCACTACTTCTGAAAAGAACATCTGAAACGGAAGGTGAATAATAATGGCTATTACAAAAATACACCCAATAAAATCGACTCTTAATCTTGCTATCGACTACATTGTAAATGGAGATAAAACAGATGAGCAGCTATTAGTAAGTACTCATAAATGCCATGAATCAACTGCTCATACTCAGTTTTTAAGGACACGAAATGACGCAGGAACAAAAGGAACCGTTCTTGCAAGACATCTCATTCAATCATTTTTACCGGGAGAAACAAGCCCTGAATTGGCTCACCAGATTGGTATGGAGCTGTGTAAAAAGATACTCAAAGATGAGTACGAATTTGTCTTATCTACTCACGTAGATAAGGGGCATATCCACAATCACATCATCTTCAATAATGTAAATATGGTAACAGGTAGGTGCTACCAGTCTAACAAGAAAAGCTACCACCAAATCCGTTATCAGAGTGATAAACTCTGCAAAGAAAATAGCCTATCTGTCATTGACGAATTTTACGAAAGCTATAAGAAAAAATATAAGATTAACGGTAAATCTTGGTATGAAAACGAACAGGCAAAGCATGGCACTTCTTGGAAAAGTAAACTTCAATTTGACATTGATAGAATAATAAAACAGTCAAAGGACTGGGACGAATTTTTAAAGAAGATGGCTGATCTTGGCTATGAAATCAAATACGGTAAGCACATTGCTTTTAAGCCAAAAGATAAGGCGAGATTTACAAGGACTAAAACAATCGGAGAAGATTATACCGAGGAAAGATTAAAAGAACGAATTGCAGAAAGAGAGTTTATCAAGACTCCCGACGTCAAAAAACGCATCGGCAATGTTATTGACATGAACACCAATGCAAAGGTAAAGGAAAGCAAAGGCTACGAATATTGGGCAACCAAACATAACCTTCATACAATGGCTGAGTCTGTTATTTATATCAGAGAACATGGCATTAAATCCGTTAAACAGCTTGACGAGTATATTCAAAAAGCAGCCGATGAAAGGCAAAATATACAAGAGAAAATCAAGGCTATTGATAAGGAAATGCAGAAGCTTTCCACCACTATGGAGCAAGTTCATACCGTTAAAAAATACAGAGCGTGCTACAAGGAATATACTGCTAATCCGTCTGACAAGGCATTTTTTGAAGAGTACAAAGCTCAGATTACCCTATATGAAAATGCTCTCTCAGAGCTTAAAAAATCTTATTCCAAGCTCCCAAATTCAAAGGATATTTTAGCTGAGCTTGATAAATTACAAGAAAAAAAGAATAGCCTTATGCAAGAGTATTCTTCCTCAAAATCCACTATGGACGAGCTTTATAAGATACGAAAAAATTACGGAATTTATATGGGTAAGGAGATGGAGAGATAATCTTTATCTCCTTTTTTCGCAAATAAAAAAGGAGTCGGTGCAGTCCCAAGACCACACCGACCATAAGTTTATCTCTCAGCTTCTTTTGATGTTTCTTTCTTTTCTTTAGGCTTTTCCTTATCTTCAGCCTGATATTTTTTGATAGCTCCAAGCACAGACTCTTTCTTTTCATCTCGACCTTTCATCTGTTCTTTTGCCTTTAAGAGCTTTGAAGAAAGTATCCTGATGTTAGTATGTTCCTTGCCGTTATCGTCAACGGAAGTTCTGATCTGTCCAAAGAGTTTTACAAAATCTCCCTGCTTAAAGTCTTTTGGAATATCACCCTTTTCTCCGTATGCGGAGCAATTATGATATACCTTATTGCCCTCATCATCTTTAGATGCCACAGAGAAGTTTACTACTTGAAAGGCTTCGCCGTTCTTATTTTCTCTTTCAACTACATCGATCTTTCCTACAATATTTCCAACGATATTGACAAGATTATCTTTCTCCTCTTGAACATAAGGAAGATCTTTAATCTGCCCCTGTTCTCTTAAATCTTCAATCATGTAATCAAATTCCTCATGCAGTAAATTAACGGTGTCATTGTCCATATAAGCCTCATAGAGCTTATCCAAAGCACTTTCATCGTTGATACCTTTTTCCATGCTGATAACCGCCTTAACAAAGTCCTTGTGATCATCACTTACCATATCTTCTATCTGATTTCTCATTGTTTTGTAATCCATGTTTTATCTCCTTTCATGGTAAAAGGGAGGTTTCCCTCCCTTATCGTACATATTCCTGTTCTTTTGCAGTTTGTTTTTCTTCTGTTTTACTTTCTTCCTGATAGGCTCTTATCTGTCCTAAGATAGATGGTTTATCACCCGTTTTCTGTGTGGCTTCCTCTTTGGTATGCAAATTATCTTCAACATCATAGGTTGACTCAAAATAATCGCTGTCCTTAAAGTCATTGTCATATCTGTCAGCAATTCCATCATTATCAAGGTCTTTAGAAAGTGGATCATAGAAGTTACCTTCATCATCAATTTCAAGTCCCATTGCTTGCTTTAATTCTTCTTCATCTACCGAAACAAAGGTATTAAACTCTCCATTTTCCATTTCAAATTTTATGACATCAAGAGCCTTTTCAACACTTCCATTTTCCTTTACATAATCATAATGACTTACTACAACATCATTTACATATTGAGTTGCTGTATAATTCTCAAGGTCTAACTCAAACTGTATGCCATGTCTTTCATCCGGTGTATCAGTATAAGCAATTCCTATGTGCTTTAAATCAGGATATAGAGCGTCAAACTCATCATAACTATGGTTTTCCTCATACTCTCTGTTGCAGAAGTCAATGATGGCTCGTTTTACATCTTCTACAAGGGGATTATCATTTCTCTTTTCTTCCACTTCTCCCATATCAAGGAGCTTATTCAGTTCTGCCAAGCGAAGCACCTTATTCTTTAGTTCATCAGCTTTTTCAAAAGGCTTTTGTAATTCCTCTTTGGCATTTTCAAGCTGTTCTTTTGTGCTGAAGAGCTTTTCTTCAAGCCTCTTTAATTTCTCAGGCATTTTCTCAAGAGCATTATCAAGCCTTGTAATATTACCGTCCGCACTCGTTCCAAGCTCTCCTGAATGCTTTGCAGCACCATTTAAGCTAAAGTTATGCTCATTGGTAAAGAAGTTATAGCTGACCTCCAAATCCATGTTTCTGTACTTTCCTATGACCTTGCTTTCATTGATTTTTACTTTGGAAATCGCTTCAAGCAGCCTTTCTCCGGCTAACTTTTTATCTAATATCTTCACACCACCGATAGTAATGGAAGTAAACTTCTCTTCTCCTTCCGCTTTAGGTTCAACTTCCAACATATCTTTCTTTACAGATTCTATTAGCTTTTCTGTTCTTGCAATTTCTTCCGGGTAGTTTTTAGCGACCTTATCCTCTAATCTGTAACGATTGGACTTATAGTTTGCTTCAAGCATTTTAAGTTTCGTAACCTCATTATCCAAATCCATCTTTTCTTTAATCTTAGGATCACCTGTGGCAAGGGCTTTAATCTCTGCATAGTTTAAACTGCTTTCATCTACATCTTCTGCCACTCTAACAGGTGTTTTACTTGTCATAATCTGTGAAATGAATTTCTGCTTGTTTTCTATGGTCTGCCACAAATACGCATCAAAGGTGTTCTCTGTTACATAACGATAGATATTCACTTCTTTATTCTCATTTCCCTGCCTCACAATTCTACCTGCTCTCTGCTCAAGGTCGGCAGGACGCCATGGGACATCCAAATCATGAAGGGCAATCAGTTTGTTTTGCACATTCGTTCCGGCTCCCATCTTCTGTGTTGAGCCGAGTAGTATCCTCACATCTCCTTTTCTTACCTTTGCAAAGAGTTCATCTTTTTGCTTGTCGGAATTTGCTTCATGGATAAAGGCTATTTCTTCTTTCGGTATTCCCATTGCCACAAGTTTTTCTCTAATATCATCGTAAATATTAAACTCTCCATCTCCTTTTGGAGTTGACATATCGGAGAAAAGAAGCTGTGTGGACTTATTTTCTCTTGTCTTATCCCAAATGGAAAAGACATTTTTCACGCACACATTGACCTTGCTGTCAGGATTATCAGGTAGCAAAGGATTGATTAAACGCTGATCTAAGGCAAGTTTCTTGCCGTCATTGGTGATTTTCAGCATATTATCTTCGTCAGGTTCTACCACCCTATTTCTCACATCATCTGCTCTTTCAGATAAGCTCTTTAGAATTTCCTTTTGTTCCTCACTTGGCAAAGTCTTAATGACTTCATAGTGTGCTTCAGGTGTTGGAAGATTAAGCATATCCGCTGTCTGAATGTCCGCAACTTCCTTAAACATAGACATTAGTTCAGGCAAGTTATAGAACTTGGAAAATCTTGTCTTTACTCTGTACCCTGTTCCCTCCGGAGAAAGTTCAAAAGCAGACTGCGTTTCCCCAAAGGTAGAAGCCCAAGAGTCAAAATGCTCTAAATTATTCTTTTTAAGGCTTTCATACTGAAGATAACGCTGCATGGTATAAAGCTCAGTCATAGAATTACTCACAGGCGTTCCTGTTGCAAAGACAATCCCTTTACCACCTGTCATTTCATCCATATATCTACACTTCATAAACATATCGGAGGACTTAAAGGCTTCGGACTGCCCAATACCTGCTACATTCCTCATTTTTGTGTAAAGATAAAGATTTTTGTAGTTGTGTGCCTCGTCGATAAAGAGCTTATCTACGCCTAATTCCTCAAAGGTAATAACATCATCTTTCTTAAAATCATCATTTAATTTCTCAAGCCTTGTTTCCAGTTTCTTCTTCGTCTTTTCGAGCTGTTTTACCGTAAAATTCTGATTTCTGTCATGCTTATATTCCTCAACATAGTTAATAATCTCATCAATCTGATCCTGAATATGCTTCTCCTGATATTCCTTACTCATCGGGATCTTTTCAAACTGTGTATGCCCGATTACAACGGCATCATACTCTCCTGTGGCAATTCTACCGATGAAACGCTTACGGTTTTTCGGCTCAAAGTCTTTTTTATCTGCTACCATGATATTTGCTGACGGATAGAGCTGCATAAACTCTCTGCCTATTTGTCCTGTTAGATGGTTCGGCACAACAAATAAAGACTTGGAACACATCCCAATTCTTTTAGATTCCATTGCGGAAGCTACCATTTCAAAAGTCTTTCCACTACCTACCACATGAGCAAGTAGCGCATTTCCACCATACAAACTTCTTGCAATGGCATTTCTCTGATGAGGTCTTAAATCTATTTTAGTATTCATTCCCTCAAAAGATAGTTTACTTCCATCGTACTCACGATTTCTGATAGAGTTAAAACGCTCATTATACAGTTTTACAAGTCTGTTTCTTCTTTCCTGATCGTTAAATATCCAGTTCTTAAATTCTTCTTTTAGAAGCTCCTGCTTTTGCCCTGCAAGTAAGGTTTCCTTTTTATTTAGCACAGAAGTTTTTGAGCCATCCGAATTTACAATCTGGTCAAATACCTTTGTTTCTTTTAAGTTCAGTGCATCTTCAATCAGCTTATAGGCATTTACCCTTGAGGTGCCGTAGGTCATCTCTGCAAGGTCATTTCCTCTGTCCCTGCTCTTTCCTTCTACATTCCATTCACTTGTCAGATTTGAAAACTTAACCTTAATATCCCATCTCGCCCAGCCCGGTGTTTTCAGCGTTTCAAAAATAAATTTTTCAACATCTTTAATCGGTATCCAAGTTGCACCAAGACGGACATTGATTTCACTTGCTTCAAGCTCCTTTGGGAGAACTTTCGTAAGCTCAGCCTTTTGGTATTCCAATCGGCTCATCTCATAGCTTATCAGCTCTTTTTCTTTGCCATCTTCGGCATAGCCAAGATGAGGCAGCTCTCTTTCTGTCTGTCTTAGCTTTGCAAGGTAGCTGTCTACGATGGCAATCTTATCTCTGATATTTCCACTTAGGTACTCATCTTTTGTTACATAGCCATACTTATAGGAGTTGCCGCCATTGGCACAGGCAAAAGGCAAATCTCCATCTTCGAGGTTAAAGGAAAGCGGTCTGTAAAAGTTTTGTTCCTCTCTGATGTTTAGATAGATTTCCCCTCTAAGCTCCTCAATCAAAGTAGGTCTATCTTTATCTGTCAGACTTTCCATATATTCAAAATCCACATAACCTTTTTCAGACATAGATAAAACAAGAGCTTCAAGGGAAATATCAACATGATCGATTGTCTTTGCCTTTATGATTGTTCTTTTTGAAAAAATATCTCCCTTAGCCTTAAAGTTTTCTTCTTCATCAAGGATTTCTATGGAAGATACAAGCGGGAAGTTACTATCTTCTTTTAAGGTTCTGGTATTAGAAAGATTATTGACATACCCATGTTTTTTAGAAAAACTGTCATAGACTTCATTTAACTTCTCCTGAGCTTTCTTTACCTCATCATCTGAAAAATCCTCTTTTTGTTTATATATGACATCCTTTAAGGTTTCGTTCAGTTCAAGATAATCTTTAATCTTTTCCTTGTTTTTATCCGTTACCTCTTTCTTTACAAATAGGGAATTCTCCCTGTAATACACTTCATCATCAATAATGGTATAGGAGAAATTCTTAACATCATCTGTGGCAGGTATTGTGCTGATTTCATCATCAAGTAGCTCTATTTCTTCATACTTTGCATCTTTATAGATTTCTTCGCTTGCTTTTGTAAGTAATTCCTTTAAGTCTGTATTTTCTTTCGGTAGGCAAGCTATTGTATTTCCAAATCTTCCCGATACCTCTTTCATAGAGCCAAGTACCATTTCAGGATGATCTACGAAATATTTGTTATAGGTAAGACCGTTTTCATCTTCAGCAAGATGTATCCAGTCCTCATCTCTTTCTCTGATACTGTCTCTTTTCTTTAAAAAGATAATATCTGAGGTTACTTCTGTGCCGGCAGTACCCTTAAAGGTGTCATTAGGAAGTCTGATAGCTCCTAAAAACTCTGCTCTTGCTGCAAGATAGCGTCTTACACTTTCGTCATTTTTATCCATTGTGCCTGAAGATGTGATAAAGGCGATAACACCACCATTTCTTACTTTATCAATGGACTTGGCAAAGAAATAATCGTGAATAAGGAAGTTATTTTTGTTATACTCCCTGTCATTTACCTTGTATTCTCCAAATGGAACATTACCGATAACCGCATCAAAGAAGTTATTAGAAAAGGAAGTTTCTTCCAGTCCCTTAATCTGTATATCAGTTTCAGGGTATAAGAGTTTTCCAATACGCCCACTTACAGAATCAAGCTCAACACCATAAACCTTTGACTTGTTCATTTCATCAGGAAGATTTCCGATAAAATTCCCGGTGCCCATACTTGGCTCAAGGATATTTCCACTCTTAAATCCCATACCGGAAAGTGTCTTATATACGCTGTCAATTACTGTTTTAGGCGTATAAAAAGCCGTTAAGGTTGATTCCTTAGCCGCTTCATACTCAGATTGCGATAGATTTTCTTTTAGAAAGCTCCTTGCTTCTTTCCACTGTCCCTCCTTGCTCTCATCAAACACATCAGCAAGTCCGCCCCAGCCGACATACCTTGACAGCACATCCTGTGCTGTGCTGTCAAGTTCCCTTTCTCCACTCTCCACTCTGTTAAGCATAGAAATTGCTTCAAGGTTATTGTTTAACCTTTCGCTTGGAGATAGCTTGTTAGGTAGCGTTTCTTCTGTAATTTTAAAGTTATGAGCCTCAATTTTCTTTATTTCAATTTCTTCAGTAGTCTGCTCAGGCTTTTTATATGTTAGATTTTCAAATATCCTCTCAAGATCGCTTTCAAGACGATAAGGGATTACATCGGAGCCTGTTATCATACCGCCAAAATATTCGGTATTGTCCTTAACCGTTACTGTCTTTAGATTATTACCCATATCATCAAAGCGTGTTATGGTATAATCTTTGCCCTTGTATCTGACTTCATCACCAACAATAAAGGCAGGTCTTTCAAGACTTATCTGCTTTAATAAGTCCTCATTACCCTCAAAGGCTACAATAGGGATTTGATGATTTCCACTTCTTACCGGATCAAGCCATAAATCATTTCTTCCTGTGATTTGGTTTTTAGCAATCTCCCTTACAGTATATTCTTCATGATTAAAATAGACGGTATCTCCCTCTTTAATTTCAGATTCATCTGCACGGCTTCCCTTTTCTTCGTTAAGCTCTACTTCTTCTCTTTCCTTCAGATAATCAAATAGTGTTTCCTGAACAGGTGTTACAGCTACTCTTTCTTCTACTTCTTCAGATATTTCAAGTTCTTCTTTATCTTCAAAGCTAAGTTCTCCGTTAAAGACTGATTGAAGCTCCTGTTCATCCATCTGCTTTGCAAGTTCTGTATCTTTAAGCTCTCTAAAAGTCTTTGGAAAATCCTCTAAAATAAGCCTTTGGGCATTTAATTCTTTCAATTCTTCAAGATTGAAATATCCCCATTCAGGTTCAATCCCAAGTACAAGTCCAAAGGCATCTCCACTTTCTCTATCGTATTCTGTCATATACCAAGTCCAATTGCTTCTAAACGGAATGATATATGCAGCATGAACTTGCTTATCTGCTAAAGATACATCTTCCTGTGCATAAAGTTCAGGCACTCTTTTAAGCATTTCATCGGTCATTAAGTTTTCAGGATCATCTTTAGAATAATATTGTGGTGCTTTTGATTCTTCTATCTCTGTCTTGCTCTCTATTTTCTTTTCTTCATACAGATTTTTAGAAAGCAGCTCATCCATATGTTTTGCCACACTTGACCAAGTAAGAAATACATCACTGCAATTCTTCTTCTGTAATTTAAGTCCCTTAGCATCGTGCCATTCATCACTTCCCATTGCATCTGAAACAGCATGAGAGCTTCCTCCAATGCCATACTCATCTTTTAAGAAGTTAGCTTTTTCTTGAAGTGTATGGTTTTCTTTGAAAAATTTTGTAACCCGCTCTTTTCCCTTATCTATTCCGCTTCCTCTTGACAGGGTAGCAAGAACTTCGTCATCTGTAATAAAGGGCTTTACTTTAGGAAATTCTGTCAGATTGGTACTATATTCCTTTCGTGGCAGCTCAAGTTCTTGCAACTTCTGATAAAGGCTATCTAGCTTGTGATAGTGAAACCTTAATACATTTCTGTTTTCTTTGTATCCTTCTAAAAACCTGCCATATTCTTTGATTGTTTCTTTCAGATACTCAGGATTTTTTAATGCCTCAGATAGTCTTTTCGTTTCTTCCGGAAAGCCACCACCTCTTTCTATAAAATCAAAATACCAATGTGCTTTTCCTTCTTCGCTTAAATCGTGATATAGATACCATAGGGATTTTGAAATTCTATCTCTTTCATAATCAAGTGCTTCAGAAATCTCTATATTTGTGGCAAATCCTCCAGTTTCCAAAAGCTCATTTATTCTACTTGCTGCTTCATTCCAACTTAAAATTTGCGTATCATCTTCTCTTGCAGAAGTCCCGTAAGCTAAGCGAATACCTTTATCTGAATACCAGGAAGATACCTCTCTTTCATCAATGTAAAATCCATTTCCACCCCTAAAGGTATCTTTGAGGTATTCTCCTAATTCTTCATTGCTTTTCCCTTTAGAAAACTCAGCAATAACAGGAAGCCTACCACCATCGTGATTTCCTCCGTTAATAAGAACGGTATCTATATCCTTCTGAGTTAATGGAATGGTAAGCCTCATTTGTCCGTAAGTATTTTCGGGTAAAGAAAAAGAAGCCTTATCAGCTTCTTTTAACTCTACATTAGTATTATCTTTTAAATTTCCACTACTTCCTTGATTGTCATTTCCTTCAGAGCTGAAATCATTGCCCCATACTGCGGATTGTTCTCGCTCTCTATCTTCCAAGCTGCCATTAGCTTCGGCTTCTCTGTTCTCATAAACTCTATCGCTTGTTTCTGAATATCCATCAGGTGTCCTGTCAGTTTCTTCTCCTTGTATAGGTCTACCAACATCTCGAAGTGGCTCTGCTCCTCGCTCTGTGATAGATAATCCAGCCTCATCACTGCGTAAGTCGGATTCGGGAATTCTTTCATGAAGTCCGCCTGTTCCTCCAAGCTGTTTAGCGTATTCTCCCTGATTTTCTCTATTATCTCGTCCGTACTCTCCATTTCGGAGAACTCGCCCGCTTTCATTTCTTTCCTGATCATCTCGTCGAAGTACATTTTCTTCTACCTCCTCTAATTCTTCCTTAATCCTATTATATCCTGCTTCTTTTCCTCTTAAAACTTCTTTTTGAAGCTCCAGTTCTTTGCTTTTTTGAATGGTCGCATCAATAATCTTTCCGCTAATATCCGATACGCTTTCACCAAGACTCATTAGAGATATGCTGTCAAGTCTTTGAAAATTCTCTCTTAAAAGTTCGTTATCTATCGGATAATCTGCCTTAAATCTTGAGGCAACCGAATAGCTTATTGAGTCCCTCACAAACTTTGTAAAGGATATTCTATCCTCATCTGCTATTCTAAGCTCATTCATAAGGCTGTCTATCTTTTCATCTCCGTAAAGCCTACTTAAAGAAAAGATATTTTCTAAGGTGCTTTCGCTTTCTTCGTAGCCCTCACTTTTTACCATTTCCTTTAAGACAGCCCTATGAGCTTCTTTATCAAATCTCCAAAGATTAACTTCATTGACATCTCTGTTTCTTGAAACTGTCTGACCTATATCAAAGATATAGTCAACTTTCTTATATGTGCCGTAGTCCTCTAAAATGGGGATACCCTTTTGACCTCGCATAACGGTTCGGTTAAAGCGTTCCCTCCAGTAATCGAACTTGGCACAGGCTGTCGCTTCAGGATTTCTATCATAGATACTAAGCTGACTTCTAAAGTCATATCTCTGATTGTTTCCGACAACCTTTAGTAGCTTCAGATATTCTGCTTCACTTTGAAGCACATCTTGTTTTACAAGCTCCAAAATGTTATGAAAATCATTTATTCGCATTTTTACCTCCTTCTTTTTTACAAACAAAAAAGGTGGTTAGATTTTACTCTAATCACCTTTAAATTCTATGTGCTGCAACTTACTGCAACTTAATTTTTCTGCTGCAAAACCTTATCGTATGGCACTTTTAGAAATCAATTACCTACTAAAAATCATAGTTCTGCAACTTACTTTTATTCATTAAGTTCCCAGTGTCCGCTATTACCACTTCCTACATACTTCAGATTATCTATTTCCTTTATAGCTCTTTCGATAGTCTTTACGCTAACTCCAGCTTCATCTGCAATAGCCTTTCTTGTAATCCTATCATTGCTTCTCACTTTTTCTTTAATAAACTCTGCGAGGGCTATCTTATCGTGAGCGACATCGTGAACGACACCCTGAGCGACATCATGAGCGACATTGTCGCCCCCAACCTTTTGCGTCGCTATCTTCTTTAGAGGAATAATCGTTCTAAATATATCTCCTTCTTCAAACACCGGATTTTGTCCCGAATAAAGCTGTGTATATTTGTAGGTATTTCTCATTCCTGATCCTAATTCATCAGCAAGACCTATTTCTCTAAACACCTTTGATATAGCTGGATTTTTGGGAAATGGTTCAAACTTTTGTAAATCTAATGCCCCCATACCATGAGCTAAGTTACTATTTTCAACCGTAATCTTTTCATCATCAATAATCATTTTTGCAGGAAATCCACTTGAAAAATCTCTATGAGCCAGTGTATTGGAAACTATCTCTCTAAGAATCCTATCTCTTGCATTGACATTTACAATTCCATCTAAAACAAATAAATCGTTCAAATGCTTTTGCCCAAACTCTATAAGTCTGTCATAGCTGTCAATCAGATTTGTTATGACAACATCTCTATCATCATATCTATCCTTGTTTTCAACCCTGAATATTGCATCTGTTTTGTGTTGCGGAAGGACAGACATAATCGAGTTATCTTTTCCAAATAACAGAATAGCAGCTAATGTAATTCCTTCACGCTTTGTTTCTGGATCGGTCAAAATCAAATTTGCACTTCTAAGAAGCTCCTCATTACTCATATTCTCCCAAACATGATTTTTATTTCGGGAGACAGCCATTTTCTTAGCCTTATCAATGACAGAAGCATCAAGAAAATCAATATCAAGATTCGGATATACTTTATTTACAAAATAGCTTCCTTGCTTTCTTGCGTATAGCTTATAGACAAGTTCTGAATGATCTGTGATATTGATGTCTCCTTCATAAGACCTATCCCAAATTCTTCCATTATGTCTGCATACCTGATAACCTTCCGGCACTCTGATGTAAATTACTTTTTTCTCATCTATATCAAAGACTTCCGGTAATAAATAAAGTGGTGGATACATCTTTTGCGAATTATTGATTGCCGTAGTAAATTCCTTAATCACCTTATCCACTCTATCTTTACTAACACCAACAATCTCTCTTTTATCATTTACACCAAGTAAAATATGTCCGCCATTTCTATTATTGAAAGAGCATACCGTATCAAAGACATCTTTAGTTATAGCATTCTTAGATTCTTTAAACTCGACATCTATTTTTTCTCCATTTTGAATTAGCTGCTTTATCTCATCTTTCGTCATCTGTGTTATTTCACCACCTTTATTTCCTAACGTTTTCTTCAATAAAAACCTTGGAGTTTTGAATTTCTACTTTATCTTTATTTACTATAAAAGTAACATAGTCTCCATTTTCTAAATCCAAAAGTTCTCTTATCCTTTTCGGAATGGTAACCTGTCCCTTTGACATAACTTTTGCAGTATCCATAAATATATCTTTCATACTTACTACCTCTCGCCCTACTTTTCCTACAAAAGATTATAACACTTTTAGGGCATTTTTTCCACTCTGAAATTAGTAGCCACTTACTTTCTATATGTCAGAACAACCTCTTTTATCTCATTTTCAATCTCCTCTAAAAATTCTTCCTTTGAAGATTTCCCCTGTGCAATATCGGATAATTCCATTTCCCATTTTGCTGTTGTTTCTGCTGATTTAAAGGTATCGGATACTATTGTTACAAGGCTAATCCCTTTATGCGTGGCTACAAGATTTTTCTTATCCCTTTCTACAAAGCCCTTAAAGATTAGATTTTCAATAATTCCTGCCCTTGTTGCAGGTGTTCCAAGTCCCTTTCTTTCCACTTCTACACCTTTTTCTAAGGCTTCATTTCCTGCTACTTCCATAGCCTTTAAAAGCGTATCTTCAGTAAAGTGTTTCGGAGGTTGTGTAAATTTCTCTTTAATATTTTTATTATCAATGTTTATAACATCGCCTACCTTTACATCAGGAAGCTCTATGTCCTCATTCTTCTTAGACTTGTATTCTTTAAGGTATTTGCTAAAGCCTTCATCCTTAATTACCTTACCTGAACTTGTAAATTCAAAACCATCAAATGAAGCTACAATCTTTGTTGTATTTTCAATAAGCGGATAGCCTACACTTGCATGAAATTTATCGGATATAAGGAAGTAAACTTTTGCTTCACTTAAAGGTAATTCAGAAACATCTTCTTTTACTGAACTGATTGTCGGTATGATTGCATGATGGTCCGTAACCTTTTTAGAGTTAAATACTACTTTGATACGCTCTGTATCAAAGTCATTTTTACCCAAAATGTTGTTTACTGTACTCACAATCATATCCTCTGTTAAACATCTGCTGTCTGTTCTGGGGTAAGTAATCAGTTTCTTTTCATACAGGCTTTGAGTATAGTCAAGTGTCTGCTTGGCACTATATCCAAAATATTTATTGCACTCCCTTTGAAGCGTAGTTAGGTCAAAAGGTAAATCAGGCTTTGTAATTTTTTCTTTTTGAATAACATCAGTAATTTCAATCTTATCACCTACTAAACTTATAAGCTGTTCAGCAGCAACTTCATCATCAATTCTATCTGTGGAGAGTGTAAATCCATTCATAGAAAGCTCTACTGTGTAATATTTTTCTTTCTGATAATTTGCTATCTCATCATCTCTTTTTACAATCATGGCAAGGGTAGGTGTCTGCACTCTGCCAACACTGTAATTTTGCTGATACAGACAAGAGTAGAGCCTACTAATATTCATCCCGACTAACCAATCCGCAATAGCTCTTGCCTGTGCTGATTCAAAAAGAGTGTCATAGTCTTTTCCGTCTGTTAGGTTATCAAAACCCTCTTTAATGGCACTATCTTCCATTGAAGAAATCCAAAGGCGTTTCATCTTCTTTTTGCATTTAGCTTCGTTATATACAAGTCTAAAAATGCTTTCTCCCTCACGACCTGCGTCGCACGCATTGATAACAGAATCTATTTCTTTATCATTCATCAGCTTTTTAAGGATATTAAACTGTTTCCTCGTGGATTTTGCTATCTCATACTTATAGTTCTTTGGAACAATCGGTAAATCAGCCATATTCCACTTGGCATACTTTTCATCATAGGCATCCGGATTTGCCATTTGAATTAGGTGTCCAACGCACCAGCTCACCCTATATCCGTTTCCTTCATAATATCCGTCTTTCTTTTTATTTGCTCCAATAACCTTTGCAATGGAGATTGCAACACTCGGCTTTTCTGCAATAACTAACTTCATCTGTGTTTTCCTCCTGTTATAAATCAAAATAGGGCGAAAGATGTTACTCTCCCGCCCTAACTTTGCACCCAAAATAATATGTTTTTAGGTGCGTTTATTCTTCATCTTCTACTTCATCTGCATCATTTATTTCTTCCTCGCTTTCAGATTCAGAAAAGAAATCATCATCTTCCTCCTCTAAGGCTTCAAGTTCTTTATCTTCTTTCTTTTTCACAACCTTAAAATAGTAGCCTGCTCCTAATGCACCACCTACTACAAGAAGCAAAATAATATAGGTTCCTAAATTACCCTTTTCGTCCTTCTTCTCAGGCTTTACTTCTTCCTTAACAGGTTCTTCTTTTACTACTTCCTGCTTTGGTGCTTCTTTTTTCTCCACCATGTTTAAGAGATCATCTTCAGATACTTCCGTAAGAAGCATTACATTCTCACTATCTTCATCATGATTGATGATTAAATAAAAGGTCTTACCGTTTTTCGTTTGAAAGGTAATAAACTGCCTTGCATCTGCCGAATACTGATCCGTTTCTTTGTTATCGCTGCTATCTCCATGATGAATCGGATACTCCTTATTTGCATTATCTTTATTCTCCGTAACGGATGCTCTCGTCTTTGACGGAGATGAAGCTACTCCCTTGTTGGTGTTTACACTCTTACTTGCAGACTCCATTGATGAATCCTGACTGTTATTCGCAGGAGCTTTTGCCGTCAACTTGTTGGGATAGCGAACTTCCTTTTCTTTCTCCTTTACTTCCGTTTTGCCTTTGCCGGTATCCTTTGTAGTATTACCTGAGCTTACCGAATCCGATGAGCCTTTACCGGTACTACTTACAGAAGTCTGTGGTGTTTGAGGAAAAATACCTGAACTTGTCTTAATTCCGGAAATAGGACTAATCGGTGTAACTGATTGTGATGTTACAGGAGCTTTATTTGTTTCAGTTGCCTTTTTCTCAAGCTCTTTTATCTTTTCCGTCAGCTTATCTATTTCCTTTTTCATATCTTCTGATAAGTCCTTATTTCCCTTATCTTTTTTCATTTTTTCTTTCAGGCTATCAATTTCATCTTCAAGATCTTTAATTTTATTCTTTTGCTTATCACTTAATTTGTCTTTATCCTTAAGTTCGCAATTTAACTTATCAAGTTTATCCTGAAGCTCTTTTGCCTCTTTTTCTATTTTTGAAATATCGTCTTTAGAAAGCTCTGTCTGCGTTCCTTTATCCTTAACCTCTATCTTTGCTACCTTACGGATAATCTCATCTTTTCCATCTCCCTTTACCTCATAAAACAGAAATTCATCAATGAATTTCATATTATCAGGAAGCATTGGAAGATCTCCGCTATCAATAAGTTGTCCTTTCTCAGCCTTTATCTTTTCTTCCTTAAAGACCTTTTCATCTTCAAAGATATACCTTACATTTACTTCAACTTCCGTTTGAACAGCTTCGTTTTTTGTTGGAGCTTCAGATTTTTGCTCCTGTGCATAAACAACCGTCCAAAGACCTAAAATACAACTAATACTTACAATTACCGCAAGTGCTACCGTCCAAAACTTATTATTCTTTTTCAAACTGGTTTTCATTTGTTTTCTCCTTTTTCATTTCTGCTTTTTGTCTGTTTACCTTTGCCATCAAATCGCTGATTGTGATGTTATTCTTTCTGCAAATGGCAATGATTTCTTCATTTTCAAGCTCTTCTTCACGAATGAATAAAGGCTCCAATTCTTCATCAATCAGAGCCTTTTTATCCTTTAACTTTTTTATTCTGTTTTTTACTGCTATCAGTTCCTTTTTCAAATTGTTACCTCCTATTTCTTTACATTTGGCGGAAAACCGAATCCTACGGGATGGTGCTTACAAAATGTTGCTATCCAATCATCTAAGGTAGTTACTCTTATTCGACCGATGTTATCAATCACTTTTCCATCTCCAATGTAAATACCTACATGACCATAGGTAAGCCCTGCACTGCTTCCGCTACTGCTACTTTCAACCGCAACAAGCATTCCGACCTTGAGCTTTGACCTGTCTGATGTAAAGGTATAGTTTCGGTACATATCACAGGCATTCCCGCCTATATATCCAAGTCCTGCATTTTGATAGACCTGTGATACCCACATGGCACACCAGCCTGCACCCGGAGATGGCGTAATGTATGCAGCATTAACAATCTTCTTTTGAACCTCCGTAGATGCCTCATACTCTTTTCCACCGCCGATACCTCCATTTGCACTGATAAGGTCAGAATTACCAAAGGCTTCTCCCATATTACCTTGTGCAAGGAACAAGGCTTCATAGTGCTTTAGATTATCGAGATAATTTGCAAAGACCTTTCGGATAATGCTGTCCATCTCTTTTTTATGAAGCGTTACGATGAGTTTTTTATACTCATAAGGTTCTTCGTGGCTTTCGGTATATTCATTGCCATCTTCATCGGTATAGGTTTTTGTAACCGTCCTGTATCTGATTTCAATTTCTTCCCTATACTCAAGGTCATACATGGAATCAAATAATTCTTTTAATATGGATTCTACTTCCGATACACTCTTTACCTCTCCACACCTTGATGTAATGTAGGATAAAAGCTCATGGACATTATGACCGATGTATTCTGTATTATTTAAGATATATTCATCATATCCGGGATAATTTTCTTTCACATGGTCAACTTCACTTTGAAGCTCACCCTCCATATCTGAAAATTTCTGATTGATTTCACTTAGGACATTTGGCTTTGATAAATAGCTTGTTGTAAGCACAGAGCTTGTAGAGTTCATAAAGCCTGTCATTCCCGTTCCTGCAAAGTTAATCACAAAAGTCCCTAAGATAATGATACCTATGAAAATAAGCATTAGTCCTTTTGCTTTTCGGATAATCATATCCTTTGAGCTTTTCAGTGTTCCGATAAGTCCCTCTTTAATTCGATCTCTAAGCCTTGACTTATTCTCACGAGAAATTGCTGCCTTTACCTGATTTTTCTTTTGAAATCTTTTATATGCACTTGCTCTTTTATACTCATCCGTCTTTTTCAGTTCCTTTTTGGCATCACGAAATTCCAACTTTGACTTACGCTTTCTGATTTTATAGTCCTTATTTGTAAGGTCATAGCCTCTTTTAGCTCTTTTCTTATCAGAATACTTCTTTATGCCATGAATGAGCTTGGAGCTTGTATCTGCTGTCTTTTCTCCTGCTTCCACTCCTTGATTTTCATCACTTCCATGAGAAAGGTAATCTCTTACAGTTTCACTTCCTTTGGCAAGTCCAGAAAGTGCAGATACTTTTACCATATCTTTCTTTAGCTTTTTCTTCTGCTCTTTATAAATACTGCTATGAACTTTTTTGCTTGCAGTATCTTTTCCAGTCTTTTTATCTTCAGGCTTATTCTCCTTTAACACATCATCCTTTTTCCTTGTATAAAGGCTTTCGGTATAGTTTTTTCTCTTATAATTTTTCTTTTGAGCTTTTTGGCTTTTTAAGAAGCTATTTGTATTTTCTGCTTTATGATGAAGATTATCCTCGACATCATAGGTTGACTCAAAGTAGTCGCTATCCCTAAAGTCATTGTCGTATCTGTCTATAACCCCATCATTATCAAGGTCTTTTCCTAAAGGATTATCATCGTCATTTATCTTACTTGTCTTTTTATGAACTTTATCCTGAAATCTCTCTTTATTGTGGACTATCTTCCCCCTATAATCATCGTTATGCTTTAGTTTACTTTCTTCAGGTGTAATGCCAGTTTCACTATGGAGAATTTCCCTTTCAATACTTGCCTTATGCCTTTCCTTAAAATCCTTTTTCAGCTTCTTTCCCATAGGCTACCTCACTTCTTCCGGCTTGGTAGTCATCTTCTGATA
>PPYE01030085.1_pt1 | contig 51402 bp, 41 predicted proteins | sample 1559881 | NCBI WGS metagenome assembly PPYE01 (sample SAMN08240022, study PRJNA423297) | Human gut metagenome, whole genome shotgun sequencing project.
GTTTAGCGATGTGAACACAAAAGTCGCCACGATAGCAACTGAGGTGGGAAAGACGCCGGAAACATGGAACTCCGACGTCTTTTCTATTATCTTATCGCTATCCCGGAACGTGGTTGTGCCCTTAGCGGGGCTTGTAATAGCCGCCGTCCTGACGTATGAGCTGATTTCAATGATTATCGACAAGAACAATATGCACGAAGTCGATACCTTTGATTTTTTCAAGTGGGCTTTCAAGTCAGCAGCGGCGGCAATCATCGTTAATCATACCTTTGATTTCATCATAGCGATTTTCGATGTCGCACAGACCATGGTGCAAAGGAGCGCTGGTGTCATCAACACCAACGCCAGCATTGATATTTCCACAGCGATAGCGGATATTACCACCCAGCTCCAGGCAATGGAGCTGGGTGATCTGTTCGCACTCATGCTGGAAACCTGGATTGTATCCTTTGCCATGAAAGCCATGGGCCTGATTATCACGGTCATTCTCTATGGCCGTATGATTGAAATCTATATCTATGCCAGTGTTGGCCCGGTGCCGTTTGCCACATTTATGAACCGTGAATGGGGCAACATCGGAACGAACTATGTGCGTGGGCTTGTCGCTCTCGGCTTGCAGGGCTTTCTCATTATGATCTGTTTGGGAATTTACGCTGTACTGGTCAACGCATTAACGCTGGGCGGAGATTTGCACTCAGCCATTTGGAGCTGCGCCGCATACACGGTGCTATTGTGTTTCAGTTTGTTTAAGACCGGCTCCGTGGCAAAGAGTATCCTGAACGCCCACTAATCTGAGAAATAGGAGGTTTGAAATTGGCCTATGTAACCATAACTAAGGATTTGACCGAAGTGAAGGATAAAGTAGCCTTTGGCATGACGAAACGCCAGATCATCTGCTTTTCCCTGGCCGGAGTGACCGGTGTGGGCGCATACTTTTTGCTGCGCCAGCCTTTGGGCAACGACATAGCGCTCCTTATGCTGATTGCCCTGGCTGCGCCATTCATGCTCTTTGGTCTGTATGAGAAGAACGGCCAGCCTTTGGAGAAAATCCTGAAGAATATCATTCGTGTCCGTCTGATTGTACCGGCAGCCAGACCGTACCGGACACAGAATCGCTTTGCCGCTTTGGAGCGGCAGGAACGCTATGAAAAGGAGGTAGAACAACTTGTTTCCATTCCGAACAAAACCACTGGCAAGAACAGCCGTGGGCTGGGAACATCTGGTGATCCGTCCCGACACCAAGCTGACACCTGCGGACAAAAAGCGGGTCGAAAAGGCAATCCGCAGGGCAAAAAAAGAAGGTAAGATTGCCCTGACAGCCCAGCAGACCATTCCCTACGAAGAAATGTACCAGGATGGCATCTGCCGCATCACGAACCGGCTTTACAGTAAAAGTGTTCTCTGCGAGGACATCAACTACTCCGAAGCATCGGACGATGAAAAGGCTGTGCTGTTTGAGCTGTACTGCAAGTTGGTCAATTATTTCGGCCCTGCGGTGGGATTTGAACTTTCCGTCATCTGCTATCCGGCAGACTTAAGCGAATATCAAAAGATGCTTGCCATCAATCCGAAGGGCGACCAGTTTGATGCTATCCGTAAGGAATACAGCGATATGCTGGTGCGTCAGGTTTCCAAAAGCCGTTATGAACGGCGCATCTGCCTGACCTATACCATTGAAGCGGATGATGTAAAGCAGGCCCGTTCCCGATTGGGACAGATTGATAACGATGTGGTAGGCCACTTCCGTTCCCTGAACGTTGCAGCCCGTTCCATGAGTGGGTATGAACGCCTTGCCACCCTGCATAAGTGCCTGAATCTGGAGGAAACCCGTAAATTCCGTTTCAACTGGGACTCCTTGAACCACACCGGGCTTTCCAGTAAAGACTATATTGCTCCCAGTTCCTTCTTCTTTAAGGACGGGCGCTACTTCCGCAGCGGAGCATCTTTCGGTGCGGTTTCTTTTTTGCAGATACGGGCAACCAAGATTTATGACACACTGCTGAACGACCTTTTAAATATGGAAGGAAGTCAGATCGTCAGCATCCATGCCAAGGCTCTCGACCAGAATGCCGCATTGAAAACCGTCAAGCGTAAGCTGAGTGATCTGGATAAGGCAAAGATCGACGAACAGAAACGAGCCGTGCGCTCCGGTTTCGATATGGATATTCTGCCGCCTGACCTTGTTACCTTCGGCAAAGAAGCCCAGAAACTTCTGGAGGATTTGCAGAACCACGATGAAAAGATGTTCCTGGTCACGATCCTGATTGTCCATGCGGCCACCAGCCGCCAGAAACTGGAGAACCTGATTTACTCTGCCAATGGCATCGCCAACACCCACAACTGCGATTTGATCCGTTTGGATTATCAGCAGGAACAGGGCTTTATGTCTGCGCTGCCTATCGGTATCAATCAGGTGGAAATCCAGCGTGGGCTTACCACCAGCGGGACGGCAATCTTTTTGCCGTTCCGTGCCTGTGAAGTGTTCCAGCCGGGTGGCGTCTACTACGGCCTGAACGCTACCACCGGGCGCATGATACTGGCAGACCGAAAGAAGCTGAAATGTCCCAATGGTGTGGTACTGGGGACTCCTGGTTCTGGCAAGTCCTTCTCGTGTAAGAGGGAGGCTGCCGATGTGTATCTGCATACCAATGACGATCTGCTGTTTTTGGATGCTGAAAATGAATACACTTCGCTGGTGGAACAGCTTGGCGGACAGATTATCCGGCTGGCCCCGGACAGTGACGATTATATCAACCCTATGGATATTGACCTTTCCACCGATACCGGTGAAAACCCGCTGTTGATGAAAGCGGATTTTATCATGTCCTTCTGTGAGCTGATCCTGTCTGCTTCCCAGGGCGGCTTAAAGCCGATTGAGAAATCCGTCATTGACCGCTGTATCCCCAAAGTCTACCGGGAATACATCAAGAACCCCGTGCCGGAGAATATGCCGGTTCTGGGCGACCTTTACGATTGTCTGAGGGCACAGCAGGAACCCCAGGCACAGGAACTTGCCACAGCGATGGAATTGTATGTGACCGGCTCCCTGTCTTATCTGAACCATCGCACCAACGTCAACATCAATAACCGGGTGGTCTGCTATAACATCAGCGCCCTGGGGCAAAACCTGAAAAAGCCGGGTATGCTGACCGTTCAGAATAACATCTGGCAGCGCACCACCGTAAATCGCTATGCAGGGAAAACCACCAGAATTTACCTGGACGAATTTCACTTACTCCTGAAGGAGCCGCAGACAGCCGCCTATACCGCCGAAATCTACAAAAGATTCCGGAAATGGAATGGCATACCGACAGCCCTGACGCAGAATGTGAAAGATCTGTTGGACAGCCCGGAGATTGAAAACATTCTGGAAAACAGTGATTTCATCCTGATGCTCAATCAGGCTGCCAGTGACCGAAACATTCTGGCACAGCGTCTGGCGATTTCTCCAAAGGAATTGACCCACATCACAAACAGCGGTGCCGGTGAGGGCCTGCTGTTCTTCGGGGATAAAATCATCCCGTTTGTAGATAAGTTCCCGGTGGATACCCAGCTTTATAAAGTCATGACAACGAAGCCTGCGGATTTGGCAGCATAAGGAGGTCTGCCATGAGAAAAAAATCCAATATCTATGACGCTGACGATGTAGAACGCAGTAAACGGCTAACTTTTACCCCGGAGGAACGTGCCGCCCGTGCGGAACATAAGGCGGAAGTCCTGGGCAAAAAGCTGGAACAGGCGCAGAAGAAAATCCCCAAGAAGAAAAAATTGCGTCTGCAAAAGGAACTTGACCCCCAAAATAGCAAGCTGAAGCATACGCTCCGCTTTGAGGAAGTAGAGAAAAAGCGTGGCAAGGAAGCCCTGCCGAAAAAAGCGAGCCGCCGCATGGCTCAGAGTGCCAGCGCTGCCGTCCATTCCAAGCTCCATCAGGTGGAGGAAGAAAACGTCGGCACCAAAGCTGCCCACCGGACGGAACTGGCTGCTGAAGGTGCCGCCACCGCAGCCACCCATGCAGCAAGGAAACACCATTTGAATGCTCCTTATAAACGGGTGGAAAAACTGGAAGTCAAGGTAAACAAGGCCAATGCGGAAGCTGCCTTTCGTGCCACTGTTCGGGACAACCCAGAGTTACAGCAGAATACGGTCAAGAGTTTCTTTCAGAAACGGCGTATCAAGCGTCAATATGCCAAGGAGTTCCGAAAAGCCCAGAAAAACGCAGGTCAGGGCGTTGCGGCAACCAAGAAGGCCAAGGAAGTCATCAGCTCCGCAGGTCAGGCGGTTGTAAATGCCGTTAAGAACCACAAGGGCGGCCTTATGGTCTTTGGCATTCTGGCATTGTTGGTTATTATGGTGTTCTCGTCCCTTTCTTCCTGCTCTGTGATGATGGAGGGAGCCATGGGTTCCATCCTGGGCACTTCCTATACCTCGGAAGATCCCGACATTATCCAGACGGAAGCCAATTACACCGCTCTGGAAAGCGAGCTGCAACGGAAGTTAGCGAACATCGAAAGCACGTATTCCGGCTATGACGAATACCGCTACGATGTGGACAGCGTGGGCCACAATCCCAATGAGCTGATTTCCTACCTGACCGCCAAATTTGACGCTTTTACCCCTGAACAGGTGCAGGCGGAGCTGGAAGCAGTCTTTGAAAAGCAGTACAGCCTGACCACCCGTGAAGTAGTGGAAATCCGCTACCGGACGGAAACCCGTACCGGCACGACCACCAGCACTGACCCGGAAACCGGCGAAACCACCACAGAGGAATATACCTATGAAGTGGAAGTCCCTTATGAGTATAAAATCCTCTATGTGACCCTGCGGAACAAAGGATTTGGCACGGTTGCCGTGGAGGGCTTGACGGAGGAACAGAAAGAGCGTTATGCGGCAACTCTTTCCATGAAAGGCAACAAACCTTATCTGTTCGGAAATGACATTTATGCCAATGAAAGCGCCGGTGAGGATTACGATATTCCGGGCGAAGCACTGGCAGATCCGGAATTTGCCGCTCTTATTACAGAAGCAGAAAAATACTTGGGCTATCCTTACGTCTGGGGCGGCTCCAGTCCAAGTACCAGCTTTGATTGCAGCGGTTTTGTCTGCTATGTGTTTACCAACAGCGGCGTCCACAACCTGCCCCGTACCACTGCCCAGGGCATCTTTAACCAGTGTGCCCACATCTCCCCAAGCGAAGCAAAACCGGGCGACATCATTTTCTTTACGGGCACTTATAACTCATCCGGCCCTGTGAGCCATGTGGGAATATACGTTGGCGACAATATGATGATCCATTGTGGGTCACCGATCCAGTACGCACGGACTGACAGCAGCTACTGGTCACAGCACTTTTACGCTTTCGGGCGATTGAATTAAAAAGGAGGTCTTACGATTGAACCCTAAGTTGCAGAAAGTCTTGTCGGAGATCGGCAAGACCAAGAACAAGATTGCTGCCCAGCAGACCCGGCTCCGGGAACTGGAACAGCAGAAAACAGAACTGGAAAATACAGAGATTGTCGGTATGGTTCGTGGGCTGGATGTAGCCCCCGAAGAACTGGCAGCATTCATCAAGGCGTTCCGCACCTCTCAGGCCGGGACGCCTGATTTTATGGAAAGTGAGGGAACCAACCATGAAAATGTGGAATACGAAGCGGAATAAGAGATTTATCGGGTCTTTCTGCCTGATGCTCTCCATGCTCCTTATGACCGTGCCCCTTTTGGGGATGGCTTCGGCAAATGCGACAGAAGTGGATACGGTGTCAGGCAATGATGCTCTTGTTGCCTGCATCTGTGAAACGAAATGCACGGAGGAAGTGCCCAACCTGGAATGCCCGGTATGCAAAGAAACTGTGGAGAATTGCGCCGGAATTACGGCAGAGCCGGAAAACCTGCCTTGTTTCTGCGAAGTGCAATGCACGAAGGATGCCCATGATGCACAGTGCCCAGCCTGTGCCGCTGATATGGACTTGTGCATCGCACCACCGGCAGCACTGGAGCCGGTAAGCTGTCTTTGTGTCAATCTGTGCCTGCCTGATGCTGTCAATCAGGAATGTACCCTTTGCTTGCAGGATGTGACCCAGTGTGTGGGCATAGCGGCAGAAACGGAACCTCCTGCCGAACCAGATCAGCCTACGGAGCCGGTGGAACCCACGGAACCGGAAGAACCTGATGAACCGGAAACTTGCACCTGTACGGAAAAGTGCGTTTCCGATGCGGTCAATATAGATTGCTCCATCTGCAAAAATGACCTGACCCCGTGTGTGGGTGTGGAACAGGCCGACCCCAAGTTTACCATCTCCATTCTGGAACCGGACGGCTGGTACACCGATAAGGCTGACGTGGAAATCCGTATCAAGGACGTAAACGAAACCGGCTGGGAAAACGTGAAAGCCAAGATCAACAGCGGAGGAAGCTGGATTGATCTGACCGATGATCTGATTGATACGGATAAGGTGTATCTGGAAATCTCTGAAAACTGCACCATTTATGTGACTGTTACCGATAAAGACGGTAAGGCGCATACCAAGAATCGTTACATCGAAGTCTTTGACCGGGAAGCCCCGACTGTCCGTGCCGGGATTGATGATGAACTGCTCCGTGTGGAAGCGAACGATGATTTATCCGGTGTATATAAGATTTATGTCTGCGGCAATTCCTTCTCCAAGCTGACCAATGGCACATTGGACATCAGGCTGAAGGACTATGCCGACGATTACGAAAAAATCACGATTCAGGCGGTCGACCATGCAGGCAATAAAAGCCGCATGACGCAGCTCAACAATCCTTATTATGAGGAACCTGAGAAAGACACTGGCAATTCTTCTGTTGGAACCACTACGGTTCCGACTGCTCCTTCCAACACAGTAATACCTTTCGGCAGCGGCACCACTTTGATCCAAAGCGGCGGCACAGTTTCCACCGGGCAGACTGCCAAGCCTACCGCCAGCACCGGCAGTACCGTTACTAAGACCGATACGGTAAAGGATACCTCTGCTGCGGAAACGGATACGGAGGAAGAAACCGAAGCAAATCCTTTTACACCTGCTGGCAATGCTACGGTGGTTGATAATGCTACCGATGATGAGGGCAAGGAATTCTACACCATTACCACCCCCAATGAAAACATTTTCTATCTCATCATCGACAAGCAGCGTGAGGGCGAAAATGTGTATTTCCTGAATGCCGTGACAGAAAGTGACCTGATGGCACTGGCGCAGAAGGATGAAAACAGCCAGACAACGGCACCGGTTGATACAACCCCGACAGAGCCTGTTACACAGGAACCGGAAGAACCTGTTGAACCGGAAACCCCTTTGGAAGAACCGGAACAGCCTGCGGAAAAAGGCGGCAACAGCATGATGCTGGTAGTTGTGGTGATCGCTCTGGCGGCTGGCGGCCTGGGCTACTATTTCAAGGTCTATAAGCCGAAGCATGAGCTGGACGATGCAGAGGATATTGACGATTTCGAGTTTGAAGGGCCGGAGGAACCGATGGTCAATGAGGACGAAGAAACCGCCATGCTTGAGGAAACGTCCCATGAAGAATTGTCCGAGGAAGAAGAAGCCGAACAGCGCAGGCTTTATGAGGAGGATAACGAGGACATTCCTGTCGAGGGCGACGATGACCTTGTTTTCTAATAATCCCGGACTGGAACGAATGATGCAGCAGAAACCCGCTGGGCGGCAGGTACCGGAGGCAAGACCGGCACCTGACCCCGATTCGCCCTGCTATGGATGTGCTTATGGCAAGGGGCGGCACTGTGTGGGAATTTGCTACAAGGAGCTGTTAGGCGAAAGGAGGAAAACCGCTTGAAATTAGTGATTGCAGAAAAGCCCAGTGTGGCACAGAGCCTTGCCGCCGTGCTGGGAGCAAAAGAACGTGAGCAAGGATACTTACAGGGAAACGGCTATGTGGTTTCCTGGTGTGTCGGTCATTTAATCGGGCTGGCGGCGGCTGATGCCTATGATGCCCGCTATTCCAACTGGTGCTATGAAGATCTGCCTATTATCCCAAAGGTTTGGAAATACGCTGTAGCACCGGACAAAAAGGAACAGTACGAAGTGCTGGTGTCATTGATGAACCGTCCGGACGTGGAAAGTCTGGTCTGTGCCACGGATGCCGGACGTGAAGGGGAACTTATTTTCCGCTTGGTCTATGACCATGCCGGGTGCCAAAAGCCCATTGAACGCCTGTGGATCAGCAGTATGGAGGATACCGCTATTCGTGAAGGGTTTGAAAGCCTGCGCCCTGGCAGGGATTACGACCTTTTATATGAAGCTGCCCTGTGCCGTGCGAAAGCGGACTGGATGGTGGGCATTTCCGGCACCCGTCTGTTTTCAACGCTCTACCGGAAAACCCTGAACATTGGGCGTGTAATGACCCCGACCTTGGCTCTTGTGGTTGAGCGTGAAGCTGCTATTTCCAATTTTAAAAAGGAAAAGTTCTACACAGTGGTCTTAGACTGCGGCAAATTTACTGCCGTCAGTGACCGAAGCGAAAACCGCAAAGCCGCCAATCATCTGGCTGCCGCCTGCAGCACGCAGGCGGCGGTGGTCAAACGTGTGGAGCACAAGCAAAAATCCACACAGCCCCCAAAGCTCTACGATCTGACTTCCCTCCAGAGGGACGGCAACCGGCTTTTCGGATATACCGCCCAGCAGGTTTTAGACTATGCCCAGGCATTGTACGAGAAAAAGCTACTCACTTATCCCCGTACTGACTCCAACTATTTGACGGAGGATATGAAAGATACGATTGCGGGCCTTTGTGAACTGGCGGCGTCAGCTCTGCCGTTTGCCATTCCAACATTTACTGTTGATGCAGGCCGTGTCATCAACAATGCCAAGGTCAGCGACCATCATGCTCTGCTTCCTACCAGACAGGTAAAAAGCACCGGCCTTGCCGCCCTGCCTGCCGGTGAAAGCAATATCCTGACCCTTGTAACGGTGCGGCTCTTATGCGCTGTGGGAGAAAAACAGTCTTATGAAGATACCGTCGCAGTTCTGGACTGCGGCGGTACTTCTTTTACAGCCAAAGGGCGTGTCATTACGGTTCCCGGTTTTAAGGCCGTGGAACAGGCACACTTTTCTTCCCTGAAGAAAAAACCGGAGGACGATACCAAGGACGAGGATGCCAAAGCCCTGCCGCCCCTTACCGAAGGCCAGACCTTTGAACGAGTGAAAGCTGCCGTCAAAGAAGGAACAACCAGCCCGCCCAAACATTTCACGGAAGATCTTCTGCTGTCTGCCATGGAACACGCCAGCGCCGAGGAATTTGCGGAAATTGAGGGTGTAGAACGTACTGGGCTGGGTACGCCTGCCACCCGTGCCGGTGTGCTGGAAAAACTGGTGCGTGGAGGTTTCCTGGAGCGCAAGGGCAGGCAGCTTCTTCCTACAAAGAAAGGTTTTAACCTGATTGTGGTTCTGCCTGAGAGTGTGAAATCCGCCAGCCTGACCGCCCAGTGGGAAGCTGATTTAAAGGCTGTGGAGCGTGGCGAACAGACGGCGGATGCCTTTCTGGGCAGCATTGAAAACATGGTGTCTGAACTGGTAGCCCAGTACAGCGCCATCAAAGCCGATACAGCCATGTTCCAGCAACGTGAGGTCATTGGCAAGTGTCCCCGTTGCGGTTCTGATGTGGTGGAAGGTAAAAAGAATTTTTACTGTACCAACCGTGAGTGCCAGTTTTCCATGTGGAAGGACGACAGGTTCTTTACATCCAAGCACAAAGAGCTGACAAAGCCCATGGCGGCGGCTCTCTTAAAGAATGGGCGTATCAAGATGAAGGGCTTGTTCAGCGAGAAAAAAGGCGTTCTTTATGACGCTGTGGTGGTGTTGGCTGATACCGGAGATAAGTATGTGAACTATAAGATTGAGCTGCCGCCCAGACCCCAAAAACAGGGAAAGGAGTAATCTATGGCTGAGTTGAACCAGAAAGACCAAAAGCCTGCCGACCCGGAAGAAATCCGGGCACTGGCGGCAGACCTTGACCAGTTTGGCGAGGATTTTGATACTTACGAGTATAGAGATATTGTTGAAGATAAAGAAGAAAACATCCGAAACACGGAAACGATGCTTTTGGACGGCAAGACAGACAGTATTCGGAATTACCTTCTGTCGTTTATCGACGATGACCGTGATCCCGAAGCAGTGCAGGCGGCAAAAGCTCTTTTGGAGCGAATGGATATGGCAACTCCCAGTCTGCCGGGTACAACACTGGCTTTAAAAGCAGCATTTGATCGGGATTATAGTTATATCCGAGTAACCAATATGGAGCCGGATCAGGTTAAGGGTATTCTGGAACAGATGATTGCGACTGTACCAGAAGATGCAAGCCTTGACGTGGAGGAATATATTAAACATGCAGGCGGCCAGATTGAACAGATCGGTGGAGCCTATGATGATTTCTCTCCGAACTTTCCGACCATGCTGGAGTATAACTTTGATACCAACAAAGTCTATGACTATCGCCAGGAACCGGATACCTTTACCATCTACCAGATTAAGCGTGGCGAGGAATATCATTTCCATCGTTTTGAACCGCTGGAACGCTTGGAGCGATTTGGACTGTTCGTGGATTTCGATAATTATGAGAAAATCTATTCAGCTCCGCTGCCTGAGAACGGGACTACGGTTCAGAAGTTAAACCAGATTTATGATAAATTCAATTTCGATCATCCGGCAGACTTCCGTGGACACAGCCTTTCCGTATCGGACATCATTGTATTTCACGAAGCCGGGAAAGATACTGCCCATTATGTGGACAGCTTCGGGTTCAAAGAAGTCCCGGCCTTTTTCAAACAGGAGCCGGACAAATTCCGCTATTACATTACGCAGGAAGCCCTAAACATCGGCACTTATCCTTACATGGGGAGTTCTGATGTGAACCGACTTACCATTACGCCACAGAAATTCGAGCAAGGTACAGTTACAGCCTTTGGCTATCTGGAATACCCAAAGTCCCTGACGCCGGAACAGGTTCGGGAGTATCGCTTGCTGCCTTCCGCAAATAACCCCAGTCACATCGAAACTGTCGAAAAGACCCAGGAAGCGGCCCTTCTGCGTGTGGTGCCGGTTGGCAGGTTTGAACGCTACATCGAACCCAGTGAGATTACCCAAGACCAGTACATCGTCAAAGGCGGTATCCTGCTTTCGCCCTGTGCTTCCAATCCGGATTATTATGAGTCCTCCAACCGTGCCCTGGACAGCCGCTATATTGAACCCCACATTTATGAGGTGGCACAGCGAAGCAAAAGCGGCAATCCTACCGCTTTCCGTGTGGTGGAGGATGCCCCGGTGGAGAACCCCTTTGAACCGGCTGGAAAAGAAATCGGGATTGCCCAGGCGGGCCAGATTACCTGCGGCCTTGTCTTTAAGCATCAGATGGAGGGCTTTAAGTTGACCGACCAGACCGTGCTGCTTCAGAAAGAACGTGACGCCCACGGCAACTACTATGGCGGTATCAGTCTGGACGGTATGATGCTTAAAACCCTGAAGATGTATGCCGCTGTCAAAGATGAGCATGGACAGATTGCCGCTTTCCGTCGTATGAGGGAGAAGGAATTTTCCAAACAGCAGCCCAAACAGGAAGCCCAGAAATCGGAAAAGAAACCCTCTATCCGGGAACAGCTTGCCAAAAAGCCGGAGCAGCCATCCTCCCCAAAACCACCGGCAAAGCGCAAGGATTTGGAGAGGTAACGCCTATGGGACTGACAAAATATGAACAGGAAACCATTATTCTCTACAATGAGAAGGAAGCCACCGCTTCGGTCTATACCCATAACACCGGTTTGCAGAATACCCTGCGGGGATTGTGTGAAAGCCATCCGGCGCAGGTCAGGCAGACAGATAACAACCGGCACGGCGGTCTTTCCTTTGAGCTGCCCAAGAAGTGGATCAAGATCACGCCGCCCAGGGTGCTGTCCGAAGCACAGAAAAAGGTGCTGGAGGAAATGAACCGAAAGAAACAGCAACGTAGGCAATAAAAAAGCAGGCGGTATCTGCTTTTTTGATACCGTCTGCTACTTATCCGCATTTTTCATTCTCTCGATGAAACCAATCATCAGGCTGATGTCCTCGTCTGACATCGTGTATATATAATCAATCGCTTTCTGCTGGGTCAGCGTGGTGGACTTCTCCTCGTTGAAAAACTCCATTGGCGTAACACCCAAGTATTCACAAATATAGAGGAACTCGCTCATAGATGGGAGTGCCCTGCCAGATGTGATGCTGCGGATATAACTGGTGCTGTGGCCTAAGTCCAAGCTCATTTTTCGTTCGGAAACCTGCTTGTCCTCCCTCAGCCTGGAAATCCGGTCACGGATAAATTGTTCTTCCATACTCATCCCTCCTTATGTGATAATCATAATTCATGCAGCCGTCGAAACCGAGCGATTATAACGCCTATTTGTATTGAAACGAGCGTTATTTTCGCTTATAATTGAAAAGTCCGAGCGATTATATTTTTTACCAAGGAGGGATTCATTATGAGCATGAGGAGTATATACCGTAAGGTGGCAAGAAAATACGGGGTAAGCGCCAAGGAGGTGCGCAAAGAGATACAGGCCACCATCACAGAAGCCTACACCAATCCTCTGAATCAAAATGAGATTACGAAAGCCTATCAGAACCGGGTGCCGTGCAAAGGGGAAATCCCTACACCAGAAGAAATGATTCGGTATCTGGCGAAACAGGCTAAGAAAGAAAACCAATAATTGAACCATTACCACACCCGGAACTTCGTATTTGCAGGTTCCGGGTGTTTTGCGTCTGAAAGGAGGTCACAATGGCAGACAGATGGTTCCTATATGTTTCAGAGCTGGCCCAGAAAACCCAGCAGGAAGTCGCAAGGTCGCCTGAAAACTGGCAGAAGTTCCTGACCACGGCTTCCCGCTTCTATAAAAGTTATGACTTTGACGACCAGCTCCTTATCTACGCCCAGCGCCCTAATGCTACCGCCTGTGCGGAAATCGGCGTCTGGAATAACAAGATGCACCGCTGGGTCAATGCCGGTTCCAATGCAATCGGCCTGATCCGCAAAGGCACAGGCGGAAAACCCTATATCCAGAATGTCCACGATGTTGCGGATACCCACAAGGTACGGGGCGGCAAAGACCCCTGGCTGTGGCAGATGATCGAGAGCTACCATCCTCCAATCATCAAGCGGCTTTCAGAGATATTCCATATCTCTGAGGGAAACGACCTGGGCGACAGTCTGATGGAAGCCGCTGCCCGTGTGGTGGAAGAAAATTACGGTGAATATCTCCGTGACTTGCACTATGAAGTGGCAGACAGTTTTCTGGAGGAACTGGACGACCAGAATATCGAAGTAATATTCCGGGACACCATTCGGGCCAGTGTCCAGTATGCGGTGCTGACCCGCTGCGGCTTTGACGCTTCCCGGTATATTGACGCTGACGATCTGCGTGGCATTACCAACTTCAATAATGTTGGCACCCTAGCCTGCCTGGGCACTGTTACTGCCGAAGCCAATTGCTCTATTTTGCTGGAGGTTGGCGAGGTTATCCGCAATATCCAGTTGGAGCAGGTCAAACAGGCGAAAAAAACACTTGCCAAACAGCAGGAAGTTTCCTATAATGAAAATGAGCGGTTTAACACTTTAAAGTGTGAAAGGAGCGGCAGAGATGAGCAAATTGACATACACCAACCGGAACGACTATCTGATTCCGAACCTGATGATGGACAGCAAGCCAGAGGAACCGGAAACCCTGACCCGGTTCGGCAGAGCGAGGGAAAAATACCTGATGGAACACCGAAAAGGAACCTACACGGCGATGCTTCTGAAAGGAACCCTGTGGACGCACCTGACGGAGATCGACAGGACAGCCAACGAGCAGATAGACAGCCTGACCAGAGAACTGGCAGCCAGCGAGGGCGTGACGGAAGCCCTGAAAGCATCCAATCAGATGGAATGGGTGCAGAGAATGAACAACATCCGGCAGAGAGCCGAGGAAATCGTGACGGCAGACCTGATTTACAGCTAAATACAAGTGAAACGGCAGGCGGCGAGCCTGCCGTTCTTTTGTCTTTGGAGCTGGATGGGCCGTTTGCCGATACCAAAGCCACCTTTACCCAGCTATCTCTTTTCCCTACGGTAGAAGAACAAATTGAACAGATCGCACAGTCTAAAGCGGAGGCCAAGGCTCCCGCTTTTTCTGTGGGCATGGTTCCAGAGCAGGCGGTAGACAGGATTTTGTCTGCCGGAACCAATGAACCGGCTGGGGCGCTGCGTATCTATGCACGGTATCAGGCAGGCTTATCTCCCAATGAGATGGCGGCTTATCTGCGACAGGAATACGGCACCGGTGGCCGTGGTTTTCACATCAACGGTACTTCTTATGCGGTTTGGTTTGATGAAAACGGACTTGCTATTAACAGCGGAAACAGTGTCCGATACGACAAGGAAAGCCTGCGTCTATCCTGGACAGAGGTTGAACAGCGCACCCGAAATCTTGTGGAAAGTGGTCACTATCTTTCTGCGGAACGTGCCCGACAGACCCGTGATAACGAGATCTCCGAACTGGCTGCAAAACTCTGGTATTTGCGGCAGGACTTTAGCGATGCCGCCCATGAAGCAAACCTTCTTCCCCTTGTGAATGAGGTCTACAGGGAAAAAGGCGGTTTTCCGGATGCCACCGCAAAACTGGCGCAGCTTCTGAACAACCCCGAAGAACGGGCCGTTATCCACAAGGAACTGCAAACCTTTTGTCAGGTCTATGACCAGAACCGGGGTGTGCTGCGGTTCCATTTCCATCGCCCCCACAACATTGAGAAGCGGCTGGAACAGCTTATGCTTCCTGCCAGAGAGTTCCCGCTTTCTGCGGATTTCAAAGAAGAACGCCCTTCCTTCATTACGGAGGACGAAATCAATGCTGTGCTGGCTCCTGGCGGCAGCTACTCCGACAGCAAGCTGGCGACTTACGTTTTCTTTGAAAACCACCCTGACCGCAAACAGCGGCAGGATCACCTGAAGGAGTCTTTCGGCACAGGTGGCGGCGGCAGCTCCATCCGGGACACCTGGCACGACGCCAAGGGCATGAAAATCAAGCGCAGTTACGGCAAACAATATGCCGAAACCTTCTTGAACTGGAACCAGGCAGAACGTCGTATCAGCCAGATGATGGAATCAGACCGCTATCTGACACCGGAGGATAGAGCCCGGTTTCCTGAGTATGAGCGACATATCCTTTCCCGTAATGTGGATACCTTTTTCTACTATACAGCCAAGGAACAGCGTCCATACCAGTCAGATATGTTTGACGGTTGGAAGCAGGTTCAGAAGATGCTTGATGATCCTGCCCAGATGGAAAACCTGCTTTCTCTTATGCGTGACGGCTTACAGTCCATGACTCCGGAAACCCGTGGTTATGATGCCTGTGTGAAAGCCTATGACCACCTGAGTGCTTATAAAGACGGTACGTTCTCTTTGTTAGAAAAACAGACCCATACCGCCCAGCAGACAGCACCACCTAAAAAGACAGCAGAAAAACAGCCCAAAGATGCTGCGAAAGCTGCCTTGCAGAAACTGGTGCGAAACAGCAAAAAGCCTACAAAGGCCAATGAGCCGGAACAGCTTTCCTTTGATTTTTCCGGCGGCACCGTGCAGACAGCACCAGAACCCCATCATTATTCCCGTGAAACTGGCAAGACCATTTATCTTGATGATGGGCACCCGTACCAGATCGAGCGTCAGACCGATTATGACGTTTATCTGAAAGACCTGGAACGTCCTTGGATTGGTCGTGTCGTTTCACAAAAAGACTATGATGCCGAACTGGAAAAAGACAGCCGTAATCATGGGCTGCGTCTGGATGCGGTACCGGCCGCGGACAATGTAACAGAACAGGCACAGCAGCCTGCCATTCCCGAACCTGAAAAGCGTACCATCCGTGACATCTATCACGATTTTCAGCCGGTCATCTTATCTCAGGTGTTGCAGAACGAAGCCTTTGTCAATGCGCTCCGTAATGCTGACGAGCAGAATCTGAAGATTGAGGGCGATGCTGCCATCAAACGTGCGGTGTTGGCGGTCAATGTGCTGGAACTGACCAAAGCCTACTTTGATGTGCCGTCTTTCCATACCCGGCTCCATCAGGAAGTGCTGGCACAAGCCAAGGAACAGGTGCCCCTTACACCCCGGCAGCTCTATGAACAGGCATTGCCGGAACTGACGGAACTGGTGCGACAAAGCGAGATTTATCCATTCCTGCGTGACAGGGATACGGATGTGCTGGACGCAACGGAAGAACTGGCCGTAAAGGTAGATGAACTTCTGGAGGAAGCAAAGGACGGCAACCAGGCTCTCTATGAAGCCTATATTGCACAACCGGATTTCCGGGAATATCTGATTGAGGACATTCTGGAGAGAACCTATCAGGACGTTCTGACAGATAGCCGCACAGCCCCGCAGCGGCACGAAGCGGAACCAGATGCACCGGCCTGGGTTACAGATACTACACAGCCAGAACAGCCTGAGAACGAAGCCCGTGCGGGCGCACCAGAGCAGGCAGAAAGCCCCGAACCGGAACCTAACCTTACCCCTCTGACAGAGGAATATTTACGGCTGAAAGCAGAGCATCCGGGCTATGTGGCAGGTGTCCGTGTGGATGATCTTTACCTGTTTTATGGAAAAGACGCCGAAGCTGCGGCAAAAGCTCTGGGCACGAAGGTCATTACCAGAGAAATCCCAGGGCTTGGCGAAACCACTGTTACCGGCTCCGATGCAAGCTGGCAATATCTTGGCGAAAAACTGCGTCAGCATGGCAACAGTGCCTTGTTTGCCCACCCGGAAGGAGAAACCTACGAAGTCCTGACGGTACTTGACGTTGCCGATTATATCCCCATTGGGATGCAAATTGCGGATGACGGACGAACCTACACCATTGACAGCGTGGATTATGATTTCGGTTCTGTCAGCCTGCGGGACGATACCTTTTCCCAGGGCACTGGTTTCCCGATTTTCCGTAATGAGCCTGTTTCCTATGTGCGGGAACTGGTAAAGGAAGCGCAGGATCAGGAACTTGCTGACCTTGCGGCACAGGAAACCCCTCTTTCCATTCAGACAGAACTTACACCGGAACAGCCGCAGGAAACCAAACCACAGAACTTCCGCATTACCGACCCTGACCTGGGCGTTGGCGGCCCGAAAGCCAAATATCAGGCCAATGTGACCGCAATCCGGCTATTAAAGCAGTTGGAAGCCGATGGCCGCAGTGCCACCCCGGAAAAACAGGAAACCTTATCCCGTTACGTTGGCTGGGGCGGCATTCCCCAGGCGTTTGACAGTGCCAATGACAAGTGGGCATCGGAATATGCTGAGTTAAAAGAACTGCTGACCCCGGCAGAGTATGACGCCGCCAGAGGCTCCACCCTGAATGCCCATTACACCGCACCAGTCATCATTGAAAGCATCTATCAGGCTGTGGAACAGATGGGTATGGAACCGAAAAACGTGCTGGAGCCTGCCATGGGCACCGGCAATTTCTTTGGTATGCTGCCGGAGTCCATGCAAAACGCCGACCTTTACGGTGTGGAGCTGGATTCCATCACAGGCCGTATCGCAAAGCAGCTCTATCCCCAGGCGCATATCACGGTGGACGGTTTTGAACGGGTCAACTTTGCTGACAACCGGTTTGACCTTGCCGTTGGCAACGTGCCTTTTGGCAACTATCAGCTTGCCGATGCCCGGTATGATAAGGAACATTTCTTTGTCCACGATTATTTCTTTGGAAAATCGCTGGATAAGGTACGCCCTGGCGGTATCGTGGCCTTTGTCACTTCCAAGGGAACCCTGGATAAGCCAAACACGGCTGTCCGGGAGTATCTGGCACAGCGGGCTGACCTTTTGGGAGCCGTCCGACTTCCCAATAATGCGTTCCTAAAAAATGCCGGTACGGAAGTAACCAGCGACATCATCTTCCTGCAAAAACGGGAAAGTCCACCGGAGCAGATGCCCGACTGGGTACAGATCGGACAGACCGCAGACGGTGTACCCGTAAATAAATACTTTGAACAGCACCCGGAAATGGTCTTAGGTTCCATGGCATGGGAAACTGGCCCTTATGGGCAAGAAACCACCTGTAAACCTTTCGAGGGCGCTGACCTGAAGGAACAGCTTACCCAGGCAATCGGCTATCTGGACGCTCCAGACCGCTTCATGATTACCCAGACTGCGGTTCAGCCAGAAATGGAAATGCCCGAAGTGCCAGACACTCCTGCGGAAATGCGTAATTTCAGCTATACCGAAGTGAGCGGCAAGTTGTTCTACAAGGAAAACGATAGCCTGAAACCTGTGGAAGTACCGGCAGCTACGGCAGAACGTATCCGTGGCATGATTGGCCTGCGTGACATTACCCGTAACCTGATCGAAGCCCAGTTAAATGGCTGTTCCGATGAACAGATTAGCCACCTGCAGGGGCGGCTTAATACCGCTTATGACCAGTTTATCGCCAAGAACGGACTGCTGAACAGTACCGGCAACAAGCGTGCCTTTGAACAGGACAGCTCTTATTGTCTGCTGTGTTCTCTGGAAGTTCTGGACGAGGACGGAAAGCTGGAGCGCAAAGCGGATATGTTCACAAAGCGCACCATCAACCAGCAGAAAAGCGTTGACCATGTGGATACGCCTACGGAAGCACTGGCAGTTTCCATCGGAGAACGGGCCGGTATTGACCTGACCTTTATGGCCGGTCTGTTAGACCGGCCTGGGCAGGAAACCCAGATTGCAGAGGAACTTGCGGGCGTTATCTTCAAGAACCCGGAAAAGAGTTTTAATGACCCGCTGGCGGGCTGGGAAACCGCTGACCAATACCTTTCCGGCAACGTCAGAAAGAAGCTGGCGGCGGCCAGGGATGCGGCTGAACGTGACCCTGCTTATGCCGTCAACGTGACTGCACTGGAACAGTCCCAGCCCAAAGACCTGTCTGCGGCAGAGATTGATGTGCGGATTGGCGCTACCTGGATTGAACCAAAGTATTATACCCAGTTCATCTATGAGCTGCTAAAGACGCCGGGATACTTAAAAGGCGATACCATCGCCGTCCGCTATTCCGCAGCCACCGGCGAGTGGAATGTCAGCGGAAAAACCAGGGACAGCGCAAACAATACGCTGGCCTATGTGACCTACGGCACCAAGCGCAAGAACGCCTACGCCATCATCGAGGATAGCCTGAACCTGCGTGACTGCCGGGTATATGACACCGTGCAGGATGCGGACGGCACGGAAAAACGTGTCCTGAATACAAAGGAAACCATGCTGGCACAGCAGAAGCAGGAAATGGTGCGTGAAGCCTTCAAGTCCTGGATTTGGAAAGACCCGGAGCGCCGTGAAGTCCTATGCCAGAAATACAATGAGATCTTCAACAGCATCAAGCCCCGCGAATATGACGGCAGCCATATCCGCTTTGCCGGTATGTCGCCGGAAATCAGCCTTAGACCCCACCAGAGAAATGCTGTTGCCCGTATGCTCTATGGCGGGAACAGCCTGCTTGCCCATTGTGTGGGCGCTGGCAAGACCTTTGAGATTGTGGCGGCTGCTATGGAAGGGCGACGGCTGGGGCTGTCCCGTAAAAACCTTGTGGTGGTGCCCAACCATCTGACAGAACAATGGGGCGCAGACTTCCTGCGGCTCTATCCCGGTGCCAATGTTCTGGTTGCCACAAAGAAAGACTTTGAACCCCAGAACCGCAAAAAGTTCTGTTCCCGTATCGCCACCGGTGACTATGATGCTATCGTGATCGGGCACTCCCAGTTTGAAAAAATTCCTCTTTCCCCGGAACGGCAGAAAGAATTTCTGCGGGAGCAGATCGACCAGATCATCGACGGTATTGAAGAAGCCAAACGGGAAAACGGAGAACGCTACACCATCAAACAGCTTGAGAAATCCCGAAAATCACTGGAAGCCAAGCTATCCAAACTCAATGACCAAAGCCGCAAGGACGATGTGATCACTTTTGAGGAATTGGGCGTTGATAAGCTGTTTGTAGACGAAGCCCACGGATTTAAGAACCTCTTTTTAACAACCAAAATGCGCAATGTGGCAGGCATTGGCCAGTCCGAAGCCCAGAAGTCCAGCGATATGTTTGCCAAGTGCCGGTATCTGGACGACATCACGGGTGGCCGTGGCGTCGTTTTTGCGACTGGCACACCTGTCAGCAACAGCATGGTGGAACTCTACACCATGATGCGCTATCTCCAGTATGACCTGCTAAAAGAAACCGGCCTTGACCATTTTGATAGCTGGGCGGCTGCCTTTGGCGAAACTGTTACAGCGTTGGAGCTTGCCCCGGAGGGCGGCGGCTTCCGTGCCAAGACCAGATTTGCGAAGTTCTTCAACTTACCTGAATTGATGGCCATGTGGAAAGAGTCCGCAGACATTCAGACGGCAGAAATGCTCAATCTTCCCGTACCTCATGCGGAAAACATTACTGTGGTTACGAAGCCCAGCGAGTTCCAGAAAGAACTGGTCACAGAGTTGGGAGAACGTGCGGAGGATGTGCGAAATCGGCTGGTAGAACCCAGAGAGGACAATATGCTCAAGATTACGTCGGATGGCCGTAAGCTGGCACTGGATCAGCGGCTGGCATTCCCGGAGCTGCCCGACGACCCGGAAAGCAAAGTCAATGCCTGTGTTGGCAACGTCCTTCAGGTATGGCGTGATACGGAACCCCAGAAAGGTGCCCAGCTTGTTTTCAGCGACTTGTCTACGCCCCATGGGGACGGCTCCTTTAATGTGTACGATGACATCAAGCAGAAACTGATGGCCCAGGGCATCCCACCGGAGCAAATTGCTTTTATTCACGATGCTAAGACTGAAACCCAAAAGGCTGAACTGTTTTCCAAGGTTAGAAAAGGTCAGGTGCGTGTCCTCTTAGGCTCCACTTCTAAAATGGGAGCCGGTACGAACGTACAGACCAGACTGGCGGCGCTTCATCATCTGGATTGCCCGTGGCGGCCTGCTGACATTGAACAGCGTGAAGGTCGTATCCTACGCCAAGGCAATATGTTTGAAAGCGTCAAAATCTTCAAGTATGTAACAGAAGGTACATTCGATGCCTACAACTGGGGCCTGATCGAGAATAAGCAGAAGTTCATCGGCCAGTTGATGAGCGGAAAGAATCCTTCCCGTTCCTGTGAGGACGTGGATGAAGCAGCTCTTTCCTACGCAGAGGTCAAGGCTCTGGCATCTGGCGACCCTCGTATCATGGAAAAGACGGAACTGGATGGACAGGTGACGAAGCTGAAACTGCTGAAGGCCAACCACGAAAATCAGCGGTATTCTCTGGAAGATAAGCTGATTAAATTCTTTCCCCAGGCTATCAAACGGGAACAGGAATTGATTGCCGCCCTGGAAGCAGACATCAAGCATCTGGAAGCCCATACGCCGCCCGACAAGGAACACTTCTCCATGACGGTCATGGGTAAGACCTACACAGAGCGGAAAGAAGCTGGTCAGGCTATCATCAATGCCTTTGACAGCCTGAAGGATTTGAGTGACAAGGTGGAACTGGGCGAATACCGTGGTTTTCCGATGACCTTATGGGTATCGGATACTGGTTTTTCCCAGAAACTCCAGATTACTTTAAAGAATGAACTGTCCCACAGTGTAGAACCCGGCAGCGACCTTTCCGGCAATATTACCCGTCTGGATAACGCTCTGGAAGCTATGAAGGATAATCTGGAAAAGTACAAAGCATCTTTAGAAAACCTGATCCAGCAGACAGAGGAAGCCAAGATTGAGGTCAAGCGTCCTTTCCCCCAGGAAGCGGAACTTGCCGAAAAGTCCGCACGATTGAATGCCCTGAATGTGGCACTGAACATCGGCGGCAAAGATAAACCGAAAGACCGGGAGCGGCAGGCCCGTGACGGCAAGACTTCCATCAAGCGGCTCCTGCGTCGTATGGGTGTGGAGTCCGCTGCCAGTGCCGCCGCCCCGAAGAAAGACAAAGAATTGGAGGTGGCGATTTAATGAACCCACGCAGCTGGCGCACCATACCCCTTTATTTCAAAGTATCGCCCGAAGAAAAAGCAATCATTGAGAAAAAAATGGAACAGCTTGGCACCCACAACCAGCGGGCATATCTCAGGAAAATGGCGGTGGACGGCTATGTTGTCCGGGTAGATATGACGGATGTAAAAGAACTGGCCGCCCTGCTGCGCACCTGTTCCAACAACCTGAACCAGATCGCCAAACGTGTGAACAGCACCAGTAATCTGTATGGCGAGGATATCGCAGACTTGAAAGCCCGCTATGGAGAGCTATGGGGAGCGTTCAGTTCCCTGCTCTCCAAGTTTGAGGATTTGTAACTTGTTCCACTTGACTTTATTGCTTTAAAGCAATATATTGAACTAGCGACAAGTATTATTCAAGGAGGTATCCGATATGCTGAAAATTTTGATAAAGCTGGCGCTGTTTCCCGTAACCCTGATCCTGACCCTGCTGGTGGCATTTGCCCGGTTCTTCTGCCTGTTTTCCGGTATGGTCTTGAATATCATTGCCGGAGCCTTCTTCCTGTTCGGTGTCCTGATGCTGTTCATCGGAGAGTGGCAGGGTTTCCTTGGTTTCAGTGTTCTGGCATGGGCAATCAGCCCTTACGGACTGCCGGGGGCGGCGGCTTGGCTGACCAATAAGGTAGACGATATAAACTGTATGCTGAAAGCAATTTAAGAGTGTTTCCCACATCGGGCACGGCGGTCTAAAAAGGCTACCGTGCCCTTTATTTTACAGAAAGGAACCGCCGTATGGCAATCTCAAAAATCAAACCCCGCCATGCCAGCGAGGGGCGCAGCATCGCTGCTGTGCTGAAAGACCGCCTTGACTACGACAAGAACCCAGAGAAAACAGACGGCGGCCTTCTTGTAACCGGCTACCAATGTGACCCGGGAACAGCATGGCAAGAATTTACCGTGTCCAAACAGATTTATACCGCCACCACTGGGCGCAGGCGTGCCCCTGATCAAGATGTGATTTCCTATCTGCTGATACAGTCCTTTGAGCCGGGAACCATTACACCAGAGAATGCCAACAAGCTGGGTTATAAGCTGGCGCTGGAGTTTACCGGTGGCCAACATCAATTCATTGTGGCCACTCATATAGACCGGCACCACATCCATAATCACATCGAGTTTAACAGCACCACCTTGGACTGCTCCCACAAGTTTAATAACGTGCGGAACAGCTTTATTCCTTTGCGGAAAGCCAATGACCGGATATGTCAGGAATTTGGACTGAGCATTATCGAAGAACCCAAAGAAAAAGGCAAGCACTATGCGGAGTGGAAAGCTACAAAAATGGGAAAAAGCTGGAAAGCCCAACTCCGGCAGACCATTGACCGGGTATTGCCAAAGGTAAAGACATTCGATGAATTTCTGGACGCAATGCGACAGGAAGGATATGAGATCGTCCAGAGCAAGAAATTTCTGAAATTCCGTGCCCAGGGTCAGGAACGCTTTACCCGTTCCAAGACGCTGGGGGCTGATTATACACTGGAAGCTCTGTGTGATCGTATCAGAAAAACCCAGTTGCCCAAGAAAAAGAAGGTCAATCTTCAGAAAGATACCCGTATCAATTTGCTCATGGACATTCAGGCCCGCCTGCAGGGGCGTGGCCCCGGTCTGGAGCGGTGGATGAAGATACACAACCTGAAGGAAGCCGCCAAGACCCTAAACTATCTTACCGAGCATGGCATTACAGAATACGATGTGCTGGCCGCCAGAGCGGAAGCTGCTGCGGCTGACTTTGATGCTGTTTCTACTTCCATCAAGCACATGGAGCATCGCATGGAACAGATCGCCGCTCTAAAGACACACATCATCAACTATGCCAAGACAAGGGACACCTATGCAACCTATCGCAGAACAAAGGCCGCTGACAAACCAGCGTTCCGAACTGCCCATGAAGCGGAGATTCTTTTGCACGAAGCCGCCAAACGAGCCTTTGATGCCCAGGGCGTAAAGAAATTGCCTACGGTCAAGATTTTACAAGCAGAGTACACAGAACTGCTGACAAAGAAAAAAGCCGCCTATGAAGATTACAAGCGGCTGCGCCAGGAGAACCAAGAGTTGCAGGCGGTCAAATCCAATGTAGACAGCCTTCTGCAAATCCAGCAGGAGGAAAAGAAAGAACAGAAAAAAGAACAAGAGAAAAACCGTTAAGGCACAGAGAAAGCCGGAGGCTGTGGCGATTGCCCAGCTTCCGGCCTTTTGTTATGCTCATTTTGAATACATACTTGAAGAAGATACACCACCGTCAACCGGGAACGCACCACCTGTAATATAGCAAGCTTCATCACTCACAAGAAATGCCACCATGTTTGCAATATCTTCTGGCTGTCCAATTCTTTTAATAGGGATACGATTTGCACATCGCTCAGCGGCGCCCTCATCCAAAAAACTCTTTTGCAGCAGAGGGGTATCTATCGGCCCTGGTAACACACAGTTTACTCTAACTCCGCAATCTGCGTACTGCTGTGCAAGGCATTTCGTAAACATGATTAGTCCTGCTTTTGTTGTGCAGTATAGCGGGGAGGTCAATTCTGGGACAAGGCCAAGACATGAAGCGATTATGACGATATTGCCTTTGCTTTCCTTGACCTTTTGAAAAGCATTTCTTGTTATTAAATAAGTTCCCTTAATATTAACATCCACCATTTTATCAATCTCATCATTTGTAGTATCTTCAAGATACTTTTCAAAATAGATACCAGCATTGTTCACTAAAATGTCTATTTTGGGTATTTGCGATATTGCTGCTTTGATCTGTTCATCATTCCGAATATCTACATGATAAAACGGAAAATCATCAGGTGGATTTTGAATGTCAAAAATGACTACTTCCATTCCCATCTGTTTTAATTTTTTTGAGATGGCAAGTCCCATTCCAGAACTGCCACCTGTTACAATAGCAATTTTTTTATCCATAGTCAATCTCCCTTGAAAAATATACGCCAGTTACCGCAATGTCATCCTGAAAATTTCTACTGACAGTTTCTTCCTAGTAGTCACAGCTTCCCGGCGTTCTGTGAAACGGAATCACGTCCCTGATGTTCTCCATGCCGGTCACATAAATCAACAGACGCTCGAAGCCCATACCGAATCCTGCATGGTCACAGCTACCGTATTTCCGCAGATTTAAATACCACCACATACTGTCTGCTGAAATACCAAGTTCATTCATTCTTGCCTTCAAACGCTCATAGCGCACCTCTCTCTGACTGCCACCCATGAGCTCTCCTGCGCCCGGCACAAGCAAATCTACTGCTGCCACAGTTTTGCCGTCCTCATTCTGATACATGTAGAAAGCCTTGATATCCTTGGGCCAATCATAGACAAACACAGGAGCCTTGAAATGTTTTTCAGTGAGATATTTCTCGTGCTCCTTAGCAATGTCTTCGCCATACTTGGGCTCAAACTCAAAATCCTCGCCAGACTCCCTCAGGATACGAATTGCTTCCTCATGGCGCACTCTGACAATCTTGGAATCAATTACTGCCTGCATGCGCTCTCTCAAGGATAATTTAGAAAAGCCCTCAAGGAATACCAGTTCATCGTCACATCTCTCCATTATATAACCCAAAATACTCTTTAAGAAATCTTCCTCTACATCCATCAGACGGTCCAAATCACAGAACGCCATCTCCGGCTCAATCATCCAGAACTCTGCCGCATGTGTCTTGGTGTTAGAATTTTCTGCGCGGAATGTGGGTCCAAAGGTATATACTTCACCAAAAGCCATAGCGAAAACTTCCGCCTCCAACTGACCAGTTACCGCCAGTGAAGTGGGCATACCAAAGAAATCCTCTTTGAAGGCTTCTTCGACGCTCATTTCAGTATTAGATTTCGTCCCACCTACATCAAGGGTTGTTACCGTAAAAGTATTTCCTGCTCCTTCCGCATCATTAGCGGTAATCAACGGAGTATGCACATACAGGAATCCTCTGTCTGTAAAGTAGCTGTGGATAGCCTGTGCTGCTACACTTCTGATACGGAATACCGCCTGGAACAGTCGGGTTCTAGGACGTAGGTAAGCATTCTCACGCAAAAACTCAATGGAATGACGTTTGGGCTGCATGGGATAATCTTCCGGGCAATCTCCCAACAAAGTTACCTCCGTCACATTCAGCTCAATCAATTCGTTCTGGAATCCCTGTCGCACGGTTCCAGTTGCCTCTATACAGGAACCATTGTGTAGACTCTTCAATGTACCATCCACATCTTTTTCTGTAGTGTACACCAACTGCAAAGACTTAAAACAGCTTCCATCGTACAATTCGATAAAGCCCATGTTCTTCTGTTTGCGGTGGTTACGAATCCACCCCCGGACAGTTACCTCCTGCCCCATCTGTGTTGCCTGCTCGGCGAACAATGTTTTGATTTTGATACTTGTCTTGCTCATGTTTCATCCTTCCTTTTGAAATATATTTTGCATGGGACAAAAATTTGAGCACAAAAAAATCCGTCCCTGTTTCCAAGGACGGATTAAAAATCCGTGGTGCCACCTTAGTTCGCCTGTATCTCACAACATAGGCCTTGATAAGTACAGATACCTATGCGAACTCAAACAAAAAAGTACGGATAGCCATCGATACTCCTGCGCTGTAATGGGCGCTCCCATCATAGTCTCAGCACTGTCAAACAATGCAGTCGGTATGCAGCTCCGAGGCGTTATTCGATTCCTGTACGGGAACTTTGATTGCTCAAAATATCTTTCCTTGCATCCACTCTCAGCAAACGGGACTCTCTGTAACAATTCCGGATACCTACTGGTTCTCTTCATCGCTTTCTCTTATTGATTTTGAAGTATAACATACTTCTTCTCCAAATACAAGCTCAAACCTGTTATCTTTTACATTTTACGGCTACCACACGCCTACGCCAACCAGTTGTCCTCATGTTTCAATTAATCAACTGAAACGGGGCAGAAGTTTTAATATTTTGCCCCATTTCTTTTTCGTCAATATGCCATGGCAGGATTTACCGGGCATGATGAAAAGTCTCAAATCGTCTCATAAACCCCGATTTTAAGCGTTTTTTGTGTTTCGCTCTCAATTTTACCAAAGATTTACCAATATTTCTGGAGAGTCAGACTTGCAGATTCTAATACCAGAATAAGGAGATCAATACAATGACTGAGATGAAGAAACACATTTATGATGAAAGCAATGGCCTTTGGTATGAACTCATAGGCGATTATTATATTCCGGTTCTTACCCTGACATCTGAGGAGCAGCGCCCCATCGGGAAATGGGGACGGATGCATCGGGAGTATCTGAAAGAGCATCATCCGATTCGGTTTAACGACCTGATCCTCAGTGGTCAACTCTGGACATATCTGGCTGACTTGAATGAGCAGGCACAGGAGCGCTTGTCCCTGATCATCGAGCAGATGAAGGCATCTGAGGGCGTGACTGAGGAAATGAAAGCAGCCGACCAGATGGCATGGGTTGGAGCCATGAACAGCATCCGCAACCGGGCAGAAGAAAGCATCCTCCGGGAAATGATCTACGGGGAGGATGCGGTATGAGACTACTGGAAGAATTTTGGTACGGCAACATTGAACCTACAGAGTACGACACATCTTCTTGTAAAGAGTACAAAAAATTACTTGAACTGATCTGTAGGAATGAGGAAAAGCTCCGAGCTACCATGACGGATGAGCAGAAAGAGTTATTCAACAAATACGCAGATTGTGTGCGAGAGTATCAAACCGTTACGGATTGCTTGCTGTATCAAAGCAGCTTTAAGCTTGGGGCAAGGATGATGTTGGAAGTCATGGAAGAATAACTGAACATAACGCACAGCCCACCGGTCAGCGATGATCGGTGGGCTGTAATTTTTCGCAGTTAGCTAATGTGCCATTTCTACAAACTGCTGATACGTAAAAATTTTGTCTTCACCCACAAGGGTTGTTAAAAATGCTCTGAATACAGGCTCTACCGGCACAGTGACAAAAAAGAATAGTCTTTTCCTCGGTCTTGAGCAGCACACATAGAAAAGATTTCTGTTTCGCTCAAAGGATGCCTCCTTACCTTTCGGGATAGAAGAATGACCTGTTATCATCGGTGCATAGGTTTCAAATTGGTATTGGTTCCACCCTTTGCTTACAACAAAAACAACATTGTCATATTCCTCACCTTTGACACCGTGCTCGGTGGAAAAAACTGCTTCCGGATATAAAAAGTCTATCGCAGCCAGAAACTGCGTGTATTCCAACTCCAAGAAGGATCGAATTGTAGTTTCTGCAATATACATTGTTTCCGGAGCATCGTGGTACAAACGATAATATCCATCCAGTTTTGGCGGCATTGGTATTAAATCAGTTCGACATACCAATTCCAATACATCAATCGCTTTTTGGGTCCGAGCTTCTGCCAGCTGTTTCCGAAGTTCCTGCCATTTTACCTTCTCAGACTTTCTTGTGATAGGATAGCGTTTGATGTCAAGCGTATCAAACAGCAGTTGTGTATTTGATGTACAGAGTGCCTTGTAAATTGGCTCTACAGTATTCATAAAGAATAAGAGAAATGGATCCTCTTTGTTGCGAAGCCCATCACCCAAAACATCCAAAAGTTGTTCGTAGCCCTGTTGCGTTGCAAGAACCTTATGCGTAATCATCAGAATTTTAAGGGTTTCATCATTGGGGGTATCCTGCTTTATTTTTGCTTCTATTTCATCTAAGCGAGATTTTAATACCTCAGAAGGCAGCTCACCCTTGAAATTGCGATCTGTGCGCCGAGTGCCGTTGTAATCCTCGCAGGTAATTACAACAACCTCTCCGTCAAATCCATCAATCGCAGATTTTTGGGGTAAGTCTGGACGAATATCATTGAGAAGCTGTACTATTCTCGGTGCGGATCTAAAATTTGAACTTTTCTTGATTACATCGATATTGTCATGTTCTATTGCGCCACAAGCCTTATTGGATTGGTAGATCGTTTGCCAGGCATCACCGAAGAAACCGAATTGCGGTCCAATACCTTTCGCAATAAAATAATCAACAAATCGGTCAATAATAGGCTTATAAGAGTCCTGGTATTCATCAATTAGAATTAAAGGATACTTGTCCGTAAACACACGGCGAAACTTAGCGTTATCCAAAAGTAAGCAGAATAGTTTTAGAACATCGTCGTGATATAGATACTGAATACCATTTTCTTTGTAGCGATGTCCCAAAGTATATGCAACTTCCGTAACCCTATTAAAATCACCCTCGTCCGGCAGAAAATCAGGATTAGTTGTGACAGCATCGACCAAAACGCTCTGATACTGTTTGATAGCATTCCAGGCAAACGAGTGGATTGTGGAAGGGAGAATAAACGAATCTTTCGAAAGTCGCTCTGCAATCACATCTACTGCCGCATTTGTATAGGTAATACAGACCACATTCTGTTTTTTTCGACTGTAATCAGACCATTTATTTGCCTGTATCCATTCAATAGCTCGATTCAGAGAGTAAGTCTTGCCAGAACCCGCACCTGCTTCGACACGAAAACTGTGTCCGGACTTAAGTGTTTCAATAATCTGTGCATCAACCTTGTCAGCTTCAGCTTTTGCAAGATCGTAGTTTGTACCTGCATACTCTCCACCCATGAACTGGCACCTCCTTACTCAAGAACTTTTTGGTCATTTAGCCATTTCAACCCAGATTTTATGTAATCTGGAACACAATAATTGGCGCATTCATAAATAAGATTGAGCGCAAAATCTGTTTTGCTTTTGCCCTTAAATTCAAGCTTTTCCTCACTTATGCTGTCGCCTAAATTGTAGTGCTTTCGATTGACATTACGAATTGCTTCCTCTAACGAGTGTCCACACAATCCATTTTCGGCAGTTTGGAACTCAATATGGCATTTTCCTCTGGTTTTGTCACCCGGAGTCATCGAAATAATTTCTGTGAGGTCGATTTTAGATGTGTCGTCCTCTGGAAGTCCCTTATTTCTACGAATCCACCATTTTATTGTTTCGTTCGATGTTGTTTCTCCCTGACTAACCACTACGGACTTTTTTACTACCTTTCCATCTTTGTTTGTTCGATCTGCTACAGAATCCAAATCAGTAAGAATCAGGCATGGTACTCCCAAAAATTCGATAAATGGAATAAACTTATGCGCATAGGCTCCACCGATCTCAATTAACGCATAATACTGTGCAGATAAAGGATATTTACAGGAACCAAACACCCCATCCGTTTCGCACTTCTCAATCATATCTGGTAGCAGCAAACGCTCGGAGGCACCTTCAACGAAAATCGCTTTATCCGCAAAGAATAAATCACATTTAGTCAAAGTTAAGTATTTCCTGATAAAATCCACATTATCAGAGTTGGCCTGAGCAAAGGTGTTCAAATTCTTGTAAATAACACCGGCATTAGACTTCTGCGCATAGCGAACCTTTGCAAACTCCATAGTGTTTGCTATATGAGCAGAGTGAGAAGTTAGAAAAGTCTGGATTTGGATAGCAGAGAGCTTGCCAAGAAACTTTTCCAAATACATAGCAAAAGCGGTCTGCATTTGCGGATGCATATGTGATTCCGGTTCTTCAATAAAGAGCAGCGGAACACACGCAACACCACGTTTTTCAATATCCTTAGCAAATGCAGCAAGGAGGAACTCCATTTTAATCAGATTTTTATAGCCAAGGCCATTGTGAGAACTCGGCAAGCTTTCGTTTGCTGTGCCAGAGATATACGATAGCTTGGTCTGATTCTTTATCTGATCGTCGATGCTGAGCTGAGTTGTAACCCCGAGCTTCAATTCTTCTATGTTGGGATAACCAAAGCCAATAGAACTATTCACAACTGCACTCAGAATTTCATCACTTTGCTTTTGAACATCTTTATTGGCCTTTTCTACTATTGTGCGCAATCGTTTTATTTCTTCGGCAACTTCTGGATCCAAATCTGCCTCGCTCATATCAAAGAAACCAGAAATTAGCGAGCCAAGAGAACTGTTATGTGCGTCATCTTCACCAAGAACTCGTTCAGCAGGAATGGCATGGAACGGAAATAAATCATGTAATTCTTTTTGACTTTTTACCTGTTTGTCCTCCATATTGTTTGGATTGATGGCATATACGGTTAATCCAAACAATTTACCGAAATTGTCGGCAAGCACATCATGTGCTTCCTCATTCGGAGAAAACGTACCGTCCCTATAATAGCTGCTTTCCAAGAGTGCCCGCAATGTTTTTTCGTCGGTTTTTAGTCTATACTCTGCACGAATCAGAGCCGTTGTCGTGTCCACATCGACATCAATGATAAACGGTGACAAAGCCCCCAAATTATCATCCGGGTCATCTAATGAATAGTCCACCAAGAAATCTATTGAGATAACTTCGATCTGTTTACAAAGATCCTCATAGGAAAGCTTTTTCTCCATAAACAATTCAATTTTAGTATAGAAGTCTTCTCGCTTTAACAGCGGATAGTCATTGAAAGATATAGCCTTGCCTTCCAGCACATTTCCAATACACGAAAAACACGATGTTTTGGCTGTGTTGTTTCTACCTACAATTAAGGTTGTCTTGGGATCGACTTCCAACTCGGCATCAATAAGCAATCTGTAATTTTTAATATTGATTTTTGATAATTGCATATTTGCCTCCGTTTTCTATCTGTAGTAAGCTGTCAATCGTTTGTAGCTACCGTATCAGTTTTTTCTTTTGAATCAAGATACGCTAAATACTGCTTATACTTACGAAGCATTAGATTTTTGGCGTACTGCTCCATATATTCGTAATCAGGAGCGCCATCATCGGTAACAGGAAGCATGATTCTGGTATTGGCCATGCGTTCTGCGTTAAATTTATACAGATAGCCAAACTTGCTTTTCTGCTGCAGAATAGCAACCTTCATAAACAGCAACACAAATGCATTGTCTTCATGGTGCTTCAAGTGGAAGCGCTTAACATCATCCGAGAAAATGCACTCATAGGGATGGTAGAAGCCAATAACCATACCGTTTCCGTTGTAGTTCACGCCGAGCACATTCTTATCCAAGGATACATTGGTGTCATTCACAAAGCGTGCAACGCCGTTGCTGTTATCCAAAGCCCCGATAAAAGGTCTGTTTCCAGGAGTGATATCTGCTGCGACAAGACGTTTTCCAGGCAAAATATCAAAAATGCCTGAGATAGAAAAAGAATCCCATGTTTTTTCAGATAAAGCAGGTAACTTAGATTCTTTGCCTAAGTCAGCAATGCATTTTTGAGCATAGATACGATACTTATTCAGCATCGTTTGGCGTTTCTGTTGTGTAATTTTCTCTATATATTCGTAATCCGGAATACCTTCATGGACAGGAAGCATAACACGCTCTCTGGAAATACGAACATCATTAATCTCTCTGTTGAAATTATACTTTTCACCCAAACGCCCAACAAGTGCAGACAAACCCAAATAACAATCTTCACTGGTTCCCTCACGACTTAAAGCAGTTACATGGTCACTGGCAACAAATTCATAAGGGTGATAAAAGCAGGAACCAACACTTCCGCTATTAGCGATGGTAAGACAGTCGCCAAATTTTCGGACACCCTTTTCATTGCCGCAATTTCCGTCTGTGCCATTTGCAAGCGCAGTAGATGAAACATACGGAACATTGCCGGGAATATGGTCTGATTTCTTGATCCGTTTTCCTCGGGATATGGTATCAAATATCTCTGTCAATCGAACAGCATCCCATGTTTTCTCATCAATCTTCTGCAATATCGCCACCCCCTTTCTTAAACAGATAGTCACGATTCTGCATAATCATAGAAAACTCAAATGTTAGATAATCGCCAATGGCTTTCTCAAAATCTGCGTCTGTCGGTTTTTCATCATTGAAATAAAAGAAAGAATGCAGCCATTCATCCTCGGCTTTTACCGTAGATTCAACGCAGAACTTTGAAGGAGCCTCTGTCCGATCGAACCATACATCAAGCAGATGCTGACGTTTATCCTTTGCAGAATCGCCTTCAACAAGACCGATATGCGCACGCACCTCATAACCATCATTGCGGAAGTCAATAAATTTACAAATCTTATCATCCGGATGAGGTTCGTGGGCGGTAAAAATAGCAATGACAGGGTTGGTACCCACGCCATAAAAAGTATCGGTATTACAGGTGATAACGCCTTCCAGAGTATGATATTTCAGAATATTTTCCTTAAAGGTCTGTTCGTCTTTGGTCTTGCCTGTCATGGAAGATTGCGGAACAATTACTGCGGCCTTTGCCCCTTCGGTTAGGGAATCGAGCAAATGCTCCACGAAAGACAATTCATACTGCGACGGATCAGCCTTGGTTCCCTGAGAATAAGGTGGATTCATCATACCAACAGTTGCACCTTTGAGCTGCACCTGAGCAGGATTCTGTCTGAGAAAATCTTCGCACTTGATGTTACTGTTGCCATCGTCCCGGAGGATCATATTGGTGGCAGCAATAGCAAACATATTGCTCTGGAGTTCAAATCCGTGCAACTGTTTCTTTTTAATGTTCTTCCGCTTGTTCTGATCTGCACCCGCCTTTTCAAGCATATGATGCATCGCTGCAACGAGGAAGCCGGCTGTGCCGCAACAGGGGTCAAGTACAATGTCTGTGGCCTTAATATCCAGAAGGTCACAGAACAGATCACAAATGTGACGGGGAGTGAGAACGATGCCCAATGTCTGGCCATCGCCGCCAGAGTAGCGCATAAACTCGCCATAGAATCTTCCGATAAAATCCTCACTGGAACTGCGATACTTAATATTGTCAAAAACATTCTTCTTTAAGAACTCAGTGTAGAATTTTAGCGGGGTTTTGCCCAGTTTGGCATCAACTTCGTTCAAACGAGCGCTTGTGCGGATGATAGAAAATTCACTCATCAGCTTGTCACGCTTTGCATCAGGGCCAACATTGGATGCTTTCAAACGGCGCTGAATGGCATCGTAAATCAGCTGACCATCCGTGGTCGTATCATCACCAAGCAAATCACTGGGCTTGAAGAACTTATCATCCAGTGCCAGAAGAATACCAGAAACCACCAAAGGCTTGTCCTGATCCTTCAGCGAGCCGTAGGTACGCAGATATTCGTGCAGTTCAGCCGCATCCTTCAGAATTTCCTCAGTAGTCTTTTCAACATCGGTCTTTTCTGCCAGAACATAACGAGTGTAATATTCACCGATATTGGCAGCGGTGAAGGATGTAAAAGATTCAATGTCGGGGAGCTGCTTATACCCCTCTCTGTCATCCACATACAGCGGAGTGATTTTATGGTGTTTTTCATCGCCTGAAACACCGATTGCAAAAATCTTATGGAAGCTGCTATTCTGAGCAATGTGCTTGGCGTAAAAATATGCTCCATTGACAGCGTAGTCAGCAATATCTTTCTGATCGACAGACAGAATCCCTGTATTGGTCAGCTTTTGATGTTTGCTAAGATCGGCTTTATCTTCGATGACAATAACGAAGTCTTTGACAACTGCAACATATTCAGGGTATCCCGCATTACCGGTACCACGCTTTGACGCACTCTGTAAAGCGTCATTGATTTCCTTAATATCACTGCCTTGAGCATCATATTTAATTTTGGAGTCGTCGAGCTGACGAGCGACCCACAAATCGGTTTTTATTTCTTTCTTAGCCATTTTGTTTTCGCCCTTTCTATAATCGTACAAGGACAGATTTATCTTATTATCCGTATTAGGCGTGAGTATTATCTTTTCTTATACTTTGTTTTTCTGCCGCTTCCATCCTGATAGATCAGACCTTCTGCAACCATGCGTTTTAGAATACGGCTGGCCGTGGTTTGGCTGACATCCAACAGCTGATCCACATCGCTGCGCACCACATGGCCGTTTTGGGCAATCAAATCCAGAATCCTTTCTTCATTGGATTTGCGTTCATTGGACACGGTATCCGCTATCCTGGCTGCATTTCTATTGGGAAGGGTGATTTTGAAAGCGTTGTTTGTTACTTCAATTTTGGGTTCCAGTCCTGTACCTGCGTATGCCTTCATGATTTTAGGCATACCGGTTCCGTAGGCTTCAATCAGCTGTAGGCGATAGAAGATAGCTGCCAATTTCGGGTTTCTGCAAACAGAGAGACCGAGCATAATGTCATCCAGGGTGATTCCGGTAGGCAAACCGCCTACGGAAACAAATTCGATTCGGTCATCATAGATACTGACAAGGGTGCTGGCGCTGAAGGAATAGTCCCTGTGTACCAGAGAATTCATCAGCGTTTCTCGCAGAGCTTCCTCTGGGTAATCTCTGGTATCAGTTCGGTACAGCCCCTCAAATGTGGCCTTGGTTTGATTGTGCAGATCGAGATAGGCATACAAGTCCTCCATCTGCTGAAACAGAGAACCGGTGAATTCCCGTCTGTCCTGGAATACACTCTTATCAACGCCGGCAAAGGTCGCAGCCTTGATGGTGTTTGGACATTGTTCGGACAGAAGCAACGCAACATTGGAGTAAATGCCGTCCTGGGAAACCATTCCCAATGTCTGCATCTTAGTAGCATCGTAGGGGACATTCCGCTTGGCAAACTGCGCTTCGGTTGCCTGAAATGTCAGATTCTGTTCCAGAGAGCGCATAGCTTCAAAACTGTCGCCATCGGTTTCCTTAATCATTTTACGGATGGCTGTATCGGTAGCAGGATCGGCAGATGTGCCGTTACGGACATAGACACCGCTGGGCTTTAATCCCTTGCTGCCCAGATAATAGGGACGGTCTGTGCCCTTCTGAACGGTCATAGCGATAATCTGTTTACTGTCTACCGTCTGCGTTTCATAGCGGACAAACATGGTGACATCAGGCTTGATAGAATCCCGCACCATATTATTTATTTGCAAGATAACACGGTCGGCGCTGTCTACGCCTACCACAGTACCATCGTCCTCAACGCCAATATAAAGGGTGCCTCCTTTTGTATTGGCAAAGGCAATCACCTCTTTGCAGATGTCTGCAACAACTGTGGACTTGAGTTCGACAGTTTCGCTTTCAATAAATGTCATAAGGCACCTCCTGTAGTTTTCTTAATCACCATTATAGTCATTGTAGTCATATTTGTCAATTTATATTCGCATGATGATTAGAAAGAAACAAGAAGAGGGTAAGATCCCGTATTGAGCGGAATCTCACCCTCTTTGATATAGTAATGGAAATAACATAGTGCAGAATTACTTCCGTTTTCTTTTTCCCTTACCATGGGTCATGCTGCCTTTTCCACGCTGGCTGATAGGGCTGTTCATGTGCTTAGACAGCTTCAGCACTTCAATCAGATTTGCAAACTGTTCCATGGTAAGCGCATCGTAGTCGATGCCAAGGTTGGCAAGGAACAGGCGAGCTTTCTTTTCTTCGGTACTGCCCTTGTAGTCCATGGCATCCTGTAATTGTTTCTGCACATCCAGAGCAGCGGAACTCTCGTCCGCTGTGGTTACGTCCTTGCGGTGCGTATCACGAATGTCACGGAGGATGCCGGTCAAATCCTTGGAGATCACATGACCGAAATACTCATCTTCCTGCACCTGTGCCAGTTCCAAAGTACGCAGATGCAAATCCTCCTGGTCATTTCCTTTTTCTTAATTACAGATTGCCGGACAGCTTCCAGAGCGGCGTTCATGTTGGTGATCCGCATATCCGCAATACGGTCTACATAGATTTCCGCATCCAGCATCATACGCTGAAAATCTTTGTGGCAGATCATTTCAGAGAGCAGCCGGTGATTGAAGCTTCCGGTCGTTAATACAGTAATTGCATCATCACTCAAATGCAGAGCATTCAGCTCTGTGTTTGGGTGATTTTTGTTTTCTGTCAGACCCAACAGATAGTCCGTGGACACTCCATAGAACTTGGCAAGTGTCAAGATTGCAAAAGGGCTGATGTCCTTTGCTGTTTCATCGGATTCATATTTTCCGAGGGCGGAACGGGACAGGCCAGTGCGTTCTGCCAATTCTTCCAGCGTCAAATCAAAATCCACAACACGCAGGTCTTTCAATCTTTCTTGAACGGTGAGTTTCGGTTGCATATTTCATCTCCAATTCCATAAGCGTGGAAATCCACGCATTTTTACGCTCTTTTCCTACCTTTTGGACATACGGGAGAGAGCGTCTTTTCGCTAAACTGTACTTGTAAATCACCAATGCACCTTGCTACGAAAATAAAGCTCGTAGCCAAGAACTGAACCTTGACAACAAATGTTTTCAACAATCATGAGAGCATCATGATAAAGCAGTCATAAAAGCGGCTGCTGTCTGTGAAATATTGGTAATACAAAAAATCAGACTTGTGCTTCTACATGGTAACCATGTTTTTTCAATTCCCGTATATAACGGAAAAGCTGCTTTTGCTCACAGTTTTTACGTCTGGTTTCAAAACAGGATTCGTCAAATAACGTTCCTTGTTTCAACATTGTGTAGATAATGACAAGAAGCTTTCTGGCAAGCGCAACAATTGCTTTTTTAGCGCCTTTTTTCTGCTTGATTCTCCAGTACCATGCAGAAAGATAGGTATTGCGTTTTCCGGCAATCACCCAGGCGATTTCACAAAGCATGCTTTTTATGTAAGGATTGCCTTTTGTAACAGATGTGCTTTTGCGTTTTCCGGCGCTTTCATTATTGCCAGGGCACAGGCCTGCCCATGAACAAATATGTTCCGCAGTTTTAAAGGGCTTCATATCAATGCCGATTTCAGCAATGATTGCGCAGGAAGCTGTTGTGCTTATTCCATAGATAGTGCTCAGTTGTTCAACCTGCAAGGCAAAGGGAGCCATATCTTCCATAAGATTCGTTTCAACCTCAGCAAGATGTTCCTTTAAAGAATCGTAATGGCTCATGAGGATTTTTAGAAAGGATTTCTGGTGTTCAGAAAGTGTTCCATTCACAGACATGAGAATTTCATCCATGCGGTTTCTGGTCTTTGTCTTTAAGCAGGAGTCCAGAGAAGCCCGGTCAATCCGGCCATGCTCAATGAGATGCAGGATAATGTTCCTGCCAGAAGCGCCAAAAATATCAGAAATAAAAGAGGATAAGCGGAAACCGGAGCTTTGCAGGAATTTCTCAATCCTGTTTTTCTGAGATGTGATGTCACGGATGACGCTTTTGCGGTAACGGTTTAAGTCACGGAACTCTCGTATTCTTTTTTCGGGAATGAAGCTGCCATTCAAAAGTCCGGCACGAAGCAAGGTAGAGATCCATTCGGAATCCCGCATATCTGTTTTCTTGCCGGGGACATTCTTCATATGGCGTGCATTTACAACCAGTAAAGTAATGTCGCCGGAGAAAGCGTCTTCCAGTATTTCATAAATAGGCATCCAGTAAATGCCCGTGCTTTCCATAGCGACATGATGGCAGTTTTGTGAAATGATCCAGTCCCGTAAAGCAATCATATCCGGAATCAGGGTGGTAAACTCACGGATTTCGGAATGTGTCGGTTTACCCAAAGGACCAGTAAGGATACACGCAACAATTTTTTCTTTGTGGACATCCAGCCCACAGGAAATTTCCAGAAGGTCTTTCATACAGAGCATCTCCTTTGCAATAGAATTGGCAGGAGATTTACCCGAGGTGATACGGACTTTGCTACTCGTGCTATCCAAAAAGGTGCAACAATATGCTGTGCTCAAGGGCAAAACATTTACGTTGAAAAACGGGGTGCAGATCCTCCAATGTTCAATCAAACTTGATCCTGCCTAAGACTATTGTAAAGCAAGATAAGAATCTAAAAAAGTAGTGGAGTCACTCCCCTATTTTCATTATAGGCTGCGATAAGCTTTCATGATTCGTTGAAAACTGAATGACCGTCCGAATGGGATATGTCCTCCAGCGAAGTATCGCCACGACTGCGAAAAGCACGAGCGTACTGCGAAGAACATTTTGTGTCCAAAGGAATGTGTTGTGATTTTGCAATCCATGACCCAGATCCTCCGGGACACAATCCCCATTGCCACATCATGCTGACCATGCGAGCCATTGATGAAAATGGAAAATGGCTGCCCAAGAGCCGAAAAGTTTATGACCTTGACGAGAACGGCGAACGCATCAAACTTCCGTCCGGCAGATGGAAAAGCCATATAATACTGTGATCAATGTGCTGAAGAAAGAAGCTTTTGGAAAACTGCGCATTGACAAGGTGCGCTTGTCAGATGCAAAAGCATGGCTGATTAAGCTTCAGCAAGTGGATGGCAGAGGGTACAGCTCGATTCACTCAATCAGAGGTGTTCTGAGACCCGCTTTTCAACTGGCAGTGGATGATGACCTGATCCGTAAGAATCCATTTGGATTTGAACTGGCATCTGTGATCGTGAATGATTCTGTCACCAGAGAAGCAATTACCCGAAAGCAGGAACGGGAACTTCTGAGATTTATCAAGGAAGATAAGCATTTCTGCCGATACTACGATGCAATCTACATTCTCTTTCATACGGGGCTGCGAATCTCGGAGTTCTGTGGGTTGACTATTTCTGATATCGAGTTCGACCAGATGCGTATCAAAGTTGACCATCAGTTGCAGAGAACATCGCAGATGCAGTATGTGATCCAGGACCCCAAGACGGAAAGCGGCATCCGCTATGTACCGATGAGTGAGGAAGTGGTAGCGTGTTTCCGCCGTATTATCGCCAATCGTGTGGCACCGAAAGTGGAGCCAATGGTGGATGGATACATCGGATTCCTGTTCCTGGACAAGAATGACAGGCCGATGGTTGCACTGCACTGGGAGAAATACCTACAGCATATTGTCGAGAAATACAACAAGATCTACCGCATCCAGATGCCCAAAGTAACTCCTCATGTATGCAGACACACCTTCTGCTCCAATATGGCAAAATCCGGAATGAATCCAAAGACATTGCAGTATATCATGGGGCATTCGGACATCAGCGTGACGCTGAATGTTTACACCCATGTGCAGTTCGATGACGCACAGGCGGAGTTGCTTCGTGTAGCGGAAGCCTAAAACCCCCCGTTGGTACAGAGCGATTATTTACCAACGGATTTACCAATATTGCAGGGAAAAGCATGAGAAAATATGGGAAGATTTGAGAAGATATCCCGAAAACACAGAAACATGAAAATGCCGAAAACCCTGCAATATTGGGCATTTGAGAAGAAATACAAGACTTATATGGAGTTATAAGACGATGATAAAAATACTATTTATTTGCCATGCAATATTATGCTGATACTCGGTAAATGAAGCCGACAAATGATTTTGCTTTTATGTTTCTTTCGTCACGTCTTCCCAGTCGGACGGGTTCGGTATATCTTGCAATATCTTTCACACCAGCGATCTGTTTCCCAAAAAACTTTGGCGAAAATATACCCTTCAATGTATGGAGCGTTTAGAGAGCGAATCGAAGTTATCTGTGCATCTGGATAAGTAAGGAGAAAGGTATTTGCGCCATCATTTGCGCTTATATCTTGAACGAATTCGAGGTGTACGTTGTAGTGAGGAGCAAATTATAATAACCGCCGGCATTCAACAATCGTTAGATTATATCTGCAAAATACTATGGAAAAATCAGCCCACTATCTTAATGGAAGAACCCGGATATAATAAAGCTGCTGCGATATTTATCAGTAACGATTTGATTATTCAGACTGTGCCAGTAGATAAAAATGGCTTGATTGTTTCCAGGCTTCCAACAGTTCAAGGGATTGGTGCTGTATATTGTACCCCCTCACATCAATTTCCTACTGGAACCGTGCTTCCGATAGGCAGAAGATATGAGTTAACCTTAAATATCGACCACTTTATAAGTATTGAAAGATCCGGTAGCAACATTTTGATGTATTGCTACCGGTCTTTTCTTTTTCAAGCGCAGCGTAGCCACCACAAAACTTGTGGTGTTCGGCAGAGGTGCGTCAGCACTCTACTGGGGGGTTGGGGAACTCCCCAACAAGCAGAAAGGGATAAACTTTCGCCAGCCAGCACGAAGGGCTGGAGGGCAAAAGGATATCCCTTTCCATTGCTTGCAAAGATTATCCTGACTTCGGTTCTTTCCTTAGAAATTATGCTACTACTATATTTTTCATGGAATGAAATACTTTTGTTACTCTTGCAACAGTTTATTATCCCCATAAGGATTTATATAATCAGGCGGACAGAGATTTGTTTCACTCCACAACATCATCTGATTTAAGATTGGAACAAAGCTCTGCCCCATTTCTGTCAAAGAATACTCTACTTTTGGCGGTATCTCTTTATAAATTTCACGGTGCAAAAAGCCATCCTGTTCCAATTCACGAAGCTGCTTTGTCAGCGAAGATTGAGTAATACCATCCAAACGACGCATTAACTCGTTGAATCTTTGGACTTTATAAAAAGCAATGTACCACAAAATCAATATTTTCCATTTTCCACCTAATACAGCTTGAAGGCTACTCATTGGTACACATCTGGTCATCATATCAGGATTCATAAATTTATTTTCTGCCATATCGCTATACACCTCCATTAACAGTATAGCATATACAGAACAGAACTTCAATGTACACAATATTTTCACTATTAGTACAAAAAATGATACTACTACTAAAAAAATTGCGTACTTGAAAAAATCATTGCATAACAGTACCATTAAAGCAAGCAAAAAGAAAAGGAGTTGATCGCTTATGGAAAACAGACTTTTTACTTCGGAATCGGTTACAGAGGGACATCCTGATAAAGTATGCGACCAAGTTTCAGATGCTGTTCTTGATGCAATTTTAGCGATAGAACCTGAAGCACATGTGGCTTGTGAAGTATCTGCTACAACTGGAATGATTGTCCTGATGGGCGAGATTTCTGCGAATGCTCTGAATCATGTTGATGTGGAGCAGGTTGTCCGGGATACCGTCAGAGATATTGGTTATTCCGGTAATGATTTTGGTTTTAATGCCGATGGAATTGCAGTAATTTCTGCGCTACATGCTCAATCGCCGGATATTGCACAGGGCGTAAATAATGCGTTGGAAACACGCTACGGAAAAGATGCGGATATTGGCGCAGGCGATCAGGGTATGGTCTTCGGTTATGCGACGGATGAAACAGAAACATTCATGCCAACCCCTATTTATCTGGCGCATCGGCTTACACGAAAACTGGCAGAAGTTCGCAAAAGTGGCACAATCCCTTATTTGGGGCCGGATGGAAAGGCCCAAGTTTCCGTCGAATATGCAGGACGTAAAGCTGTGAGGGTAGATAGCGTGGTTTTGTCTACGCAACATTTACCGAATGTGTCCCATGAAATGATTGAGAAAGATGTTATTAACAAAGTAATTGTTCCTGTCATTCCAAAAGAATTGTTAGACAAGAATACTCGTTACCTTATCAACCCTACCGGACGTTTTGTTGTAGGTGGCCCGCAGGGAGATACTGGACTGACCGGACGAAAAATAATTGTAGATACCTATGGAGGCTTTGCCCGCCACGGTGGCGGTGCCTTTTCAGGAAAAGACCCGACCAAAGTTGACCGCAGTGCTGCTTATGCGGCTCGCTATATTGCAAAGAATCTGGTGGCCGCCGGTATCGCACACCAATGCGAGATTCAGATTGCCTATGCGATTGGGGTAGCAAAGCCTGTTTCTGTTTTCGTTGATACCTTTGGCACTGGCATTATACCGGACGAGCAAATATTAAAGTTGGTTATGGAACATTTCGATCTTCGCCCATCTGCCATTATGAAAGGGCTCAATCTTCGCAGACCGATTTACAAACCAACTGCTGCCTATGGTCACTTCGGCAGAGACGATTTATCTCTCCCGTGGGAACAGATAAATAAAGCCGAAATTTTACGGCAGGAAATACTTAAAAACGCATGACTTTGAAAGGAGATATAATTTATGCATTACGATGGAACGATTTGGCGACCGCCATATGAAGCCTATTCTTTATTGATTCAGGTTACAGCAGGATGTACACACCATTCCTGCAAATTCTGTACCTTGTATGAGGACTTACCTTTCAAATTCCGAATGTCCCCACTGTCGGAAGTGAAAGAAGATCTCGCAGAAGCAAGCCATTATGTGAGGAACGTTCCCCGGATTTTCTTTACTGGCGCAAACCCGTTTGTCCTGAGCACAGACAAGCTGAAAACACTGGCAAAGATGGTAAAGGAATATTATCCGAATTACAAGTCGATTGGGTGCTTTGGACGCATAACTGATGTGAAAAATAAAACGGTGGAAGAATTGAAAGAGCTCCGTGCTCTTGGCTATGATGGCATTACTTTTGGTGTGGAAACCGGAGATGATGAAGCCCTTGCTTTTATGAATAAAGGGTATCGGCGGGAAGATATTATTGAACAATGTAAGAAGATGGAGGAAGCGGGAATCAGCTACAATTTCTTCTATCTGACCGGAATTTCTGGTGCAGGCCGTGGAGAAATTGGAGCTAAGGCGACCGCAGAGGTTTTTAACCAGTGTCATCCCCAAATCATTGACGCCTCCATGCTGACAATTTACAACACTTCTGAATTGTATAAAGAAATTCAGAAAGGGAACTGGAAGGAAGAAAGCGAAATTGAAAAACTTGCTGAACTGAAAACCCTGATTGAAAATCTTACTGTAGAAGCCAGATTTGCTACTGATGGCGCATCCAATCTGATTCAGGTTCGCGGCAATCTTCCTACGGATCAGAAAAAGCTGGTCAAATATTTGGAACGATTGATTGCAACTGCTGATGAAGCAGCTTTGCGGGAATACAGAGTCAACTTGAAGCACTTATAAAGGACATAAGTATGATACAGGATAAATTGCTTTTCGTAACGACATGGTATTACTTGTTAATACCATGTCCGGAAAGCTCCAGATTCCGTAATTTTTGATTTTTGCAAGTATGAGTTGAAAGGCGGCACCTGCAAGATATTCAAGGATAAAAGCTATTCCGGCAAAAATACCGATTATTTGATGCGGGAGTGAAATCCTTCTTTTAAATTAAACTACTTCCAAAAAAATGCGGATGTATAACAGTGCTAGCAATAAGAATTTTGTTTCGTGTGCTTAAGTACCGGGATAAAACTCTGTACCAACTCAGTTAGAGAATATTCTACACGGGGCGGTACTTCATGATAATCATAACGAGAAATGAAATCATCACTATCAAGCTCACGAAGCTGCTTTGTCAAGCTGGATTTAGTAATATCCCCCATATAACTGCGAAGTTCTCCAAAACGACGTACATATTGAAACGCTTCAGCGCCGATGTTTCCTAAAAAAGTCGGTTGTACTCGAAATGTACTAGTCAATATTGAAAGAAACTTCTGCAAAATAAACGTATTATAATGAGAAAACCAGTAGAAACAAGGAAATCTTGTTCCACTGGTTTTACTCGGAGTCTTGCGGCTGTGGCTGCGCTTGCCGGTATTTGATAATTTGCTCAACCATGCAATCCATGGTGCATAACAGGAACGCTCTTTCTTCCTCATTGCAGCTCATAAATTTGCCAAGGAAGTGTTTGATGTCCTCATCCTGTTTTGCCATATCGGGATTAAAGAGAATTTCGGCAGAGATGCCTAATCGTTTGATTAACGCATCCAGGACTTCAAAGGAAGGATTGATTCTCCCTTTTTCAATGTTTTGAATATGCCGAAGTCCTTTGCCAGTCTGATCCGCAAGCTCCTGCTGGGTTAGCCCGCATTCATTTCTCGCATTACGAATGCAGTTGCCCAGATGTTCAAGAGCATCTTTCGGCATGATAGTTCACCTCAACTATATTCTATCGTGCACAAAGAAATTTTTACATTCCCCAATCAAGCGCATTGATATGTGTTTATAGTGCGTAATCAATAAACAACTATACATTTTTTGACCCTGTTGGGAAGCCAATAAAAAAAACGGCTTCGCACGTCAGGGTCTATTTGCGTAACCGCTCGTGGCTGCCGTGAAAGGAGTAGCCAATGAGCGGTTATTTGTTTATACAGAACTTAGGCTTTTGGGTTTGCGATTTCCTAAAAAAAGCGTTGACATTCCTGTGCCGATTCCTGGCATAGCATACGCATTATCCAGCGTAAGAAGATGCTGTTTCAAAACCATTTATAGAACTGCGCAGAAAAGCGTCAGACAGTCATTTGAATTGTCTGGCGCTTTTTTTTGTCGTTTTTTCGGGAAATTCCCCGATGCAATCAAGTGTCGTGGCCCGCCCTCCATCAGTTTTTGCCTAAAAACTGATGAAAGGAGCAGACGACAATGACCGAAGAATATTGGGTAGCGGTCTTACAAGAGGAAGATCGTATCATAAGCAATTCAGACAGAAAGTATCGCTATCATTGCAAATCCCTGGAGAGCATGAGCGAGGAGCTGGCCTTTCAGGAGCGATGCTTATACATAGAAAGCGACTCCACTTCCCAGTGTGAAGTGAAAGACTTTATTGATACAATCCAGGACGAGCGGTTAGCAGAAGCCCTGCGTGATCTGACTGACCGGCAGCGGCAGGCAATTATGCTGCGGTTCTGGGAGGGATACCAGTGCAAAGAAATTGCAGTGATCCTAAATTGTAGTCCGGCAGCGGTAACACTCTTAATGCAGAGAGCCTTTAACCGGCTCCGTATATACCTGCTGGGTAAATAAAAGCAGTACACATCTCACTATGAGATGCTGCCATTGCTTTTGTCTATCCAATGTCAAAAGTTTTTCAAAAAATTTTCCGTACCCCTTAATTTTTGGCTGCTGTCATCTCCGATTGGTAGAGGGACAAGCCCTCAATAAATTTCGGAGGTATAAAAAATGGAAAAATTAGTTCGAGTAATCAAACTGCGCCCCGGTGAAGTGGTGGTTATCATGGCAGAGGACAAGCCAACCCCAGGCCCATTCTGTTCCGCCTGCATGATGCCGGAAAAACACAAAAAAGATGTTCCGACTTTTGATGGCATTGTGATTTGCCTGGATGATGTCGCATAAGGAGGGCCAGATGTGTAGTGTAACGATTATTGATGCAACTGGACTTCCAATTACGGTTGAAGTATCCCATGAAATCTATCAGGTATTCGTGGACTATGACAGAGAGATCGAGCGTCAGCGCAAGGCGGATTCCCGACACCGTGATGCACGCTCATGGGATACCTGCCTGATCTTTGAATTATCCACAGAAACACTGGAACAAACTTATGAACGTATCCGTGTGCTGAGAGAAATTGATGCAGCGCTTGAAGAATTTACACCCAAACAGCGCAGACGGTTCCTGCTCCATTTTGCTTATGGATACACCTATCTGGACATAGCAAAAATGGAGGGAAGCAATAAATCCACTGTGATGCGTTCTGCAAAAACGGCACTGAAAAAAATTCAAAAAAAGCTAGCGGCCTGATAGCAACTTTTGCCCGTGTTTTGTCCTATAAGGTGAAAGGGAAAAATTCTTTTTCATTTCTGTTCTTTGACAAACAGCGGGCCAATCCGTTCATATCAGTATTCAAGTTTCTGAATGCTGTGTCGAGCATCACATAGCACAAACGCCAAGACCCCCTGCGGATGGTCAGAGCATCCGTCAATACGATGACATCAAAGGGGCCGAGCGGTTATTTGGTGGCTGATAACCGGCCTGTGGTGGGCTGGAAAGTGCCAGGACGCACAGCACAAGGAACCGTGCCCTTCACCAAAACTTACTGCGAATATGGTGCCAACCACCTACCGGCGGTATGCGGCGGATCAGCAGCCTTCTGGCTGATAACCCTGACCCGGCTTGAATATTCCCAGTATCGGGGGTGTGCTGATGGGCAGTCCCGCTGTCCAGATAATACGATACAGCAAATTAGGAACAATGAGGTGCTGTGCCGGTTTGTTCCGGCACAGCTTTTCTCTTGCTATAAGGATGTGATTGCTATGGCAGAAAAGAAGCCTGCAACGGTTACGATGAAGAAGGTAAAAGGCACTACCTATGTTGTGTCTGCTTTCTACAATGAAGCCGCCAAAGAAACTATTTTTGATAAACTGCAACACATCGCAGAGCGTGATGTGACTGCGGCAGTGCCTGTAATGAAAAAATAACACTTTAAAGTGCTAAAGCACTTCCCAAGACGGACAAGATGCGGTATAATAAATCCATGAACCCGTGTCTTTTAAAGTTCGTCGGAACGGAGGTTATGATGTTACAGACGACTGTAAAAGACACAAATACAACTGAATATATTGCGATTTATTGCCGCACAGCTTGTGCAGACGAAAATGCCACCTTCTTGAAAGGGGGTGCAAAAGCATGAACGCTATCAACTTTGATGCTTTGTATTCCTGTCGGAATGTTCTCGCCTTAGACGCAATGACCGCTTTGTACTGCCGTTTGTCAGTTGACGATGCCAACGACGGCGACAGTAACAGTATCCAGAACCAGAAGAAAATTCTGCTGAATTATGCCAAAGAAAACGGCTACACGAATTATCAGTTTTTCGTTGACGATGGTTATTCCGGTACAACCTTTGAACGCCCTGACTTCAAAAAAATGATTGAGGGAATAAAAGCCGGTATTATCAAGCGGGTAATCATCAAAGATATGTCCCGGTTCGGACGTGACTACCTTCAGGTAGGTATGTTCACCGAGATCATGTTTGCGGAATACGATATTCACTTTATTGCCGTAAATGATGGTGTTGACTCCCAGAAGGGCGAGAATGACTTAACCCCATTCCGTAATCTGTTCAATGAATGGTATGCCCGTGACTGCTCCAAGAAGCAGCGGGCAGTCAAGCGAATGAAGGGAATGGCTGGGGAACGAGTTGCTACGCAGATGCCGTATGGTTATCTCAAAGGCGAAGATGGCCGGTTAGTCGTAGATGAAGAAACCGCTTGGGTGGTTAAGCTGATTTTTGACCTTTGTGTTCAGGGGTTAGGTATTGGGAAAATCGCCAGCGAATTGACACGGAGAAACATTCCTACTCCGGGCACAGTTGCTTTCTACCGCTATGGACATAAGCGAAACTATCATCCAGATAGTGAATGCCAATGGCACTCAAACTCTATTGCTAATATCCTTAGCCATAAAGAGTATCTGGGGCATACAGTAAATTTTAAAACGTTCTCCAAATCGTATAAGTTCAAGAAACGCTACGATACACCTGAAGATCAGCAAATGGTATTTGAAAATACCCATCCTGCTATCATCACACAGGAAACATGGGACACCGTTCAACGGATAAGGCAGCACAGACGGAGAAATCAGAAACAGGACGAGCCTGGGCTGTTCTCTGGAATGCTTTACTGTGCAGACTGTGGATCTTTGATGTATCTCGCAAGAGGTGTGACGGTTAGCCGGGAACAGGAACGGTATTGTTGCGGCAATTACAGGAAGCGCACCAATAGCTGCTCAATGCACTATATCCGGGCAGTGGTTTTGGAAGAATTGATACTTGAGAACCTTAGACAGACGGTTAAATTCGCTACGGAGCATGAAAACGAATTTGCCCAGCACATTATGAACCGAACCCTCGCCAAACAGCAGGAAGGAATTAAAATCCTCCAGAAGATGCTGTCAACCAAAGAACATCGGATTAAGGAATTAGATGGAATTATCAAAAAGCTGTATGAAGATAACTTCACTGGGAAGCTGTCAGATGAACGGTATATGATTTTCTCTAAAGACTATGAAGATGAACAGCATACCTTAAAAGCTGAGGTTGAGGATTTGAGAAGTCAGATTGAAGAACAAACTTCTAAGGTAGTCAATATCAACAGCTTCCTTACCGTGGCAAAGAAGTACACTTCCTTTGAAACGCTGACGCCAGGAATGCTCCATGAACTCATTGAGAAAATTGTGGTGCATGAGGGCGATAAAAGCAGCGGCCATCGCATTCAAAAAATTGACATTTATTATTCTTTCGTTGGCGACCTAGAGACCTCTCATGTGGTTGCCCAACGAAATCTCAAAACAAGAAAAGCAGCGTGACATATTTGCATACATCACACTGCCATTCTTTCAGGTCAAAAAAGGTTCCCTAAGCACCTTCCGCTTTCTCATACGGACATTTTTAATCAGCTATCCAATGTTTTATATTCAGTTACAGTTTTCAAATATATCTCGGGATTGCCATTCAAGATAAGGTCAGAATATTCAAGAGGTGCATTACAGATCAGATAATCAAGTTCTGCTCGTTTTGATACGCACATACCTTAGGTCTCCGTCTATTTCAGCCGTTCCTGACTGTGCCCAAATCATAGCCCCTGCTATGGTTGTAAACCACCTACAAAGCACACTCAATTTGACAACTTATAGTTGTACATCCCGGAAATATGGGGTTTTAAGGTAATTCTCATTAAACTCTATAGCTTCCGCATCATCGTATACAAAAAGCAGCTTCTTTGAATTAGTCCCACACAATTTCCAAACAACTAAAATTTTCCGGAATTAATGGTATGCACGAATAAATATCTAGTTCCGAAGGATTTATTTCAATTACCCCATCAGAACATAACCACTCGCAATTCACCAAGAGAAGGCCGGCCAAACTCCCATTGATTCGGGGCAATGGAATCCTCCTGCGTATTTCCCGCAAAAAATTCATCAAGGGTTAATAAAGGAAAGCGTTCTCCGTTATCTCCTAACAGTTCTTTGAACCCCCGCAATCGTCCTCCCCTCACTGCACTACGTAATCCCGATACTCCTCCTCCAGTTTTCCCAGAACGCCCTCCATCAGCTCCCCGCACTTTTCCTCCTCTCCCGAGAAGAAAGCGCTCTTAATCTCAGCTACCACAGACTCATTCCTGGAAGCCGTCCAGCCCTCCTTGCGTTCCACCACAAGCTTTTCCAGCTCCAGGGACGTCTCATAATACTCCGGATGCTCCGTCAGGAAATTCAGATACTCCTGCTCCTTCAGATGCAGCCGCATCGCCGCCAGATAGGAAAGCAGGCTGGCGGGATCTCCTCCCAAACGGCTGGCCTGCTCAAAGGACACAGCCGCTTTTTCAAATAAGAACAGCTTGGCCTGCGCGCAGCCCATATTATGGTAAACCTTCCCCAGGAAAACAGGGGACAGTCCCTCGCCGTCATGAAGCAGCTTCTGGTATTCCTGCAGCGCCAGCACATAGCGCCTGCTTTCCAGGAAATAATCCGCCCTGGCCTTCTGCTTCTCTGACAGCGTCACATCTGCGCTCACCTCCACCAGATGCTGTGTTTCCCGGATTTCCCGGTCGTCAAAATACCCTGTATACTCAAAAATTACGGTAACAAAGCTTTCCGGTTTCTCCTTATTTTTTAAAAGCATATTCAGCTTCTGTCCCAGATCCGGCAGGGCGCATTCCTTCCCTATCCAGTCAAAAAGCCCCCTGGTAAAAATATTTTCATCCAGCAGATACGCATTTTCCCGCAGGAAGAAGCACAGCTCCTCTATGGAAAAAACACGGACTCTGGACTTTTCAAAGGTGTATGGATTATCTGCCAGTCTCCCCAGACATAAGTGGACCTTGCTCATGCGCCTCCGCCTCCTTTCGCTGAAATATGTTAAAATCGCTCCTGCCGTCCGCCAAGACTGAAAGTCTCCTCCCATATCTTATGGGATGCCGGGAACATTTCCCCAAAGCCCAGATCCTCCATCCGCAGCTTTACTGTATCCACATCCTCCAGAGAAACCGTCAGGCGTATCCTCGTCGTTCTCACAGGCCTCTCCGGAACCCCGTCCAGCGTTACGGTCACTTCCTTCACCTCACGCCCGGAAAGAGGCGTAATCCGCAGGGAAAACGCATGATCCTCGTTCAAAAGGAAATCACATTCCCTTTTTGCATCATACCAGTTGGTTCCCGCATCAAGCAGTGCAAAATAGGATTCCTCCCCCCTGAAGGCCGCCTCCAGCCCGATATTGGCCTTCAGCATGTCCTTGCCCAGATAAACGTAGCCGCTGCTGTTTTCACCAGGCTGCTGCTTGGCCCTTGCCCCATAGCACGCCCCCTTGCTGTACAGGTTGTTTCCCAGGAAAACACGCCTGCCGCGGCAGAGGATCGGCAGCGAACGGGTATACCAGTCACCTTCAAAACCGTCGCCTATCAGATAAACCGTATCAATGATTTTTCCCTCGCACACCTTTCCTAAAATCGCTGCAAAGACGCTGTCCATCCGCTGTTTTACAGCCTCCCGTTCAGCTTCCTCCTCCGGCAGGGCCTCTCTTGGCAGCTGCGGGTAATCATCCTCCCGTATCATCACCGTCACCGGCCTGGTATGCCGGTTTACCTCAAACATGAGCAGCTTCATATGGCTGCCCGAAAAATCGCATACCATCACATGATGCCGCCAAAGCTCCTCCGGCTGGTTGATATTATAATAGAAGAAGCTCTCCGCCCTGCTTTGGCAGGAAACCCGTTCCGGCGGCAGGGAAATCAGCGCCGCCACCCGGGACAGCACCTCCACGGTCTGCTTATCCACTTTTTCTAACGTAAAAAGGAACATGCCCGCTTTTTCCGGATTGACCGCCCCCGCAAGCAGCGAAAGGCTTCGTTTGATAAACAGGGAAAGCAAAACAGCCCCTTCGTAGCTTTCCC
>PPYE01186248.1_pt1 | contig 51351 bp, 62 predicted proteins | sample 1559881 | NCBI WGS metagenome assembly PPYE01 (sample SAMN08240022, study PRJNA423297) | Human gut metagenome, whole genome shotgun sequencing project.
TTTTTTTGAGCACTTGTGTCAAAAGCGCTTAGTACTAGACAACAAAATTCCTTTTCCAATATCTACTTGGGAGCGCTCATACCGGTATAAGGGTTATGGCTATAACCTCTGTAAAGAATCAAAGAAAAAGTTACTTGACGCTATTAGAAATACAACACCTAAAGATGATGAGTTATCGATGTATAATATAGGAGGATGGGATTAGTATGGGAAAAATGCAATATGGAGTATTTGACTCAGTAGGTAAATTATTAAGATACTTTAATACCTACAAACAGGCTGAGACTTTTAAAATATCTCGGCAAAGATACGATTGGAGTGTTAAACAAATTTGGGTAAAATAGTTATGAATATAGCTTATAAAAATGCAACAGAAGCCTTTGAGGATTTATATGCTTTTATTATGGGCCAAGGAATAAACACTAATGTTGGAACAAAAGCTGTTTATAATGTTGGTTTTTATTTACTTAATCCTCAACAGCGCATCATAACAACAGAATGGCGTAAATTTAGCGAACGATATGCAGAGCGCGAATATGCCTGGTATATGTCTGGAGATAGGAGTGTAGCTGAAATTAAAAAACATGCTCCTATGTGGGATAAAATGCATGGTGGAGATAACATTGTCAATTCTAATTACGGATGGCAGTGGACTCGCAATGGCCAATTGGCAAAGTGCATTGAGCAGCTTAGAGAGAATAAAGATACCCGTCAAGCTTGGTTTACTATATTTGATGGTAAAGAAAAAGATGACTATGAATATGATACACCTTGTACACTATCAGTCGGATTTGATATTAAGCCTCAAATAGGAACTCTTGATATGTGTGTAACTATGCGAAGCAACGATTTGGTTTATGGTTTTTGCAATGACCAGTATTGTTGGACAAAGCTTCAACAATTAGTTGCAGATGAGCTCGGTGTGTCAATAGGCACTTATTACCATTTTGCTCATGATTTGCATATATATAAGAGACACTTCGATATGCAAGAAAAGTATTATAAACAACAACTTAAAAACTTATAAAAATGAAGCTGGAAGATTTGAAAGTTATTGATATTATTCAAATGCCTCAGTTTGAAAAGCATATCGAGGCTTTGATTAAGGACTTGCGCTTAACTCGTACAAAGATTATGGATGGAAGTCCTTATATTCAATTCAAAAGAGGCCCCATTGAAAGATTGCAGGAGAAAAAGGTATTTGGGCCTAAAGCTCTTGCTGCTCTTTACGCGAAAGTAGTCGATAAGACTATAAATACAAGCGAATATCCTTCTACACTTAGAACTTTTATTAAAGGAATAGGTGATGAAGCTTTTCATAGAACTTATGTTGAATTAAAGCAAGCAGAAGATGAACAATCCAATAAGGGAGATAATAAAGAGTAATCTGCAGAAACTAAGCAAAGATGAGTTAGTTGATGCATTGGTCGATGTTTATATGGCATGCCCTCCGTTTAGCATAATAAGTTCAATGAGCTGTGTACAAGAAATAAAAAGCCCAATAAAAGAAGCTATAAACCAGCAGGCAAATATGCAGCGCATAAATGCACAATTTGCAGAAATAAAACAACCATTATATATATTAGAAAATGAAAAAGATACTTAAATTTTTATGGAGACGTGTAGGTATACTTTATTTCCCTATATATCTATTAGCATGGGTATTGCATAAAATAGCAAGACTCACACTTGCAATCGCATACTTTGGATTGCTTAACAAGCAAGCTGGAAAAGATATAATCAAGTCATTATTTAAGTGGCATGGAAGATATTAAGCAATATGGAGACTTAACCGAAAAGGAACTCTTTGAATTTCTCGATGAAATTAAAAGCGATGATGAGGATATTCAAGAGGCTCAATCTGAGGCAATTGAAAAAATTACCTTGGAAGAAGAGCATGTTGAATTATCTGAAGAAGAGCAGGAAAACAGAGAGATTGAAGCTAGATATGGAGATAAAATGTCATGGACAGGCTTAGGTCCAAACAATTGCCGAGGTGTAAAACTGTTTGGACCTGAGGGACAGCGCAGAGCTGCAATGGCTAGCATAGAAGCTAAAAGGAAAAAGTCTCAACGGCTTAAAGAAGATAGAATACGTATTCAGCGTGAAGCTTTCAGGCAAGAATATATACGCCTGAGTGACCCTATAGGAAATGAAAGGATTAAGCTGTTAGTTTCATCACTTGTTAAAGAACACACAAGAATGGTTGATAAATACTCAACTTATATAAACAAGCGATTAACTACTTTACTTAATCCTTTTATTCCACGTAGGTTAAGAATATGTAAAAGCTTATATCCTGACTCAATTCGCCCATGCCCTGGCTTTTTATATAAAGCAAGTGAGGAATATGGTGCTGGATTAACTTTTTGGGCGATGCCGAATATCCCATATTACTTTGCTCAAAATACAGAGCAGAAAGTTCTTATGGAGCATAAATCACCATTCTTGGTAAATGTGGACCAGTCTATAAAGTTCTATCATGAGCATCTTAAAAAAAGAGCAGACAAAGAGCTTAAATATGCTTCTTTAATATATCAAAAAGGCGTATATTCATACTTTGACCTGTTAAGGCTTAATCCATTTTGGTATGAAGTTTTATATAATGATTTGCAAAACAAGATTAAAGAAATGGTATGAAAAGTAATAACACTAAATTAGCATTGCCAAGAATTTTAATCTATCAAGATGAAGACTGTAAAATCCTGGTAGATTATTTGGTGTATAACGGCTTTCAAGTAATAACCTCAACTGAGAATGATATACTAATCAAAATCAGAGAAAAGAATTATGACTTATGCATATTAAGCCATTATAAAACAACAGATGCCTCTATGAGGCTAAAGCCATTAAAATTTTTGCGCAAATCAGATGATAAAATACCAGTAATAATGGTATCAGATAAGGCTCGATATGAGTATGTTATTGAAGCATTCGATGAAGGTGCAGATGATTACGTTATAAGGCCATATAACATTGAAGAGCTTATAAGAAGAATAAAAGCTGTTTTGAAAAGATGTGGTGTGCGAGTAAGAAGTATAGAGCCATCTTATGAGATAGGCGATTACCTGTTTAATACAGTAGATAAAATTCTTACTATAGGCAATGTAAAAACACAGCTTAATAATAAACAAAGCCAAGTTCTTGCTTTACTATGTGCCTATAAAAATGAAACATTACCTAAGAAAATACTTATGCAACAAGTATGGACTGATGATAACTACTTTAATAAACGTAGCTTAGATGTCCATATATGTATGCTGCGAAATATGCTTAAAATGGATAACCGAGTAGCTATAGAAACCATACGAGGGGTCGGTTATTCTCTTGTTATAGAAGAAGATGAAAGCTTAATGTAAAAAAGGCAGACTACAGAAAAGTAGTCTGCCTTATATTTCTCTCGTTCACTTGTTAAGCTACACGCTTTTTGAAATTCTTCAAAAAATACAAGCTCATTTTTCCTGTCACAAAATCCTCATCTTGATTGCCTGTATGAAAACACTTAAGGCCATATTTATTGGTATAAACCTTAAAATCACCGCGTAATTCTCTCGTTCCAGTTTGGTTATTAAACCACCACACTCTAATATGATTTGCATCAAGCCATTTTATTTGCTGCTGAATATATTTGGTAAGGTCCTCATATTCATCATAATCGGCTTGGTCTTCAACATACGGAACAAAAGTACATTCTATAAGGTCTGAGTTATCAACTGCTTTCCAATCATCTTCTATATAAAAATTATTGGAAAACATTTCAGATACCTCATTGGCTTCTTCCAAATTGTCTTCGTCTAATGGCTCTTCACCATAATACAAAAAGCAAAAAGCATCATTTGATATTTGCAAAGTCTGCTTTTTGCTGTAATCTAAAACAAAATTGCTCATTTATTCTCCCGTTCTATAGTTTCACGATATTTCTTCTCAAGCTCCGCTATTTCATCTAAAGCAGCTTGAGGCTGAACTAATTGAACAGCGATTGGCAGTTCATTTTCTTCTTGCATTGCTTGAACTGACTGAGAGCCATCAAGCAAATTCTCTTGCTGTACCTCTTGGGTATTCTCTTGTTCATTTATTTCCATATTGCAATTATTTATTTTTGTTCAACATTTCTCTCGTTGGGGCCTTGTGATATTCTCCTGTCCAATTGTGGCGGATATTCTCTCGGCCATTTCCTCTGTTAACTCCTGTACAACACTCGGGGTCCAATGTGGACAATTGCTGCATAGTCCACTGTGCACACGAGCTACACAGCTTGTACACTCAGGCATAAGCTGTTTAATCATAATGGCCATGCGGCTTTTATGTGTTCTAGTGTGTAACATTTTTTAACAGTTTTACTTTTGTTCTTTTATAAGCTAAAGTACAAAATAATCTTGATATAAATTACTGTTTTACAGACTTTAACATAAAAATTTTTCACTGGTTTATTGCAGCTTTAATATAAAAATATAGAACTCTAAATGCCTCGAAAATATATGAAATTTCATTATTCTTGTTCATTCTCTCCTCATTTCTTTTTATAGATTTAGTTTACTATTATTCTCAAATAAAAGTGTCCTAGAAGCCAAGAAAATGAGTCAACTTTTTAGCCATAAATTTAACAGCTATTTATATAACTGCTTGGTAGCTTAAAGCTCAAGAAAGTCCACGCCTCAATTCATATTATAGGCTTTATAAAAATACATTGATAGATACACTTCTTTTGGCCTCTATCGCGTCGAATTGAGTTAACCCATATTATAGTACACCTAAAGCCTAAAAGTGTCCTAGAACGCGAAAGAAGCATGTTTCTATAAGTTTACATATTTTAACATAAATCGCAATAATACAAAAATAGCCGCATATTTAGATATGCAGCAAAAAAGAGCCGCCTCTTTCGAGACGGCTCCATGGGAGAAACGGTGCCAGGTGGCTGTGTTATGCAAGTGACTCCTCTTCGGCTGTAGTCTCAGCAGGAGCTTCGGCAGTTTCTTCATTTGCCTGACCGGCAAGATATTCATCCAGCTCCTTCTTTGCATCCTCGAGCTGCTTCTTTTTGGCTTCCAGCTCTTCCTGAGCTTTCTGCAGCTTCTCCTCTGCCTTCTTCACATTCTCCTCGCAGCGAATTACGCGGTCCTGAGAAGTAAGCGGAGTGCGAGTTGCTGCTGCTTCACGGCGCTCCAAATACTTGGCATTGAGCTGTGCACCTTCTTCGTCGAACTCTTCGGCAATCTTAATGCCCTCGGCTTTCACAACCTTGTGCATAGTCTTTGTTGCAAGCGGATTGCCCTCAATAGGAGCCGGAACTGAAATGCGGTAGAGCAAGCGCTGAGCTCGTTTGTCAGGCACGATTGCCACAATACGGCCAATTACCATTTCAATGTGCTCTTCGCCGTTTTCATCTGTAGTACGGTATTTCTCAAATTCTACCGTTTTACCTACATTGCCGATAACTTCGTTAACCTCTTCGGCAATTGCTTCCGGCGTCCATTCAACTTTGTCTGCCGGGTCTTTTGCTTTGCGAGCACGGGCTTTCTTCTCCGGCTCAACAACTTCGTCCAGAATGCGAACGAGATTGCTGTCGTGTACCTTAATAATGCGGCGTCCGTCATCTGTCTTGATTGCGTAAAGCACCTTATTGCTGCGCTTCTCTTCAATCACTCCGGCGATATAGCCGTCAACCCATTCTACGGTGTTGAAAGGAACTGCCTGACAACGGTGGTTAACATTCTTCTTCAGCTCTTCGGCCAGTGCATGACGGTCCTCATCGGTCATCTTTGGCTTTTTCTCCTGAGTTGCCTTGCTACTGTTACTCATAGGATTAATTCCGCCATTCTCTTCAGCTGCTTTGATAGCCGCTTCTTCTTCTGGTGTCAATGGATTTTCTGTATCTTCGAACTCCTGTACAGAGTTTGCTACTTCAGACTGTGTTTCTCCTGACACTGAAACTTGGGTCTGTTCACGAGCTGCGAGTACGGCCTCGATAGCCTTTTTGTCTTCGTCACTTGCTGTTGCCAAAAGAGCATTCAGCTTCTTCGTTGTCATCTGAGAAAATTTCTTTGTTGTCATAATACTGTAATTTTTGAATTGTTATTGTTTAATTTTGATATTGCAAATATACTATGTTTTTTTTGAATTATTGAGCTGCTTTGGGAACTTTTTTCCAAGTTTTATGTTAAAAAATATCAATTGAGTTTCTTAAACGGCCCTAAGAGTCCGAGAGTACTTATATTATATCCCTCCTTGCCAAAGAATCTGAGTGCCATATTAGCCAATTTCGTTGTCCCTAAGGCATCCGAAGACGCTACTATGATAGCTACATAACCCTCATCGTTGGACACGATAGCGCAATCCGAAATGGCTTCTATGAAGTTCTCCATACTGTCCAAATTCTCTCGAGTGGCCTCAACTTGAAGGCGATAAACCGTTACAAACATTTCTGTCTTTTTCATGACTTTATTTTAGTTATCTGTTGTTTTTCTACTGTGATGCTGAATACCTTATGAGCCACCGCAAAATGAATTGTTGACTCTGAGTTAGTTTGTTCAACCGCAATTGTCGGTGTCAAAAACAATGCTTCTGACTTGGTTGCTGAAAATTTCATTGTTATCATATTACTGTAAATTTTTATTAGTTGCTCTGCAACAATATTGCGAAAGCAAGGGTTAAACTTAGTGCCGCTGTAGGTGTCGCTCCTAAAATCCGCTTCGCTTGATACTGTTCCGCGAATATCGTTTCTCTCCGCAGCGGCTAAGGTCATGCATTCTCTTGAGGAGTGCCGTCCCATTCTGTTACTTGCTCGAGTACAATGTACCTGCGTTGCTTTGTGCGACACATAAGAGCCGCATAGCTGTCTGCATCTGCTTTGTTATCAAACTTCTCCACAACTGTGGGATTGAAAATACCGCCGTTATAGGCAACTGCTACATAAAAAACTGTTGTTTCCATATTCGTTATATCTTTTAAGTTATATGCAAATATACTACTTTTATTTTAATCTGGTTACTGCTTTAAGAACTTTTTTCGTTAAATAATGTTGGTTATTTTACGCCCATTCTTGCTGCATATTCATCAATTTGTTCTCTTGTAAGCCACTCAGGTTTAACCGGCAACAAATCGTAAAGCTCTCGCATTTTATCGATTTGTTTCTGCTCGTCATGGGCCCAAAGACAATGCTGAGCATTTCGGCCGCCGTGGCCAAGATAGTAATTGCAATCGCATTGAAGCCGGTTGAGTAGCATGTACTCAAATTTATAGTCTCTTGCTGTCATGTTAGTATATTCTTAGAAATTTGTACAAATATAGTCTCTTGCCGTACTTCACAATATATGCATAGCCGTTTCTCTTGCTGTAGCGTATCTCTTGCCAACGGCCTCTCGTAACCTCTGGGTCCCTTACTGTGAACTTGATTGTGCTCACATACCTTGTCGCATCGCCTGAGTGACTTATTTGTATCTCAATGCACTCGGCTCCGTCATGCAAAACTCCTGTTCTCTTGAACTGCGATTTGTTATTTTCCATTGCTGTTCTCTTGTTTTAGTTCAACACTTTTTACTGCCATGCCTCCATACATATTGCTGCAACTTTGTGAAGCCGAACGTGTTCATACTCTCCTGTACGTTGCTGAAGTCGTCATTCAACAGCACATCTGTGATAATTTGTTTTCTCTTGTTCATGTTACTGTAAATTTAATGTTTGCTCCTGCCAGTGGAGTTGAGCCACTGATGCCGTATATTCTCTCGGCCATTCTCCCGTGCAGGACTCTCCTGTCATGCTAATACTTCTGACAGTTCTTCTAATATATCCTCATCGGGTATATAGTCATTTATGGCCTGCTCCAAGTCCTTCATTGAGCCGCAATACACGTTATATCGTTTCAGCATATATTCGCGTATTCTCCTGGTCTGTCCGAACGATAATTCAAACAAAAATTGCTGTAATTGTGTCATAATTCTCCTGTTATTTAATAATCTCGGCAATATTGCCAATTGTGCCCAGCAGGAGAGTTGAACTCCTGTGCAGCCTTCCCGGCCTGGGCTAAATATCCGCATCAGCGGATATTTACGCCATTTTCGTCCACGGTTATTATTTCGAGCAGCATTGCCTCTCCCGGTATTTCTCTCGTTTCGACAATTTTCTTGCCGTCCTCCTCCCGTTCGGTTGTTTCCTTTTTCGACTTGTTTTCCTTATAAATGCAGTACGTATGACCGTAATAACCGCTCAGGTCATTTCTCTTGTCGGCCTCTTTCAGGCATTCCAAAATATTTTTTTCGGCATAATAATGGCATTCGCTGGCAAACATTCTCTCGCCGGTTACAGCACAGCTGTCAATACGGATTTCTCCCGCATTAATTCTCTCGTTGTCCAGAACTGTCAGGACGAAACGATAATTTCTGTTAATTTTCATACTGTTTATATTTTTTAATTATTCCATATTATTCCCGTTTTATTTTCGATATACAAATATACTAACTTTTATCGAACCGGAAAAATTTATTTGGTTAATAAATATTGGATATTTGTTAATAACTGTTAAATAAATTATTATATATCCGGTTTATTTTCGATATGCTAATATAATAATAATTTTATCGGCTATAAAATTTATATATTAAAAAAGTGTTAAGAAACCTGGATATAAATATTAAAAAATGCCGGCTATATAACCTGTAAAATAAATAACATATAAAAATTTTATGGGTTAAATCGTATTAAATTTCCTGGTTGTTTCGTTAATAAATTAAAATAATAATTTTATACCTGTAAGCTAATAAAATAATTGGAACCTGAAAATATATTCGGTTAGGAAGTGTTAAATTTTCGTTAAACCTTGTTGGAGGAGAGGCTATGAGCCTGTAAATGGTTTGGAACCAGAAAATTATTTTAGCTAAGAGTTGTTAACAGGCTGATAGTCTTAATGCTTCTTAACGAATTAAACCATAATTAACGAATTAGGCTGTCAGGCTTAATGCTTTTTAACCAAATAAATTTTTATATTTCGAGAATTTTGCCCGTGTGGAAATTAGGCCCCTGCTGCAGTGCCTGGGTGCCCCTTATATATAGTATATAGAGCCATGTCCATAGGCAGAAAAATTTTTTGGCTTCAAATCATTCTCGCAAATTGCCACCAAATCAAAATTCGCAAAGGCCGCCTTTAAGGCTCAGAAATAATTTTCAAATAAACAAAATAAACATTTGAAAACCGAGGCATGTTTCTAGATAAGTGATTGATTTTCAATAATATAGCCCATTTATAAACAAGTAAACAATAATATATATAAATCACTAAAATAGAATTGTAGATAGTGAATAGTGAAATGATATAAATAATCGCTTAACGTATCACATATTAAACATAAAAGTAATTCTATTCTAGGGATTGAATATTTAAGCCACATAGACTCTTTTCACTAATGCATTTTTCATAAATATATTGATTTTCAATCAGTTATATTCAGTGAAATAAAAACTATGTTGTTTACAGGCTCAACTCTATTTCACTGAATAACTAGTGAAACATGAAACATTACAAATTATTTTCCATATTGGTAAATCAATTCACTGATATAAAAAATGTTAATTTCTCATTTCCTGTGTAATTTTTATTCTGCGAGAATTTTCACCTATCAGTTTTTATTAGTATATTTGCAAAGTAATAAAAAACTATATTTATGATGCGCATAGGTAAATACAAGTATTTGGTAGATTTACAAGAAAATGCCAATTTACAGTCTACAAGTGCATTTTTCATACTTGAGTTTGAGTATGATAATAAAGTATACATAGGCTGGACAGGAGAAAGAAGAACTTTTACTGTTAAAAACAAAATAGAGAAACTTATATATAATGTATTTCATAATGCAGCTTGGCCAAATAAAAACAATCCTGACTTGGTAAAAGCTATAACTGAAAGCAAATATATAACGGTGTCCACAGAAGAAATTCCTATGGACTTAGACCTAATGAGTGTATACTTAAGAATGTATGAATTGATAGATGAATATATGGCTTATGCTCCCTACGGCCACAATATAATAAATAGCCTAAATAAGTGTGCAGCAGAAAAAGCTGTCATACCAGGATATGCAGCAAAATGGGGAATACCAGAAACTATATATAGAGCTGGTACAAATAGCGTTCGTAGCTATCCACATAGAGCCGTTTATCAATATAAACAAATGACTGATAATCTATATAAGCTCTATAAAAAATGGGACTCCATAAGAGAGTATATAGAAAGTGTGGCTCCAATGAAAATAAACCCAAGCGCGATATATATGTGTTGCAATGGCCAACGTAGAATTGCTTATGACTGTATATGGAGATTTGATGGAACAGAGGAAATAATTGAAATAGCCCCAGATATGAGAAAAGTAAAAACTAAAGAGGCTGCTAACATAGAGAAAGATGCAGAAAATAGAGTAGCTAAGTTTATGGCCAAACAAGCCAAGATAGCAAATAAGTTAGAAACTGGTAAATCAAGAATACTCAAATAATATGAAAACAGATAAAATAGCACAGAAATTAGCAGATATACTGCCAGACAGGCCAATAGTTCCTGGAATGTCTAATCCAGACACATCCAAGCTTGTAGAACAAGAGGCCACACGTATTAAGGCAAAGCAAGACGCAAAGGAATTGGCTCGTATTAAGTATCTTGAAAAGCAAAAACTTAAAAATCTTCAAGCTAAACAAGAAAAACGCCAATCGTTAGCAGAAGAACTCGGCGTGGAAGAAATACCAGATGGCCAAACTGAGTTTCAAGCTAAACGTATTGTAGAGCAGCAAAAACGAGTTGAGGCTATTGAGGCACTTGAGGCTCAGACTGTAGAGCCGCTTAAAGCAACTGAGTTAGCAGAACGCCATGACTCGGGCAAAGGCTCATATTCATCAACTATACGCTCAGCACTTCAGTTACAAGGAGCATCAAGGCCTGAAATAACAAAGCTTCTTACTAGCCTTAATATCAATTTAAGTGTTCAGCTTACAAAGCAGGACACGGCTAATTTATTGGCTTGTTTGTTAACATGTAACCACTCGCAGCTACAAGCCTTAATGGCTAATAAAAAAGTGCCGGTTGTAATAAAAACTGTAATTAAGCGCCTTATTGAAGACGAAAAGCTAGGTAACATTGAAACTATAGAAAAATTATGGGATAGAATATTTGGCAAAGGACCTATGCAATTAAGTCTCCCAGAAGGACAGCAGCTGCAAACTGGAATAATACCAAATCAACCGGTGTCAAGAGAAGCTTATATTTTGATACGTGATACTTTAATTAAATAGTAGAGATATGGCAATGAAGTCACTTAAAGAAATGCAAGAAACAGCATTAGATGCCACAAAGCCCGGAACTGTAAATCCTAAGGAGCTCCTTCAGCTTGAATTGCTGACTTCTTTTGAGAAATATACAAAGTGCTTGTTCAAAGCCCAATATCATAGAAGTTTTATAGTTGCAGAACACCATAAGAAAATGTTTGAAGTATTACAGGACGTTGTAGATGGTAAGTGTAAGCGACTTATTATCAATATAGCTCCCAGATACGGGAAATGCGTTAGTAAAGATACCCTTATTACGCTTGCTACAGGTGAGCGAAAAAAAATAGCTGATATACTGCCAGGAGATAAAGTGCTATCATTCAAAGATGGTAGAGCAGTTGTTAATAGCGTTATTGCTACTGAGCCGGCATATAAAGACTGCTATGAAATTACTATGAGGTCAGGTCGGTCAGTTGTATGCAGTATTGACCATCCTTGGAGAACACCGTTCGGGTATGTAAAATCTAATAGGCTTAAAATTGGAGATAGGATATTTGCACTAAAAAAAGAGTTAGACGGCGTCGAAACATTATCAGACGCGGAGATTATACTAATATCAATGATGCTGTTTGACGGATGTTGTACAAAATCTGGTAAATTAGGATTTACTAACATAGATAAATTAGCGGTAAATGCTGTTATAAAGGCTGTTAATGAACTCGGAGGTGAGGTCAAGCATTATTCTTGTACCGCAGATTGTCAATATACCATATTAGGCGGAACTAATGGCGTAATAAATAACATTTTAATAAAGCATAAATTAGTTGGAAATAACTCTTATACTAAAAGAATCCCATTAGGAATATTTAGTACTTCTATGCGACAAAAATATGTGTTTTTAGGAATGATGATAGCGACAGATGGTACTATAAAAAAGAATGGTCAGTTGTCTATAGGCCTAGCAAACAAAGGACTTGCTGAGGATATTCAATATCTGTTATCTACTATGAAAATCCCATCAACTTTAGGATTTTATGAAAATGAAAAAGCTGGTATATGGAATGTTGCAATATCAAGAAGATATTCTCAAAAATTATATCCGCATTTGAATTTTTATGGAAAAGCAGATAAAGCAAAAGAATACATTTTACAGCCTTCTAAAATAGAACGTACATGCACATACCCGTATTCTATAATAAAGAATGAAGGCCTTTACAAAATGATACACTTTGATTTAGGGTATAAATCAGTTGGGCCAAATAGGAATATGTCAGAAGATACATTTAGAGAATTAGTGGAAATTTTTCCTGATAATCTTACGAGATATTGGGCTGAAGATTTCTATCCTGATGAAATTGTTAGTATAGAAGAAGTAGGAAAACATGAATTAGTTCATATTGAAGTATCTGGCGATAAAAATTTTATAGCCAATGGGCTCGTATCACACAATACAGAATTAGTTATTAAGTCGTTTATATCATGGTGCTTTGCCTTAAACCCGCGATGCAGATTTCTGCATCTATCTTACTCAGATATACTTGTGAATGATAATTCTGAAACAATCAGAAATATCATGCAAGAAGAGCTTTATAAGACTCTTTTTCCTAACTCAGCTCTTGCATCTGAAAAAGGGTCAGCCAAGAGATGGAAAACTAAAGCTGGAGGAGAACTTTATGCAGTGTCGACTCAAGGCCAAGTAACTGGATTTGGTGCAGGAGCAGTAGACGAAGTACCAGATATTGATAAAATGGACGGAGGCAATGATATATTTACATTCGACGACCACACAAGTGAGATGCTTGATATGATAGGAGCTACAACAAACATTTTCCAAGGTGCGATTGTGATTGATGACCCAATTAAGCCAGAAGATGCCGAGTCAGATATTGTCCGTGAACGCATTAACATGCGATTTGAGAACACAATTCGTAACCGTACTAACTCGCGCAACACTCCAATCATTATAATAATGCAAAGGTTACACGAACATGACCTTTGTGGCTATTTGCAAGAGATAGAGCCAGACGAATGGACTGTTTTATCACTTCCAGTTATACAAGTAGACCCAGAAACTGGAGAAGAACATGCGCTTTGGCCAATGAAGCATACACTCGAAGAACTTTATAAGATGCGTGAGATAAATCCGCTTGTATTCGATACACAGTACATGCAGGACCCAACACCAAAAGAAGGTCTTATGTATGAAGGATTTAGAACTTATAAGATAGAAGAGCTTCCAACAGGCACAAAAGCACTTCAAAAGTGGAATTATACTGATACAGCTGACACTGGAGCTGATGATTTATGCTCAATTTGCTTTATAAATACGCCTGAATACTGCTATATAACTGATATTTTGTTTACAGATGCACCTATGGAGGTCACAGAGCCAAAACAAGCCGAAATGTTGACCAAAAATGGCACGGTTGAAGCCTTAATTGAGTCAAATAATGGAGGCCGTGGCTATTCGCGTAATGTAAAGCGCATATTAAGAGTTGATTTGCGTAATTTCAGATGTGCTATTAAAACATTTACACAGACAGAGAACAAAAAGGCACGCATTTATACAGCTTCTGCTAATGTTCAAAGCGATATTCTGTTTCCAGAGGGCTGGGAGAGGAAATGGCCTAAGTTTTATAAGGCTCTTATGTCATATCGTAAAGATAATAAGAAGAGAAACCAGCATGATGATGCTCCAGATTGCTTAACAGGAGTATATGAAATGCATGCAAGAAAAGATGGACGTAAAAAAATACACTTAAGAAACTAGTATGGAAAAGATGATAAGCCCGAATGGAGTTAAGGTAAACATGTGTTGTGCGAGCTGTTTACATAATAAATGGCTATATTACACTGGAGCGCCTAAAGTTACAAGATGGTGTGCTAAAAAAGATAAAGCCATAATTAACGGCAGAAATAAGTGCAGCTATTATGTAATGGATGAATTTTTTCAAAAAGGAGGCTATAAACCAATGAAAGATTAAATTCTCGCATTATTCTCGTAATTTCTAGGCTTCTAATTATATATGAATGATTAAATATAAGCCTTGAATGAATATAATGCGAGAATATGAGATAAAAAATACCTCTATAAAAAATGTTAAAAACGGTATAACTTATAAAGAAATTTAGTATATTTGCACTGTGGAGAAGTCAATTCGAAGCAAAAATACAGGTAATTCGATGCAAGTTAAGGGTAGCTGCTCGGTAGTATTAACATTAAAAACATAAATAATATGGGATTAAACTGTGGATGCCCTGCCGGTGCTCATATCGCCGACCTTGAGATTGCTGAATGCAAGGAGAGTATGGGGCAAGTTCAAAAAGTTGCATTCCAGCGCATCTATAAGACAGCTGGAACGAAGAACTCTGTCACTGACCCGACTAAGAAAGCATCGTTTTCTACCTTGTTTTCTGCGGCTGATGGTTCTAAAATGACAGTTTCTCCGTATATTCAAGGACCTACTTCTGAGCCTGGTGCAGCTCGTACATTTGGCGGAGGTAACCAGACACTTGGAGGTATTGAGATTACAATTGGCCGTGAGCCGACAACGTTCTCTGCCACTATCTATCAGGAAAGTCAGAAGACAATTGCACAGCTGAAACAGTACATGTGCGAAGAGATTGGCGTTTGGCTGATTGATGAAAATGGCAATATTGGCTGTTTGGTAGATGACCAAGATGAGCCTACAGCATACTTCCCAATTCCTATTGGTAAGTTCTTTGTTGGTGACAAGAAGCTTGGCGGTTTTGAAGAACCGGACAGCAATACCATTGGATGGTCATTCTATCCTAACTGGAGTGATAACTTCTATATCATCAAGCGCGAAACATTGGACTTCAATCCTCTTACAGATTGGGTTAATGCCGCTTCTGCTGGAGCTTAAAACTTTCAGTTATGAGAAAGAAAAAAGAACAAACAGTAACATTGGTTGTGCCTAAGTACAATATGAGGCAGGAGTTTGGCATTCAGCATGCCGAACGTCTGCTTGATATGGGCACAGCTATAAACGGTGGATGGGAATTACCTAAAGATAGCAATTATACTTACGACGAAGAAAATGGCCTTAGAGTTAAATCAGATAAAGCAAATTCTGCAAAAGCCGACTAAACGTCAGACTATTCAGAAAGCTGTAAACATGCAGCGTCGTCTTAGATTTCATACTGAGACGAATATTGCTGTATCTGATATTAACCAACCTACTACTATTTTCTTACAATGGGTTAAAACACTTCTTCCAAAGGATAAATTCAACATTTTCCTTCAGTTGTTCAAATTTCCGTTGCCTACTCCTGCCGTAGTTGAGGACGTCTATAGAGAGCTCGAAAGAGTTTTCTATAGCCGTAACTCATCTAGCTCATATCAGTTTACAGACTCAGAGCTTGCAGAAGACTGGTCTCAGTATAAAAAGAATAACCTCAATGAGCCAGAGGTGTGGAAGACAACCGGATGGAAGAGAATGCAGGTATCGCCAAATAGTATTTTGGTAGTAGACCTTCCTCAAGTACAAACATCTTTGCGCCCAGAACCGTATTTTTATTGGCTTGAGATTGATGCTGTAATTGATTACCAGACTTTTAGACTTGATGAAAATCAGTTTGAGTGGCTTATTTTCAAACAGCCGGAACATCGAATAGCTGTATTTGATGATACTTCTATAAGAGTATATCAGCTGAATGAGAAAAATGAAATTCAGTCACTTATTTCAGAGGCAAAGCACGATTTAGGATATTGTCCAGCTCGGTTCTTTTGGTCAACACAGCTCAATGAGAAAAATAAAGACCTCAAGAAAAATCCAATTACAAAAGAGTTGTCAAATCTTGATTGGTATTTGTTCTTCTCCATTTCAAAGCAGCATTTAGACTTGTATGCACCTTATCCTATATATAGTGCGTATGAAGCTGATTGTAATTTTGAGAATAATGAGACTGGTGATTACTGCGATGGAGGTTTTCTACGCAATGCAAAAGGCGAGTATAAAATTCTCAATGATGGAACAGTTGAAAAGTGTCCTTGCTGTAGCGAAAAGCGTATAGCTGGTCCTGGTTCATTCTTAGAAGTTCCTATACCAAATCAATCTGAAGGTGTCGCAGATATGCGTAATCCTGTTCAGATAACTACTATCGATAAAGACTCACTTGATTATAATGTCAATGAGTGTGCAAGGCTTAAAAATGAAATTGTAATTTCTGTTGTTGGTTCAGGTGGTACTGTAAGTGAAAAAGAAGCTATCAATGAAACTCAGGTAACTGCTAACTTTGAAAGCAAAACCTCAGTTCTCAATGCCTTAAAGACCAACTTTGAATTGGCACAGAAATTTGTCGAAGATACTGTTTGCAAACTCAGGTATGGAGGTGCTTTCATATCATCTTCTGTAAACTGGGGTACAGAGTTTTACGTTTTCACAGTAACAGAGCTATATTCTAAGTACAAACAAGCGAAGGAGAATGGTGCGTCTAACTCAGAACTAGATGCTATATCGCAACAAATTCTTGAGGTTGAGTATCGCAATAATCCTTTGGTACTTCAGAGAATGCTCATCTTAAAGCAATTGGAACCATATCCACATAAAACGTTGGATGAAGTGTTAAAATTGTATGAAAAAGAGTTATTAAATGAAAATTTGGTAAAGCTTAAAATAAATTTTAGTACTTTAGTCGAAAAATTTGAACGTGAGAACATTAACATAATTGAGTTTGCTTCAAATAAGCCAATGAGAGAAAAAATAGATATTATAAACAAAAAACTTTTGGAATATGTTACAGAAATTGGAACTTCAGCAACTACAGGCACTCAGTCTTGAGGATGTTAAGTCTTATAAGAAAAAGGCCGTAGAGCGTAAAGCAGAACTAGAAGCTGCTAAGGCTAAAGGCGGAAAAGCTTGGACAAGCGATTTACAGGAAGAGCTTGACGAGGTAGTTCTTTTCCTAGTAGATGTTGATGATGTTATCGAAGAAAAATCATCGGCATCGAAAACACAGGCTAAGAGTGGTTATACTCCTAAGCCGGGTACTGAGAAGATGGTGCACCTGTCAATTGTGCGTGGTCGTAGGTTTAATCCAATGACTGGCAAAGAAGAGTCACCAGCATATACTCAAATGTTCACATTCGCAGAGTGGCAGCTTTTCAAGAAAACGTATAAAGGCCTTGGTTATACCATTATGGCGGCTTTACATGACCCGTATGGAGATGCTGCAGAGTTAGTACAAAAGTAATTAACAATAAAAACAAAGCTATATGTTAACAATTGAGATGCTACGACAGAGTTCAGCTTTAACAGGTCTTACAGATGACCAGCTGAATGCAATTGCTGAGATGTCAAGAAATGATGAGAATACCGTTATAGGTACTAAAATCGGTGCATTGCACGGTCAGTATGACATTGATATTCTTGGCATTACAGGCATTAAAAAGAAAGATAATGAAAAAAGTTACGACTATGCTAAGCGCGTACTCGGTGAGTACAAAACTAAAGCAGAGTCTGTGAAAACAATTCAAACTCAGCTTACTGCTGCTCAGGCGCAGGTTGCAGAGCTCCAGTCTAAACTTGAAAAAGGAGCTGGTGATGAAACTTTGAAGCAACAGCTGAAAGATGCTAAAGCTCAAGTAACTCAGCTTCAAACTCAACTTCAGACAAAGGAAACTGAGTTCAATACCAAAAAGGCAGAGTTTGATAAAACTATTAAGGACACGCATGTAGATTATGCTTTTCAAGCTGCTACAGCAGGTCTTAAGTTTAAGAGTGGTATTACTGAGCCTATTCAGAAGACGCTGCTCAACGCTGCAAAAGCAGAAGTCCTTGCAAAAGGTACTCCTGATTTCATAGAGGACGGCCAAGGAGGAAAGAAAATTGTTATTCGCGGTGCAGATGGTAATATCCTTAACAATCCGAAGAACAATCTTAATCCTTATACGATGCAAGAGCTTGTAATGGAAACATCGCTTAAAGATGTAATCGATACAGGTCGTCAGCAGGCAGGCGGTGGAACAGGAGGCTTTGGGTCTGGTTCAGGCGGAACAGGTGGAACACTTGATTTGTCTGGCATCAAGAGCCAAGTTGAGGCCGATAAAGCCATTGAGGCACATCTGCTTGCAAATGGTTTGACCCGTGACTCGCAAGAATTTGCAGACCAGTCAATGCAGCTGAGAACTGAAAACAATGTGGCAAGTTTACCTATTAGATAAAAATAAGTTATGAAGTATAAAAAGAAACCAGTAATAATTGAAGCAATTCAATTTGAAGACACAGCTGAAAGAATTTGTGAGCTTTCTGAGTTTATGGGAGGAGTGCATGTAAATTATGAGGATAATAATCCTTATGTCCCTATTGAAACTTTAGAAGGCACAATGCGAGCAAGTGTAGGTGATTATATCATTAAAGGTGTAAATGGTGAGTTTTATCCATGTAAGCCTGATATTTTCGAGAAAACATACGAAAAAGTATAAAGAATAAAAAATGCTATGAGGCGTAAAAGGGTAATGCACCATAATAGCATAATTATTAACAATTAAAAACTTAATAAAAGTTATGAGTCTAGTTTTAACACGTATCCAGAACATTCGTGCGAACTCTAACCTTGATAAGTTTGAGTATCGCCCCAGTAGGTACGGTGCGCTGAATGCTTTTATGGTGCAGTCTGAAGACCCTACTGGCATCCTCACTGAGGAACTGAAGCAAAAAGCAAGGACCTCCATCGGTAACACGCTGGAAACTCCGGTAATTGACTACGATGCTGATATTACTATCGGTAGTACTCGCACCTTGACAATCGCCGACAGTGAAAACACTTCTCGAATGGTTCAAATCACGTTTGCCACTTATGCGTGGGGATTTACTATTGCTCCGGCAATGTATATGAACAACGAAATTGGCATTCAGAAGGACTTTGAAACCAAGATGATGAAGTACATTTATGCTTTTGCGAAAAAGCTTGATGAAGCCGCTCTTGCTGCTCTTGCAGCTAACAAAACACAGGTTTTGAAAAACCCGCTGTTGTATGACTGGTCTTCTAATGCCATCAATGCAAAGTGGACTGAACGTGAAAACGTATTTGGTGACCTTGAGGTTATGATGGGAGCAAATGACTTCTATGGTCAGTTGCATATTGTAGGTGACCCCGGTGTTGAGTCTATTATGCGTAAACTGCAGCAGCACGGCCTTTACAATGACGTAAACAAGCAGAATGAATTCGGCACAAAGATTGTTCATTTGACGAACAATATTGCAGCTGCTGAAAACAAGTATGCTCAGGGTTATGCTGTAAATGCCGGCTCTCTTGGAATGTTGACCCGCTTCGAGCGTGACTGCTTGCTTGGAACTGTTTCCGGTGACGGACATGAGTGGGGTATTGCTACTTTGCCTCTGTTGAACATGCCTGTTGGTACATACTTCTACGATTCTGTAGGTGACTACAATACTATCGCAGGAGCTGCTACTGCCGATATGGTTCGTACTCGTAAAGAGCACTATGGCTTTGCTGTTGACGTGGCCTTCTTGACCGCACATAACAGTGCACCTAGCACTTTGGCAAGTCCTATTCTGGCGTTCAACGTATCAAGTGAAGATGCAGTTTATGCTAAGCCTGTGGTCGTTGTCAACTCTAAAGACAATCCGGTTAACACTACACTAAGGAGGCCTCTGCAGGAGTTGGAGGATGATAAACCGATAGCAAATCTTTGAGTTGTTATTAGCTTTGGTAGGAGGCACACTGAGCCACTAGGCGATAGTGGCCTCCTATTTTTCATTAAAAATTAAGAATTATGGTTAGAGCCAACGATATACAAGAAAAGCTGTTACATCTTATTGGGTGGGAGCAGAATTATGATACATCAGACTTAAAAATATCTGATGCTTTAACCGTGAGTGAAAGTGGCCTATATTTTCAACAAATTCATCCTTTGCTGACTTTGCAGAATATGTCATGTATTGCTCCGGATTTTAAGAATATCACTTTTCCAGAATACAATTCTGAAAAGGAATATAGCAAAGGCAATGTGGTTGATTATCAAGGAACACAATATAAAGCGCTTCAAAAAGCACAAGGAAAACAGCCTGATATTGAGTCTGAGTATTGGGTTGAAACCAATTTATTTTCTGAATGGCTTGAGAGCAAAACAAAAGCAAGCATTCAAAAGGCTATTGCTAGATACTGCAATGAAAAAACGGCAGAAGGAACAAATAAGCCATTATGCGAAAGTCGTACTTTGTTTGATGGAACAGGTAGATTAGTAGATACTGTAAAGAATAAGAAAAACCTAGTTGGCTTTGAAATTGTACCAGTAAGAGCAAAAGGTGTAACCACAAAAATAAATAAAATATGCCTTCAGTTTACTAAGGCTGGAGAATATATTTTGTATCTTATGCATTCAAGTATGGATGCTCCAGTAAAGATTATAAAGCTTAATAAGATACGAGATAATAGCGCTGAATGGTTTACAGTCGATGACCTCTATTTGCCATATCAAAGTAAAGATAATGATGCAGGAGGAAGTTGGTATTTATGCTATTTTCAGTCTGAACTTCCAGAGGGAAGTCAAGCTATTAGAAAAAATAAAGACTGGTCAAAAGAGCCTTGTGGTTCATGCTCACGTAGAGAATTACTTGCTTGGATGGCATGGTCTAAGTATCTTGAAATTCATCCATTTTTTGTAAATGAAGAACTTGTAGATGCAGTTAATTTCAATGACGACTTTAACAAAGATTTTGCAAAGTGCCCGCTTCATCTATGGGATGTTGAAAATAATCAATATACCTATGATAATAACTATGGATTAAACTTAGAAGTTACTATAAGCTGTGATATTACAGATTTTATAATTGAACAGAGAATGATGTTTCAGGATGTCATAGCTAAGCAGGTAGCTGTAGATATGTTACGCGAATTTGCATATAACTCTAACGTAAGGACAAACAGGCATTCAATCAATGCTTCTCGACTTGATATACTATATGAAGTAGATGGCGACTCTTCTTCTATGAAAAAATCAGGTTTAAGTTATCAGCTAGATATGGCTTTCAAGGCCATTAAACTAAGTACTTCTGGAATTGATAGAGTATGTTTGCCATGCCGAAACAATGGCATTAAATATAGAACTGTATAAGTATGACTGTAAAACGATATAATGCGACACTTCGCAATCTGGAATATAGACTGCGAAGTTTTAAGGATAGCTTGCCTATGCTATTAGAAGATATTGTGCGTGACAAAGAAGATGTAATAGTATCAGCTATAGCAGATGACCAGTTATATCGTCGTGGTATCAACGGTAGAGGTGAAAAGATAATGGATTATATGCCATATAAGCCTAAAACCATACAAATAAAAAAGAAAAAAGGCCAGCCTACTACAAGGGTCACATTACGAGATACAGGTGCTTTTCACGAGTCTATGTTTGTAGTATTTGACTCAGAAGGTTTTTATGTGACTGCGAGTGATGAAAAAACACCTAAGCTTATTGAGAAATATGGTGAAGAGATTTTTCGCTTAACGGATAAAAACTTTACTAGAATAGTTCGTTCTCATATAAGAAAAGAATTAGTTAAACGATTAAAACAAGCAATAAGGAAATGAAGGAAAACTCAGTACAAATAAGATTTAAGGAAGACCCTGTATTGCTTGATAAGATATTACAGGATATGCAAAAGTCACTTATGAACAGACTTAAGTGGCTTAATTATGCATTTGGTAGAGCATATAAGCTCGTAGAACATAGGCCAGATGGTAATAAGTTTATATACCCTGCAATGTATAATGGCAACGGAGAATATGTGTCACTTTTACCGAATGATAACTTTGGCAATTTTTCATGGTTTGATATTTATGACCCACAAAAGATTACTGAAGTAGTTCAATCATTGCCACAATATACTTTCAGTGGAGCTATTATATTCTGGTATGACCTCAGTAGCATTTATGAAGATGAAACTGTTATGCATACAGAAGAAGTAAAAGATGAAATTATGCGGGTATTAACTACTCCAGGTCTTATTACTACAACTGGTAAGCTTGTTATAAATGATATATATGAGCGCTTTGAAAATATATACAAAGGCTATTCAATAGAGAAAATCTATAATAACTATACTTATAAAGGAGAAGGTATACAAGATATTGATAAACAATTCTTCATGTACCCTTATGCAGGAATACGAATTGAATTTACTTTAACAACTAGAGAATTATGTCAACGGTATATTTTATAACAGTGCTTTCGGCTTTAATATATATAGCCTTAGCAGCAGCATTTGCTATTTTGCTAATTGGAAAACTCGGTGTGCGCGATGAGATAATTACCAGGGCTCCTAAGCTTATTTCTCAATTATTCGATTGTGACTTTTGCTTAAGCTTTTGGACGTCGCTTATTCTCGCTATCATTCTCGCTATTTTCTTTAATGAGATGAGTATTATACTTATTCCTATCATATCAACCCCTATAACGCGAATTTTAATATGAAAAACCTGATAGTAAATAAAAAAGTCGTACGGGTATATGACAGCATAGATGAAATGCCTATTGTAAATTTTCAGAAGTACAATAAGTATTTGCTTATAGACTCTGGAATTGGCTCAGACGCAGATGATATTGATGCTCATATAATTCGTGTTGCCAAATTCATTAAAAGTAATAATGCCAAAAAAGCTTTGCAAGAACTGCAAAACATGAGGCAAAATATGTATATGGTGAACAATGAAATTTCACCGAGGTACTTAGCTTTTGCAGCTCTTATTCATAGCATAGACGGTGAAGAAGTTAATGATTTGTCAGATGATGGACTTAAAAATATATTGGCCAGGCTTAAAGAAATAAAGCATTCAAAGATTATAGACTTTTTGACTTGGCTTAAAAAAAAAGTAACCACCGAACTTGAAATGTACTTTCCAGGAGATTTTGTAAATCCAAAGGAAAAAGATGCATACGATAAGTTAAAGCAAAGAACACTTCTTGTGTTGGACTCTATGATAAATGACACAGATAACTCTGAACAGATAGAAACCGTAGATATGATAATGCTTAATATGCATTCTCCAAAATCATATATAGGAAGTGAGTCTGTTGAGATAAAATATGATAAGCAATTTGAAAGTACTTGTCTTTTGATAGCTCAAAAAACAAGCATGGACGCTAAAAAGATGACAGTACTTCAATTCTATAATGCTGTTGATAATATAAAACAGCAATTAGAAGCAGAAAGCAAGAGTGTTAAACGGCATAAAAGGAAATAATTATGGCTGAAGACGATAAGATAAAATATAGCGATATAATTGAGCCGGATGACTCAATTGAAAAGCTTGTCAAGCAACTTGGCGAGCTCAATCAGTCATACGAGACAATGGTAAATGCTATCAGAGCAGGTGCAGATAGGATTGTACATTCTCTTAAGTCTGCTAGTGGAGCTACAAGTGAAGGGCGTAAAGCTATTGATGAAGCAACAGCGTCTACGTCAAGACTTGAAAGAGCTCAGAATGAGCTTAAATTAGCTTTATCTGATACAGGTAAACAGATTGCTTGGCTTAAAGCACAAACTTCAGATGCTAATAGAGCAACTGTAGAACAGCAGCGTTATATCCAGCAGGCTATATCTTCTTATGACCGTCTTAAGTCTGACCTAAAGCAAACAGTTGAGCTATATAAGTCTTTAACTGCGGCTGAAAGAGCAGATAGCGAAATGGGGCAACAGCTACTCAATGATATTCTTAATTTGAAAAATCAGATTAAGGCCCTTGATGACCAAATGAAGCCTCATATCCAAACTCTGTCTGAAGTAGAAAAGGCAGAGCAAAGATTAGCTTATTTACAGTCAGATGAAGGTAAAAGATTACTTGAGTTAAAAGCTAAAATTGCTGAGCTTACTTCTGCTAGAAAACAGCAGAAAGCTACAGTAGACCCATTAGCTCAGGCTCAAGAGAAACTTGCCTATGCTCAGTCAGAAGAAAATCAGCAACTTAAACTTTATTCAACTCAAATACGAGAAGCAAATCAGATTGCTCAGTTACAAGCTACAATTGCTAATTCTGCAGAAGGCTCTTATAATAGACTTTCGGCTCAATACGCATTAAATAAAATACGGCTTAACCAAATGTCTGCAGCCGAGAGAGAAGCTGCGGACTCTGGTAAAAAGCTTGAAGCTGAGACAAATGCAATTTATCAGCAGATGATAAAATTGCAAGAAGCAACAGGTAATTATAGATTGTCTGTAGGCCATTACCAAAAAACATGGGACGGCTTAGGTATTTCTATTTCTCAAGTAGTACGAGAATTACCTGCTGCTGCCGTATCACTTAATACATTCTTCTTAGGTATATCGAACAATATACCTATGGTAGTTGATGAAATTAACAGACTAAGAAAGCAGAATGAATTATTGGCTGCTGAAGGAAAAGAGCAAATAAGTGTAACAAAGTCTGTTGTAAAATCACTATTTAGCTGGAATACCGCTTTGATTGTATTACTTACCGTATTTTCTATGTACGGTAAAGAAATTATCACATGGATTGATAAAACGTTAGCAGGTAGAGATGCAGCTAAATCTTTTGAAGATGCTTTAGAGGACTTAAATGATGAGCTAGGAAAAGGGTCTACAGGGTCTTATGGCCAGCAGATAGCAGTATTAAGAAGATTATCTGAAAATTGGAAAGATTTAGGGGATAATATAAAAGCACAAACACAGTGGATTAAAGATAATGAAAAAGAGTTCAGTAAATTAGGCATCACCATTGATAGTATAAATGATGCCAATAATGCTTTTGTAGATAATACTGAATCTGTAGTGGCCGCATATAAAGCAAGAGCTAAAGCAGAAGCTGCGCTAAATGTTGTGTCCCAGCAATACCAAAAACTATTAGCCGCAGAAAATAAAGCCGAACTTGAAAAAGTGCGTGAGTACGGCTTTTTCGACAAAACTATAAATTACTTTAAAGCTTTATGGGGTGGCATTTCTGGGCCAGACTCCGATTTGTCACTTGGGACTAGATTAAAAAAGCAAAGGCAGAGAAATGTAGAAAGTTTACAAAAAGATGCAGATGCTCTTGAAAAAGAAGTTGAAAGCTATTTCAACGTATGGAAATTTTATGAAGACCAAGCAGATGCTCTATTTAAAGAAATTGGCTTAGAAGAATCTCACAAAAAAGATAAAAGAGGTCGTACACCAAGAGACGCTGATGACCGCCTAAATAACCTGGCATTAGCAGCCGAAAAAGCATATCAAAAGAGCCGTACAGAGATTGAGAGGGATGAAAATAAGAAGCGCAGAGCTGAAGCCTTTGCATCATTCAATCAAGAAATAGCTGATTTAAACGATAAATATTCTAGAATCCAAAAAATACTGAATGGTCAAGACGAAAAATATAAAAAGCTTACAGAAAGCCAAAAAGAAACAGCTATCAAAGCATTAGATGATATAGAAAATGCTATAAAGAACAAGCAAAAAGGCTTAACTCTAAGTCTAGATTTGCTCAATATAGATGTAGAAATACAAAAAGCTGAACAGCTATTAGAGTTGTTAGAATTAGAAGGTGAAGTATCAAAAAAAGGTTCTTATGAGGAACTCAGCAATTCATTAAAGCGATTAGATGTAGAAAGACAAATAGCATTACTTAAGAATGCTCAGTTACCAGAAGCTAAAAGACAACCTACAAGCGCTATAAATGCATCTTTTGATAAACAAAAGGCTATTACTGTTGGTAGTTTTAATATGTCAAGCTTCGATGAACAACAAGCTCTTGATGAGGCTGTATTTAATGAAGTTAAACGTAGTGAAACTGAGATAACTCGATTTAAGCTTGAACAAGAAAAAGCTAGATGGCAAGAACAAATACGTTTAGCAGAAGCTGGTGGATTGGATTGGAGTCAAGCTCAGATTGATGCCGCAAAAGCCACTGTTAAAGGTATAGACCGTGAATTGTCAGAGCTTGATGACTTTATTAAAAATATTGGCAAAAAAGGTTTAGGCGGTACTTTGCTTGAGAAACTTGGCTTTGATGATGACCAGATTGATGCCCTAAAAGATGCTGTAAATATAGTAATAGAACAGCTTCAATCCATTATGGATGCCGAAGTTGAATTAGCTGAACAGGCTGTAGAAGCAGCTGAAGCTCGAGTAGAGGCTGCACAAAAAGCTTATGATGCCGAGGTTGAGGCTCGCAATAACGGCTATGCTAATAACGTAGCTACTGCTAAAAAAGAATTAGAGCAAGAAAAGAAAAATCAGCAAGAAAAACAAAAAATGCTGCAGGCGGCCCAAAAACGTCAAGAAGCAATGAACACTGTTACTCAGGCATCTTCGCTTGTCACAGCATCTGCTAATTTGTGGAGTTCATTCTCTTCAATTCCTATTGTCGGCCCAGCTCTCGCATTAGCTGCTATTGCTACAATGTGGACATCATTTGCAGTAGCTAAAATTAAAGCCAAACAAGTAACAGCGAGCCAGTCTGATGAATATGGAGAAGGAGGTCTTGAGTTCTTGGAAGGAGGCTCTCATGCATCTGGCGATGATATTGATTTGGGCGTAAAGAATAAGAAGAAGCGCAGAATGAGAGCTGAAGGTGGAGAAGCACTTGCTATTATAAGTAAGAAGCGAACTAGGAAATACAAAAAGATACTTCCAGATGTTATTAATAGTCTAAATAAAGGAACATTTGAAGATAAATATCTTAATGCATTTGCTAGCTCAGATGGGTTGAATATTTCTCTTAATTCTAATGGAAGCGTGGACCTTTCAAAAATAGAGGATGATGTGCGAAGTATTAGAAAACAGAGCGAAACTAAATATTATACACTACCTAACGGCACAGTAGTTATTCAGCATAAAAATGTTAAACGAATTATAAAGAATTAAAGATATGATACCTCCAAAATATAAATTTTACATATCGAAGAATGGTGGTGATAAAGTAGAAGTAAATCCACATTATAAAGAGCTTAATAAGAAATATGCTAAAGAAAGTGGGCAAGAATTTTTCCGTATTTCACTTGATGGTAAAATAAATCTGTTTGGGAGTGATTACGAGCTTGTGCGCAATTCAAGTCTAGAAGACCAGATGATACTTATTATAGATAAATACAATAGGACTTCTGGTAAATGGATAGAGTATTATAAAGGTGAATTTAATAAAACGGACTGTAAGCTTGACTATGAAAAAAAGTCATGTGAGCTTAAAACAACAGCTCTCGATGAATATAATGATGTGGTTAATAAATATGAAAATACTTATGACCTTATAAAACTTGCTCCAGCTATATCAAAAATAAACCTGCATAAACGCTCTTTAATGCAGGTTTATGTAAGAGGTGCCAATTCAATATCTAATTTTTTTGGCGGCATATACTGGGAAGATGACGTAAATGAAGCAATCGATAACCATAATGACTTGATAAACAAGTATTATTTTTCTTATATAAAAGCAGGAAATGAGTTTTATATAAGAAATGCTAGCATTTCTGATGTTAATGGAGTATACGCTGGAACAAACGGATATTGGAGTAAATGGAATCCAGGTTACACGTGCAAAATGGAATTAGTAGGTGGAAGCTCTACTATGTATTGGATACGTTTATATAGAAATTCAGATAATACCCTGCTGTATCAATCAGAAAAGCGGTGGGCTGTTAGTGACCCTGACAATAAATATATAGGAATCGAGAATATTAAGATGGTAAATGTAAATAATTCAAATGATACGTTTACTATAGAGAGTCCTTTCGTATATCATATCTACAGGCGTTTGCTTTGCGATGTAGATTTTGTAGAAGACTCTGAAGGTGTAAAGAATACATACGACTTGCCGTCTGATGACTTTGTCACAGACAATAGAAATTATAAAAAGTGTATTGGGCTAACAGGCGGAATGTTTTTCTGTACTTCTAGAGCAGTAGATGAACCTACAAGATATGGCTTAAATGACTATAACCAGTATTTTACTAATGAATTTATTCCTAGTAGCACTGGTATAGGCAGACCTTTGCCTATTAGTAGAAATTCTTGGGCTAATGCTTCATTGTGGTATGTATATGATAGCTATTATTCTTTATTTGAACAAAGACTAAGAAAGCAATATACTCTTAAAGATAGTTATTCTATAGCAGCAGCAATAAAGGCTTTGCTTAAAGAAATAGACCCTACTCTTCAGCATGAAGCAACTGCTGAATATAGTCGCTTTTTGTATGATACAACCGTACCAATGTCAATGGCAAGATTTTATGTACACATAACACAAAAAACAAATATACTTAAAGGTGAATATGACCAGCCCGCTCAAAAAGCAGAAGTATCATTGGAAGATATAATGAAAATGCTTCGTGATTGCTTTAGATGCTATTGGTATATAGAAGATAACAAGTTTAAGATTGAGCATATAAGTTTCTTTATGAGAGGGGGCTCATATTCTTATAACACAAACATTCAGCTTGATTTTACTAAGCTCGTAGACCAATTTAACAAAAAATTATCATCCTATTTTCAATCAGAAGTAGAATATGACAAAACAGACTTAAATCAGCGATACGAGTTTGGATGGATGGATGATGTTACTGATTTGTTTGGCGGAGTAACCATAGATGTTAAATCTAACTATATACAGAAAGATAAAACAGAAGAAATAAATATAAGCCAGTTTTCATCCGATGTAGATTACATGCTATTTAATCCATCTAATTTCTCAGATGACGGCTTTGCATTATTATGTCCCGTTAAAAATAGCTCCTCTTTAGAATTGCCTATAATTGAAACACAGCTGGTAGATGAAAACGGCGATACGTATAATGCTGTAATTCAGAATTTCTATGCAGCTTGGGCATACCTTGTGCGTTTTTATATGTATGATATGCCTGCATCAAATCTTGATTGTAATGTGCTCGGAGATTTATATGCAAATGGCATAAAAATGTGTATGAAGCACACCATAGAATTTCCTACTGAAGAAGATTTGGATGAACTTGAATTGATTAAAACCACTATAGGAAATGGCAAAATAGATGAGATTTCTGTCAATGTAAATACGCGCCACGCAAAAGTAAGATTGCTTTATACGCCTCAATAAAATTGTGTGTTAAAAATTATTAAGAAATTTTCTTATATCGAATTTTATTTGTAAATTAGCAACATGAAGTTAGTGAATAATAACATATCGCCGTTGCCTTTTTACGATAATCTTGCACTGCAAAATCATCGTAAAGATTATGCTTTTGGCCAGGTTTATCCGCTGATAACCTATAAAAATATGTTATTGCCTTTTCAAGTAGTTCTTGCTAGTGGAACAGCTATAAACTGGGTAAGATTATATAATTACAATACAGGAGCATATACTACCATAACAGCAAGCATGAAAGAAAATGGTTTGACTATTAAGTCATATACTGGCTTCAAGCTTCTTAAATATCCTGGTACTCTTCCTATAGTTGAAATAAAGCATGAAGGCTTATATTATCTAGCCGTTTCAATATCAGGCTTAGGAACAATATACTCTGACGTATTTACCGTAACTAACAAAGTGGATGATTATCTGCTTCTTGAGTATTATAATTCATATAACTTTGAGCTTAAAAATGGCATAGTAGATTTTTCTGATAATTTCAAATTTAAGTGTTACCTTAATACGCAGGTAGGTAAACCAGAATATGATTTTGAAGAAGAGGCCACAGAGCGTATGGGCTACACTTTCATTGAAAGTCAAGTAAGCAAAAAGATATATAAATTCACCTTTATAGCTCCTGAGTATCTATGTGACGCATTAAGAATTGTAAGGCTCTGTGAAACTAAGCAGATTACTAGCAAATCACAGGTTTATGATTTGACTACGTTTAATATGGAGCCTAAGTGGGAAGACCAAGGAGATTTAGCGTCTGTTGAATGTGAATTTGAAACTGATACAGTTATCGCTAATATAGGTGGATATACTCCAAAGCTTGCTGGTGGAGATTTTAATAATGATTTTAATAATGATTTTGATATAGAATAATATGAATAGAAGCGAATTAAATAAGTTTATACAGCAAGGCATATCTGAACAATGTAATGCTAGTGCAATGGCTTTAACGCAATTAGCCATTGAGCTTATGAAACACACGCCATGTACGGTTCACGTATCAGATGATAAAACGGAAGACCTTGATAGAACTACTTATAAAATTATAGATAGTCAAGAGGAGATTGATACTATTATCGATGCAGTAATTGGAAATGAAGTTTCTAGTATTTGCATGCATGATAAGGGTGTCACACTTCATTTTTCACACATCGAAGTATCTGATGATATTGTTACGTGCTATCTTACAACATTTGATGGCAATTATACTTTATTTCTTAGTAAAGAAGAAGGTTTATCTGAATTGTCTTATTCTAAAATCACTGAATAATTATGGCAAACTGGACTATATTAAAAGCAGCCATTTCTGATATAATAAAAACAAATGATAATCAAGAGATAACTGGGCAGCTATTGCAGAACACTCTTAACAGTATCATTAGCAATGTAGGAGAAAATGCAACTTTTGCAGGAGTAGCAACGCCTGAAACTAATCCTGGAGCGCCAGATGGGCCTGTGTTTTATTTTTCTTCTAGCTCTGGAGTTTATCCTAATTTTGATGGGGCCACTATAGATGATGGAGAATTTGCAGTATTGCTATGGTCTAATCCGGAATGGAAAAAAATATCGCTTTTTATAGGCACAGGAGGAGGAGGAGGAGGTGGTTCAATAATTTATAATTTCCCAGACGGTGAAGATTTAGAGAGTGCTGTTATAAACGAAAAAAATGTAATTCGTAGAAAAACTATAAAAGAATACAACAGCACAGATAACACTGGCTTGGGCAGGGTTATATTGCGCAAGAAAAATGGTAGTAATATTATAACTCAAAATGATTTCAATAGAGCAAATACTATATATGAAATACAGTATGACTATGATTTAGCAGGTGCAACTATAAATATTCCAAACAATTGTGTGTTAGATTTTCAAGGGGGAACTATAAAATCTGGCACTATTAATCTAAATAGATGTTACCTCAATGGCATAATAAATTTTAATAAAGACGTTATTTTTTCTTCTACAATAAAAAATACAGTGATATATCCTGAATGGTTTGGAGCAAAAGGGGATGGCATCACTAATGACCTTAAATCAATACAAACTGCAATTGATATAGCTCCATATAATGCACAGATTATTTTTACTAATAAATATAAGATATTTGGAGTAAATAGTGGGTCATTTAATAGAAGAGAAGATGGTATTCATATAAAGAGCGATATGCAATTTAATGGATTAGCAGGTGCTCAAATAATTGCTGATAACTGGTGCTGTAATATTTTCACAACCCCTCCAGAAGATGCAGATTTGACTGCCCCAAAAATAAAAAACATTAGATTCTATAATCTCGAATTGATACACACTCATGCTGAAATTTTTCAATTCTCAGCACTTATTAATCTTGGAAATATAGATAATTGTATTATTGAAGGATGTAAATTTTTAAGCTATTGTGGAGATGGAATAACTGCTGGAGCACTGCTATCCCCGAATGAAGGAAGATGGATGACTTCTTTTGTTAATGATGTTACAGTGAGAGATTGTATTTTTGATGGTAAAAATGTAGTTAGCAGACAGGGTATATCTGTTTATGTATGTAACAATTTTACAATTGATAATAATCTTTTTAAAAATAGCTCTGGTGATGTAATGCCAGGAGCTATAGATTTTGAGCCAGAGGCAGATGTTGAAATTAAAAATGTTAAGATTGTCAATAATCATTTTGAAAATATTAGAGGTGTTGTTGGGACTGTATCATTTGTTAATCCTATGAAAAATTCTATTACTGCTGATAGATTCATAATAGAAAATAATACATTTGTAAGCAGCAATTCTCATGATATATATATAAAAATGGAATCTCAGATAACATGTAGTCTGATTATTACCAAAAACACATTTATTAAGTCTAAAGTATATTTTTTAGTAGACAAAATTTCAGATGTAATTATTACAAATAATATTGGTGGACAGTTAAAGTATGGCAATACTATTAGTAATAGTGTAAAAGCAAATTATTGCAACAATATAACAGGAGACCAAGTTGGAATGGAGTCATGGAATAATCCTGCTGTTACTTTTGATAATTGCGGAGCAGTTCTTATTGATGGAAACTTTCATCAGAGAATTAATACTGATTCTGCATTTAGGCTGGGAGGAACAATAGGTTCAGCCATCATTGTTAATAATAGAGTAAATGCTTGGGAGGCTTCTAATGTTAAGTTTGTAGAATTAGCAGAAAGCGCTAATCTTGATAGATACATATTCAAAAACAATTTGTGTGGTGCTCCTTCTGATATTGGTGAATATAATGATTTGAGTTCTGTTGCATCAAGTCCATTTAACTTAGATACACTTCCAGATAATTTACCTATTGGAGTGGTTAGTACTATTATTACTGCTGACAGTATTAATAAAGCACCACTAAATGCGGAAGGAGGATTATTAGTTAGTGTCCACCCTACAAAGGGATATTATAAAGGTCTGACAAAACAGTTGTTCTTTCCTATGTTTGTAAGAGGAGAACAACCTAATTCATTCTTGTTTATTAGAAAAAGAATGGATAATAATACTTGGTCAAGCTGGCATCAAATAAATGTAATACCTCTATAAAACTGAATGTAAGTGCCTTTTCTAGAGAGGCGTCTGCATATAATTAACTTTATTGTTTAACAAATTTCTAAATTCTCCAAATTATGGGAGAAACTGTAGAAAAAATCTATTGTTGCGACCGCGATAACAACGACAACGCGCTCGCAGCTGCCATCCTGGCAAACGGTAATAACAGTAGAGATGATTGGGGCCCGATGGCCGCCATGATGGGTGGAGGTATGAACAACTGGATGAACAATCCGTTTGCTTACCTTATGTTCCTGGCTCTGTTACGCAATGGAGGCTTTGGCTTTGGTGGGGATGGTGCAGGTACTGCTACCCAGGGTATCGAAACTCAGGCTCAGCTCAATGCTATCCGCACTCAGTTACAGGATAACCAGAATGCTGATTGCATTAAGTCTGCCATCCAGGGCAACGGCTTTGCTCTTAGCCAGCTGGCTCAGACACTTAACATTGACTTCAACACTCTTCAGAAGTGCTGCTGTGATGTTCAGGCTGCTATCCAGCAAGTTGCTGGTCAGGTTGGCTTCTCTGCTGAGCGCGTTATCAACGCTGTTAACCTCGGTGACTGCAACATCATCCAGGCTCTGCAGAATTGCTGCTGCCAGACTCAGCGCCAGATTGCAGATTTCCGCGCTGATCTGTTACTTCAGAACTGCAAGGACACAGCAGAACTTCGTAACGGACAGCGCGACCTCGGCCAGGCAATTACCCAGGGATTCTCTCAGGTTGCGTTCCAGGCTCAGCAGGACAAATGCGACATTATCCGCGCAGGACAGGATAACACTCAGCGTATCATCGACACTCTGAACAACCATTGGAAAGATGAACAGGCTCTGAAAATTCAGGACCTTAAATTCCAACTTTCTCAGGAACGTCAGAACAACCTGATTAACGAGCGTTTCAACAGGCTTGGCAATTGTGGCTGTGGCTGGAATAATAACTGCGGTTGTGGAAACGGCTGCGGTTGTTAATTAAGGGAGGGCACTACTATGGCAGTATATTTATCACCCGTGGGATTATCCGCTGCACAAGTTCCCAACCGAGTATCTTTGTTAGCAACTTACAAAGAACGTCTGTGTCGTAGAATTTGCGAAAACTCAACAAATCAGCCTGAAGCATTTGTAACTTATAAGACTGGTACTCCAATCTTTAATGGAACGACTGTTTTTGTGCCTGTTATTGCTACTGTAACAATAGTAACACCAGGATGTGGCTGTCAAGCAACAACTCAGGTTATTGTTGAAGAGTTTATGGCCGCATTCCAAGAACAAACCGGATTGCCTACAAATGTTGTACTATCGGCTGAGGGACAAACTCAACGATTGGCTAATGTTTCTTGTGGTAGTTCTAATTGTCTGGCTATATATAGTTCACTGACAGTAACAATCACTCCAGCAGCTGAACCAGCAGCCTAATTAATTGAGGGTACTTAGGGAAGTTTTATACTTCTCTGAGTGCCCTCTTTTTTATTAACAATTCAAAAAGATAAGCTATATGTTGTTATTCAAAGATATAAAGCAGAATTATCCTGTATACATTCTTGATACACAGGAATTTAGCCTTATTCAAGGCAAAGCCACTCAGGTATCGTTTCCTCGATTAGAAATGAACCAGAAGACTGGCAAAACAGAGATGGTAGTAGATGTTACTATAGAGGCCAATGGAAAAATGGCAACTTACGCTATTCCTGAAAGCCACTCAGTTACCTATGCTGGACATCTTGTTCTGTCAACAGAAAAATCTGGATTGACGAGCGAAGTCGAAGCTCAAAAGGCAAATGCTGAACAGGTTTTGGCTTCTGCTTCTAAAGCTCAAAACATCATTGACAAAGCTCCTTCATTGCTTGCAGAGCTTAATCCTATGTATAAGGAAAAGCAAGAAACAGAGCAGCGCTTTGGCAAGATTGAAGGCTCTATTGGTGAGATGAAAGAACTCATGAAAAAGCAGCAGGAAATGATGGAGAATTTCATCAAAAAATTTGAAAGCTAAAAGTTATGGGACGCAGATTAAAATGTATCATAGTAAAGCATCATACGTGCGACCATAATAAGGAGCACGAAGATGAAGAGGATGTAGTAGTAGAAAGCAGAATAGCTACTCCTCATGGTGAGCATAAGGTTAAATTTGATTTGCCTTACGAGCAAACAGCGAATGCTCTTATGTCTGCTAAAGGATATTCTGAGTATGCCAAAAAGCACGGCTATCACTTTACAGATGCTCTTGCAGAGCACGTAAGTAAAATGATGGTAAATGCTAATGGCCAACAGCACTCTTGGACTGCAAGCCAAGTCAAAAAGTCTATGGAAAGTTTAGGATTGAGCATTCCTGGCAAAGTGACAACAGGTGATGTTACCTATATGGCTAACATGGCTTATGCAGATTTCTATCCAGATCCTCTGAAAGATGAGGCTGCATGCTTAAGGTATGCTCATAAAGTAGCCAATGACCCAGATGGGTATGATGGCATGATTTTCTGCAGATGGACTGCTGACGCAATCGGAAAAGCAATCAAGTTGGACTGGGAAAAATTCGTATAGTATGTTAGAACTGATTGAAGCAAAGAACTTTGACGGACTAATGTTTTTCATAGTTATTAGAGTTGGCATTATTTTAATCTGCTGGATTTTCATGATACTAAGCAGTATCGTAGACTTCTGGAGTGGAACAACGACAGCAAAAGCACTTGGCCAAGCGTTGATGTCGCATGGATTTCGTAGAACAATTACAAAAATCGGCGATTATGTAAGGCTGATGCTTTTTGCTCTTATGTTTGATATACTTGGAAGCTTATTATCATTCTATATAATTCCATTTGCCACAATTCTATGCACTATAGCTGTAATCTATATTGAAGGTAAATCTGTTGTGGAAAATAGTAAACGCAAAAAGGCTCATGCTGCAGATGTACCTGATATAGTAAAGAAGATTGTGCAAGCAGCCACTGCAGAGCAAGGCCACGAAATACTTAATGAAATAACAAAAATAATCGCCTTAAACGACAAAAAGAAATGAGAAAGATAAATAAAATCATAGTCCATTGCTCTGCTACTCCTGAAGGACGAGATGTTAAAACTGAGACCATACGAGATTGGCATGTGAATGGTAATCATTGGAAAGATATTGGTTATCACTACGTGGTTGAGCTCGATGGCTCTGTTCATAAAGGCAGAGATGAAAGTGTAGTTGGAGCCCACTGCTCAGGTCAAAATGCAAATTCTATAGGAGTATGCTATGTAGGAGGCGTTGCTAAAGACGGTAAAACTCCTAAAGATACACGCACTGAGGCTCAAAAGCAATCTTTACTCGAATTGCTGAAAAGCTTAAAGGCAAAATACCCAAATGCTACTATTCATGGACACAGAGAATTTGCAGCTAAGGCGTGTCCCAGCTTTGATGCTAAGTACGAGTATAAAGACCTCTGAAGCACATAAAAACCATTCTCGCGTATAAGAAATTATTACGAGAATGGTTTTTATATTAAAGATAATGTAATTATAAACAAGAAATTAAAACTATGCGAGAATACGCGAGAATAAATTGAGCATGAAAAAGATAATCATAAAAATAGGAATAATTGCTGTTGCTATTATACTTATAGTAATAGCAGGAATTAGGATTAAAAACCTAAAAGAAGAAAACAATATGCTTAAAAGCAATCAGGAAGTATTGCTTTCAGAAAAAGAGTCTATAATTGCACAAAGCCAACTCTATAAAGTATCTGATAGCCTTAATGCTGCTAAAGTAACAGAGCTTCAGCTTTCACTTTCTGAATACAAGAAATACAGAAAGCAGGATTTGAAACTAATCGAGCAGCTTAAAGTAAGCAAATCGGACTTACAAAGAGTTATATCATCTCAGGCAGAAACGATAAACTTACTTTCTGCAAAGCTGAGTGACTCCATAAGAATTGATACTACGACGAATACAGTTGATACACTTAAATGCTTTAATTACAAATCAAAATGGACTGATGTGGCAGGATGTGTTGACCTAAAAAGAGATACTGTTGAGTTGCAAATATCTAATAGAGAGTCGCTTAAAATAGTAGAAACAGTGAAGTATAAGCGCTTTTTGGGATTTTTATGGAAAACCAATAAAATAAAAAGTAGGCAAGTAGATGTTGTAAGCCAAAATCCAGCCACCTCTATAGTTAATGTGGATTATATAAGCATAAGCGGTAAACAATAGAAACAATATAAACAAGTCATTGTTTACACCTAAAGTGCTCAAAATCAATTACTTATATATGCTGTAAACAAAGAAACAATAATTTCATTAAATCTTTTCATATTAAAAGCCGATATTTCTTATTAACCTTAATGTTAATCGGAAATTAAGAAATTAAGTTTGAAATATATAGAGGCATTGTTTTTATTGTTTCTTTGTTTACAGCAATTTCAAAGCCACACTAAAATTGCCGTTTAATTATTTTTAACAAATAAATTCTCAAAAAATAATGGAAAAATTTTTTTCTTTCGAGAATAGTTTGTATATTTACATATCGAAAATAAGATAATAAAATTCACCAAAATATGGAACAACAATTTAATATAGGTAATGTAATTGAGCACTACAAGCTAAATACGGAAGATTTAGCGAAGGTGTTATTTCCTACTGTTAAATATCCGAAACAGGCATTTGACCGTGTGTTAAAAGGTGAAGCCAATTTGGATGTTATACAGTTAGAACGATTGGCCAATCACATTGGCGTGTTAGTAACTGATTTGTTTTCAGCAAATACTTGGAAAGGTTCATCTGAAGATGGATGCCTAACAATGCTGAAAGGCGAATATAAAGTAAAGCTGAATTATAAAGGCGTGTACATATCTATATATAAGAATAATGAGCTTATCCACCAAAAGCTCTCAAACGTACCAGATATGACAGTAAACGAGTTTATTAACTATTTAGATAACTTCATTAAAAATTACGAAAATGGAAACCATTAAAATTTCTGTTGAGGTTAGCGTAAACCTGTCTGAAAATACGCAGAAGTTTTTAACTTCATTGTTTGGTAATGCTATTGCTCCTTCAGCACCTGCTGCTCCGGCTTCTAAACCTGCTCCTGCTGCGCCAGCAAAGCCAGCTCCCGCAAAACCTACTCCCCAGCCTGCGGCACCTGCCCAGACTCAGAGCGCTGCCAAGCCTGCTCCTTCAGCACCTGCTGCTCCGGCTGCTTCTTCTGCCTCTAAGAGCATTGAGGATGTTCGCGGAATGCTTGCAAAGAAGGTCAATGAGCATCGTGATGTAATCAAGCAGAAACTCAATGAGCTTGGAGCTCCGAGCGTAACAAAGCTTGACCCGGCTAAGTATGACGAAATGTATAACTTCTTAGAATCACTGTAATTATGTCGAGTACAAAGAAGTTGCAAAAAGCAGCTCAGAAGTTTCGCAGAGAAAATCCAGAGCTTTATGCTCAGTGTGCTATTCAATGCCATTATTTGGCAAAACTGATAAAAGAATATGGCTCAAGCGACAAGTAGTACTAAACCACAGAAACATAGCCAGAGGAGTCATGCACTCCTCTCGGCTTCTGGAGCAGGAAGATGGCTGAATTGTACTCCATCTGCTAAGCTTGAAGATGAATACGGAGAAAAGAAGTCTTCAGTATATGCAGAAGAAGGTACATTAGCTCATGAGCTCTCAGAGCTTTACCTGAGAAAAGATACACTTAACAGCATTAGTGAGCAAGACTTTGACCAAAGGCTCGAAGAGATAATGGCAAATGACTTGTTCAGCGAGGAAATGCTTGAAGTTGTACCTATCTATACGGATTATTGCTCAGAACAATTAGCTGAAGCAAAAACTGAAAATCCGTTAGCTGTCATGGAAATTGAGCAAAAACTCGATTTGACAGAATATGTGCCTGAAAGCTTTGGAACAGCCGACTGTGTTGTTATCAATGATAATCTTATGGAAGTCATTGACTTAAAATATGGAAAAGGTGTTCCAGTATATGCTGAATGGAATAAGCAACTTATGCTTTATGGACTTGGAGCTTTGCAGAAATATGATACAATGTATGATATAACGGAAGTGCGATTGACTATTATACAGCCTCGCATTAACAATATATCAAGTTGGCAAATATCTGTTGAAGAACTCCGCAAATGGGCAGAAGAGGAGCTTAGACCAAGAGCTGAACTTGCATTTGAAGGTAAAGGAGAACTCAATGCTGGAGATTGGTGCAGATTTTGTGCTGTGCGCAATCAGTGTCGTAAGCTTTATGAGCAACAACTCGAAATTGCACAACACGAATTTGCAGACCCAGAGTTGTTAACCGACGATGAGATTGCTGATATAGTTAAGCGTGTGCCTAAGCTTATAGAATGGGCTAATTCAATAACAGAATATGCACAAACTAAAGCGATTAACGAGAATAAGCAATGGCCGGGGCTTAAATTAGTTGAAGGAATTAGTCGACGCAAATGGGTTGATGAAGACCAAGCTTCTAATGCAATTTTTGCGCGTTGCCCTGAACTTTCAGAAGATGAGATTTTCAATATGAAACTTAAGCCAATTACTTCTATTGAGAAGTTAGTAGGCAAAAAGCGTTTTGAGGAAATACTCTCAGATGTGGTTATTAAGCCACAAGGCAAACCTACTCTTGTACCGCTTGAAGACAAGAGACCAGCAATGGGATATGCTCAAGCACAACTAGATTTCAAAGAATAATAACAACTTAAATTAAAAGAAAATGAGTAATCAAGTAAATTCAACCAAGGTTGTAACTGGCAAAGTAAGATTTTGCTATGTAAATGTGTTCGAGCCCACAGCTATGAATGAGGGCGATACTCCTAAGTACAATATCTGCGTTCTTATTCCTAAGAGCGATACGGCTACTATTGACAAAATCAAGAAAGCCATAGAAGCTGCAAAAGAAGCAGGTAAGGCAAAACTCGCAGATAAGAATGGCCGTATCCCAGCAAACCTCAAATTGCCTCTACGCGATGGTGATGAAGAACGTCCGGATGACCCAGCATTTGAGGACCACTATTTCATCAATGCAAACTCGATGCGTCAGCCGAGCATTGTGGACCGCTCACTTAATCCAATCATGAGCAGAGACGAGTTCTATTCGGGCTGCTATGGCCGCGCTTCAATCAACTTCTATGCTTTCAATGTTTCATCCAAAGGCATCGCTGCTGGATTAAACAATCTCCAGAAGCTCGAAGATGGAGAGATGTTGGCCGGTGGCTCAACAGTTGAAGAAGATTTCGGTGGAGATAATGCTGTTCAGGATGACGATATGATGTAATTTCCTTTCTGCATCAATGAGTATAGTAGTTTAATGGTAAAACTTACTTCAGAAACCGTCTGTGGAAACCAAGTAAACGTGGGTTCGAGTCCTGCCTATACTCCTATTGGGATAGTAGCTTAATGGAAGAGCAGCGTGGTACCACTTAAAAACAACGAGAGCAAGATGCAGGTTCGAGTCCTGCCTATTCCACAATTCTATAATATCAAATAAAGAAATAATGGCAAAAAATCTTTTTATAGACGTTGAAACATATTCATCTGTAGATATTAAAGAGTCTGGAGCTTATAAGCATATTGAGTCACCAGACTTTGAAATTCTTATAATAGGATATGCTTTAGATGATGGCCCGGTAAAGATAGTAGATTTGGCTCAAGGTGAAGAAATGCCTGAAGAGTTTGAAGAAGCTTTGCTTGACCCGGATTGTGTAAAAGTGGCACATAATGCAGTATTTGAGCGCTTGAGCTTTAAGCGTATAGGATATAATGTTCCAGCAGAGCAGTGGTATTGTACCTCTGTAAAAGCTGCGTATTGTGGTTTACCACTTTCTTTGGGCGGAGTATCAAAGGTTCTTAATCTTACAGATAAAAAGCTAGATACCGGTAAAGCGCTTATTAAATACTTCTCATGCCCATGCAAAGCAACTCGAGTTAATGGCATGCGTACTCGGAATTATCCTGAGCATGCTCCTGAAAAGTGGGAAATGTATAAGGAATATAACAAGTATGACGTACTTGCAGAGCGTGAGATATTTAAGAGATTAGAGGCATATATCATTCCTGATATTGAGCACAAGATGTATGTGCTTGACCAGAATATAAACGATAGAGGTATTTTGGTTGATATGGAATTAGCAGAGTCTGCTATCGCAGTAGATAACACATATACTTCTATCTTAACGCAACATGCTCAACAGCTAACAGGGCTTGAAAATCCAAACTCGCCCGTTCAAATTAGGCAATGGATTGAAAAGACAACAGGATGCGTTGTTATGTCGCTTTCAAAAGAAACAATGCCTGATTTAATGAAAGAGTTTGCAGATTATCCAGATGTTATCGAGTTACTTAATATACGCAAAAAGCTCTCAAAAACGTCTATTAAGAAGTATTATGCTATGCTTAATTGTGCCATGAAAGACCATAGAGTCCGTGGTACATTTCAATTCTATGGTGCAAATAGAACTGGACGATGGGCAGGTAGGCTATTGCAATTGCAGAACTTATCAAAAAATCATATATCGCATATCGAAGTACCGCGTGAACTAATTAGAGCCCGCGATTGGGAAACAGTTGAGATGATGTATGATGACGTTGCGGATATTCTTTCACAACTTGTAAGAACAGCTCTTATACCACCACAAGGTATGAAATATGCAGTTGCTGACTTTTCAGCTATTGAAGCAAGAGTTATATCTTGGCTCGCTAATGAAAAGTGGCGATTAGATGTATTTCACGGTGACGGTAAGATTTATGAAGCAACTGGAGAAAAGATGTTTGGAGTACCAAAGTCTGAAATTAAAAAAGGCTCAGTGCTTCGCGACAAGTCAAAAATATCCGAATTAGCATTAGGTTATGAAGGAGGTCTTGGCGCATTAAAGCGTATGGGCGGTGATAAAATGGGTCTTTCAGACACAGAAATGATGTCACTCGTACGAAAATGGCGCATGGCCAATCCTAATATAGTTGATATGTGGAAAGAGATTGATGAGGCTTCTAAAGAAGCGGTAAGATACCACAGAGCCGTTAAGTGTACTAGTAAAAATGTTATATTTGATTGTGACGGTGAATTTATGGCAATAGAATTGCCTGTAGGCAGAAAACTATTTTATTATAAGCCTGAATTCAAAGATAAGAAAATAGGTCGTTCTACAGTTCCAATTCGAAGTTTGTGCTATAGAGGCATCGACCAGACAACAAAACAATGGATAAGCATAGACACCTATGGCGGCAAACTAACAGAAAATATAGTTCAAGCTGTATCAAGAGATTTGTTAGGTGATGCTATGCTTAGAATGGAAAAAGCTGGATATGGAATTGTGGGTTCAATACACGATGAAGTTATAACAGAGGTTCCAGAAGAGAATGCTCAGCTATGGTATGATAATTTGGTAAAAATCATGTCAACTCCACCTTTGTGGGCACAAGACCTTCCACTTAATGCAGATGGAGGAGTTATGGATTTTTACCAAAAATGATTAGTATTTATGCAAGTAGGTAAATTAGAATATGATGAAAATCTTAGCATAGCTATTGGAATGAGTGTTTCAAGTAAGATATGGAAAAATACCAAAATTACTTGGAATGCTCTAGTACAAAAGTTATCTATTCCAGTGGTAACTGCTGAAACATATAAGCAGTTCATGAATGCCACTAAGGAGGAGCAAAGCAAGATAAAAGATGTTGGTGGCTTTGTGGGAGGATTTCTCACAAATGGCAGACGCGATAAAACCAATGTACTTTACCGCCAGTTAATTACGTTGGATATTGACTTTTCTCACGAGAACTTTTGGTGGGACTTCCAAATGCTTTTTGATTGTGCGGCAGTTATACACTCAACTCATAAGTCATGCCCAGAAAAACCAAGGCACAGACTTATAATACCTTTGGACAGGGAGGTATCTCAGGAAGAATATCAAGCTATTGCTCGAAAAGTCGCTGGAGACCTAAACATTGATTTGTTTGACCAGTCAACTTTTGATGTAAATAGACTTATGTTCTGGCCGTCTGTATCATCAGATATTGAGTACTACTTTGAATTTCAAGACGGACCTTTCCTTGAAGCTGATTATATCCTTGGGCTATATGATGATTGGCATGATACGAGCGAATGGCCAACTGCTACAGATAGCACAGATGTAATAATGCAAGCTATCAAAAAGCAAGAAGACCCAGAAGATAAAAAAGGCATAATTGGTGTTTTCTGTCGTACTTATACTATACAAGAAGCTATTGAGACTTTTCTTTCAGATGTATATACACCAGCTGGAGAAGGGCGATATACGTATATAAATGGCTCTACAGCTGCGGGCTTAATAGTCTATGATGATAAATTTGCATATTCTCATCATGGAACAGACCCTGCTGGAGGTAGACTATGTAATGCATTTGATTTAGTTCGCATACATAAATTTGGCCATTTAGATACAGGCAAAGAAAAAGAAGACAAAGATAAAAAGAGCTTTAAGGCAATGGAAGAATTTGCCTCTAAGGACTCTACAACAAAAAAGCATATTGCTGAAGAAAAGTTTGCTGAAGCTAAATTCGAGTTTGCAGAAGAAGCAAAAGCAGAAGTTCCTGAAGAATATGATACTTCATGGACAGAAGAGCTTGACGCTAATACAAAAGGCGAATATGATAATTCTGCCAATAACTTGAATATAATAATTCAACATGACCAATTCTTAAAAGACGTATTTAAGCTAAACATTTTTGATAATAAAAGATATGTTACACGTTCGTTACCATGGCGTAAAGTCGATACTGTGGAGCCTCTTCGTGATGTTGACTATTCTGGTGTTCGTAATTACATTGAGTGTGTTTACGGCATTGTGTCAAGTCAAAAAGTGGACGACGCGCTTGCGCTTGAATTTGAAAAGAAAAAGTTCCATCCGATAAGAGAGTATATATGCGCTCAAAAGTGGGATGGCATACCAAGAGTTAATACATTGCTAATAGATTATTTTGGAGCAGAAGATAATGCCTATACTAGAGCTGCCATTAGAAAAATGCTCTGCGCTGCAGTTGCCAGAGTTTTTGAGCCCGGAGTTAAATTCGACACAGCGCTTATACTTGTCGGAGAACAAGGAACATATAAAAGTACTTTCGTTAAAAAGCTCGGCATGGAATGGTTCTCAGATACATTCACGACTGTGCAGGGCAAGGAGTCATTTGAGCAGATACAAGGAGCGTGGCTGATTGAAATGGCAGAGCTTTCAGGTCTTAAGAAAGCAGAAGTAGAATCAATCAAGCACTACATATCAAAAAGAGAAGATATGTTCAGGCCAGCGTATGGTAGAACAATAGAAACATATAAAAGGCAATGTGTATTTTTTGGTACTACTAATAACAAAGATTTCTTACGTGACCCGACAGGAAATAGGCGATTTATGCCCATAGACGTAAGGCCAGAATATGCTACAAAGTCTGTAAATGATGACCTTACACAAGATGAAGTAAATCAAATATGGGCTGAAGCATATCAGTTATATTTAGCAAAAGAGCCTTTATACCTCGTTGGTGATGAAGATATAATTGCTAAAATTGAGCAACATAAACACTCAGAGGCAGATGAGCGAAAAGGTATTATTGAAGAATATCTTAATACTAAATTTCCAGATGATTGGGATAAAATGGACCTGTACGACAGAAGACGTTGGCTTGAAGACCCATTGTCTAAAAACGGTACAGTGCAAAAAGACTTTGTCTGCATTGCTGAAGTATGGTGTGAGTGCCTTGGCAAAGATAAGACAGAAATGTCAAGATATAATACCAGAGAGGTTAATGAAATTCTTAGGTCATTGCCTGAATGGGAAGCTATAGCATCCACTAAGAACTTTCCTTTATATGGTAAACAAAAATACTATAAACGTAAAGATAGCTTATTATGATAGCAAATTTTTATAAAACGCAATACGGAAATTACCGTAATTCTGTGCTTCTTGTAACAAGAAATATAGAACATATTCCATCTGTCAAAACGGTTGTTATATACAATGGCCAAAAGTTTTGTGTTGACAAACTGGAATTTAATTTGGATAAGTGTGAGTATAACATTTATATGGCCAGGTTATGAAATATGTAATACTAAGAGCTGTATGCAAATTCTCCGATGGTTCTTTAAGAACAATAAAATATGATGAAAACCATGTAACAGAAGAGAATGCTTGCAATGATATAGCTCAATTCAAGAAAAATCTTAAAGATAAGCTTAACCAGCCATTGCAAATACTCGGAGTAACTGTAAGTTCAATAAATTTAACTTATGAAGAAAGAGACGGTAAACAGTGAAAAAGTTGTAGAGCACAAATTGGTTGAGCTTGTTAAGATAAATGGTGGCATGTGTATAAAACTGCTGTGTGACCAACTTATAGGCTTACCAGATAGAATGTGCTTATTTCCAGGCCATAAAATAGTTTTTGTGGAATTAAAAACAACTGGACGAAAGCCTAAACGCATACAGGCATATATGCACAATAAGCTTAGAGCTTTGGGTTTTAGAGTTGAAGTAATAGATACGATAAAAGGTGTTGAACAATTTATAGATAGTATAATTTATGATAAGTAACATAGTTGCATTTATAATAGGTGCTTTGTTTGGTTTAGCTTGTTTAGCTATATTTAACAGTAACAAAAGATGAAAGAAACAGATTTACATAAATACCAATTAGCTTGCGTGCAGCATATAATCGAGCATCCATTTTGTGGTGTATTTGTAGATATGGGCCTTGGCAAAACCATATCAACTCTTACTGCTATAAATTATTTGATGTTTGATTATTGTGAAGTTAATTCTGTATTAGTTATAGCTCCAAAACGAGTGGCTGAGTCAGTTTGGCAAGAAGAAGCAGAGAAATGGGAACATACAAAGCATTTGCGCTTTTCTAAGATTATAGGTACTGCTAAACAGCGAATAGCAGCCGTTATGGAAACAAAAGCTGATATTTATATCATATCAAGAGATAATGTTGTATGGCTTTGTGCTTTATATGGCGGAGGCAAATTACCTTTTGATATGGTAGTAGTTGATGAGCTTAGCAGTTTTAAGTCTTATAAATCAGAGCGCTTTAAGGCATTACGTGGTGCAAGGCCTTATCTTAAAAGGTTAGTAGGATTAACAGGCACACCTGCTCCAAATGGACTTATTGATTTGTGGCCTCAAATATATCTTATGGATAGAGGCGAGCGCCTTGAAAAGACAATATCCAGATATAGAGAAAGGTATTTTCGGCCAGGTCAAACGAATGGTCATGTCGTATATTCATACGATTTGATGAGTGACTCAGAATATCTAATACATAAGAAAATAGAGGATATTTGCATAAGCATGAAAGCCGATGATTATCTTGAAATGCCGTTTAGGACAGATAACTATATAAAGCTTAGAATGCCTGAAGCTCTAAAGAAGCAATACGATGACTTTGAAAAGAATAAAGTGCTTGACTTAATAAGTGCTACTGAAACGATTGAGCAAGAAGACGAAAATGGTAATTCAGTATTTGTTGAAAAGCCTGTGGAAGTAAACGTAGTCAATGCCGCTGCCCTTTCAAATAAATTACTTCAATTTGCTAATGGAGCTATATATGATGAAGAAAGAAATGTGTTTCCAATTCATGATATTAAGCTTGAAGCTCTTAAGGAGATAATTGAAGATGCAAATGGCCAATCTGTGCTTGTAGCATGGACCTATCAATTCGATAGGGATAGAATTGTTAAGTATCTTAAAAAATATAAGCCAAGAGAGCTTAAAAACAATAAAGATATTGAAGACTGGAATGCTGGTAAAATACAAGTTATGTTGGCACATCCAGCATCAGCAGGTCATGGGCTTAATCTTCAAGCAGGAGGTAGCATAATAGTTTGGTTTGGGCAAACATGGAGTCTTGAATTATATCAGCAGTTTAATGCTCGATTATATCGCCAGGGACAGCAAAATCATGTTGTTATAAATCATTTGATATTGCAAGGCACTCACGATGAAGATGTAATCAGAGCACTTAAAGCAAAAGATAAAAAGCAAAATGCCTTAATGGATAGTATAAAAGCAAAAATCGACAAATATAAAAAATTTATGTAATATGGGACGTAATGGAAAGCAAGCCCCGGTATTTCCGGAAATGGTAAAATTTGTTAACGATAATGTTGGCAAAGTAGTAAGTTCAAAAGAAATTTTGCTTGGTAAAGAGCCAGGTAGAAACTCAGAAACCGCATATCTTTATAAGTTTGTAAAGCTTGGATATGTAGAGCCTGTAGACGATAATAGTTTTGTGAAAGACAAAACAGCAAGCTTTAAGGTAATAAAAGAATTTCCTAAACATTACAACTCCGTTATGTTTATGGATGAACTGAGAGTGGCAAATGGGTATATACCAGATAATCGTAAACGTAAAGTATATTGATATGAAAGCAACAGATGTACAAATAGGTGGTAGCCATTATAAAGATATGGCTATGCAACCAATAGAGCTTATAACTGCTTTAAGATGCTCTTTTATACAAGGATGCATTATAAAATATATTAGCAGGTATAGAGCTAAAAATGGAGCGCAGGATATAAAGAAATGTATTCATTATGCTCAGTTAGCTATTCAGTTAGGAGATAAAAGAAGATGCAATGATAAAGCTCTCTCTCTTAATATAAATAAGTTTATTATTAAAAATAAGCTAACGATACTTCAGCGGAGAATTATTACTCAAACTGCATATAATAATTATGAGCAAGTTATTCAATTTTGCAAAGAATTACAGCAAATAGAATATCCAGAAGAGCAATAAAATCTGGCCAAGTTAAGAAGTGTTAAGTGAGTGCATTTTATAATGAAAAAATTTTCTATTCTCGGAGAAAATTAGTATATTTGCATATCTAAATAAAGATAATAAAATGGACAAGAAAAGAACCTTTCAGCAAATAGCTAAAGATATAAAGTCAACATGGCTTAATGTATATTTTGGCGCAGTGCCTTATTTAGAGGCAATGTTAACACTTGATACTTCAGACCCGAATGCTATGTATCTTTATGATACTGCAGGAGATATTGTTAGATACTTCTTGGCAAATGCACAAACATTTAGAGGAGCTGATGCAAAAAGATTAAAAGCAGAACTAAAATCGATGCTATAATGGATGAGATACTTAAACTGTTAAAAGAGAATAACGAAATGCTTAAAGAAATACTGGTTTTCCTTAGGTATTTCCAAGAAAATGACGATATGAGGCAGTTTAGTATAAACGTTGCAGCAGACCTTTTTGTGGAAATGCTTGAGAATAATTCAGAGTTAAAAGATAAAATAATAAACAGCTTCAAAGCATGAGTAATATATTAGAACAAGCAAACAAGATTGTAAATGAACGCTCAGAGGAAAAAGAGCGTCAATACGGGCCATTCCAGGCATCAATGGAAAGAGCAGCAGCTCTTTATAACTTGATGTCGCCTAAAGACCAGCAAATAACAACTGCTGGTATGTATAGAGCTATGATAGCTCTTAAGTTATCACGTGAGGCTTATGCGCACAAAGAGGATAATCTTCTTGATGCAGTAGCTTACATGGGCTCTATGAATGACTATCTGGAAGAGCATAAAGATATTTTCAACAAATAAACAATTTTTTAATTATGGCAAAAGTGTATAACACAACAGACCTCAGACCTGACCAGGCCTTTGAGCGTCACGTATTCCACAGAGACCAATTTGCGCATTATCTGCGATGGACTCATATCTTGAAAGAAGCCAAGATTGGCGAGTCCATTGTTGATTTTGGCTGTGGAGCTGCTAACTTGCTTGAGGTATTATACCGAAACAAGTTTAAGCAGAAAGAATATATCGGTATCGATATTCGCGAAAAAACAATTCAAGAGGCAGCTGAGAAGTATGTCAATGTACCTTGGGCTCATTTCTATGTTGCTGACCTTGTTAAAAACTACATGGATTTCAGCAAGTTTAATGCTGACAAAGTCTGTGCTTTTGAAGTGCTCGAGCATGTTGGCAAACAGAATGCAGATGCATTTTTGGAGAACTTTAAGGCTTGTGGCAATAATAACGCTACTTATTACCTTTCAACTCCAAACTATGACCCATCTGTAGGAGCAGCTGGTAATCATACTTATGACTCAGGTGATGGTCGCGGAATTGATGTGCAAGAGTTTGACCATTGGGAACTTGAAGGTATATTGCTGAAACACTTCAACATAATAAAGAAGTTCGGTACATTTGCTTCGGCTAAAGACTATAAACCACTGATGAATGATTGGCAGCAGAAAATGTTTGATGTTCTTAAAGAGTATTATGACTCAAACCTCATTGCCAATATCATGGCTCCTATGTTCCCAGATGCTTCACGTAATACTCTTTGGGTATTAAAACGTAAACCAGGAGATATAAAAGTTGCTTCTAAAGCCACTGAGCAACCAAGCTTATTCGATAACGATTTAATGTAACAGATATGAAAAGTTTAATTTCAGTAACTCCAAGAGAGTTTAAGCGCAACTTCAATGAAGTAATGGAAATGTGCACAGATATGTGCATGACAACCAATCAGGAGATTATTATCACTGTTTCCGAGCAGAAAAGTCAAAATACTCATGCAGAAATAGCTAAGCTCGTTCCTGTAGAAAATGGCAGAGGTATTAAGTATGAGTACAACAAAGAACTTATGAATAAGCATGGCATTAACGCTTCTAATCCTAAGCTTTCAAAAATTGGAGCTATCATGGCTGACGCTTTTGAAAAAGAAGGAGTTTACAGCCTTATAAGTCCAGAAGTTGAACATAGACTTGCTAGAGCCGTAGAAACAGCAGCTAAGGAACTTGTTAAAATAGTGTAGTTATGAAGTTTGCAAAAATAAGAAATGTAAAGTCTCCTGTTCGTGGGACTGGTAAAGCAGCAGGAATTGATTTTTTCGTTCCTAACTTTGGAAATAACAAAGGCTTTATCGTAAATCCAGGAACTGATGTTTTGATACCATCAGGTATTAAGATGGAAATTCCAGAAGGATATATGCTTATGGCAGCTGATAAATCAGGAGTTGTAACTTCTAAATGGGCTTGCCTTGGAGCTGGTAGAACACCGAAAGCAGAAGCATTTGAAAGCATCGTTATCCTCGGAGCCAAGATTGTAGATGAAGATTACCAAGGTGAAATTCATATACATGTTGTTAATGTCGGCAAAGCCAAGGTCCACATTAAGCCAGGTATGAAAATAGCACAATTTATTCTTGTGCCTGTATCGTATGAAGGCCTTGAAGAAGTTTCTGAGTCAGAGCTTTTCAGCCGTTCATCCGAGCGTGGTGATGGAGCACTCGGGTCTACTGGGTCATACTAAGGATTAATTTTCACATTATTCTCGCGCGCAATATCGCGTTTTAAGTACATGAATGATTGAATAATAATGGAATAATAGGCGTGCTCTAGAACGCGCGAGAATATATAAACTTTAAGCACATGAAACAGCTCAAGAAGAAAACAGTTGAAATTCCACAAGTTATTTATACAGACCAATTTCTTAGATTTGTGGCTGTTTATGCCAACAGGTTTAAGGCCACAAATGGATATGGCAGATGGCTTGCTGAATATAGACGAATGGATGAGCATGGATGGTTTAAGCCAGAAAAGTTAAGAGAGCTTTATATAGATATATTAAAAGATACAAGCGCTTTATCTTATATATACTGGGATGCGATACACTATATTTGTATACAAGCTCTTGATGCTGCTAAGGCTTTTGCTTCTGCAAACTCATTTGATGTTAGAGTTATAACTGGCGAAATTGCAGTGAATGATGATGACGAAGAGCTTACAGGCTTATCTATGGAAGAAGCAATAAGTATTTGCAATGCCATGAATGAGGAAGCTGAAGAGTTGTTGTTTAGAGTTTATAACAGTAATACTAATAAGTTGATAGCATGACAGACAAAGAAAAAATAGCAGATGCTGCGAATAATGTGGAGAATAAATATATAAAAAATATACCTGAAAACTTTTGGTTTCTCAGATTTTTAGACCAATATATGCAAGGTCATAAAGGCTTTATAGCTGGCGGTTGTTTTAAGAACATTCTCTCAAGAGAAAAAGTGAAAGATGTAGATATTTTCTTTCACAATCAATCTGATTTTGATGAGGCTGTTGCACACTTTAATAGCTTAGTTGAAGAGGGCACATGGACTTTTAAATATAGAAATAACAAGGCTTGTGCCTTTCAAGAAAAAGGCAGTTCTATGTGGGTAGAACTTATTGAATCAGTATTTGGAACGCCTGAAGATATTCTGAATAATTTCGACTTTACCATTACTAAGTTTGCATATTACAAGGAGATAGTTCCTGATAATGTGACTAGTATGCCCGCTGATGAGAGTGAAGATTTTCCTTTTGATGACAGCGATGATAAATGGCATTGGGAATATATGCTACTATATCATAGAGATTTTTTTTTTGAGCACTTGTGTCAAAAGCGCTTAGTACTAGACAACAAAATTCCTTTTCCAATATCTACTTGGGAGCGCTCA